>Ga0068853_100000780_pt1 | contig 22115 bp, 20 predicted proteins | sample KBSCornC32_FD_65655 | JGI IMG/M metagenome (GOLD analysis project Ga0068853, IMG submission 65655) | Corn rhizosphere microbial communities from Kellogg Biological Station, Michigan, USA - KBS Corn C3-2 | ecosystem: Host-associated > Plants > Roots > Rhizosphere > Soil ... | reverse complement strand
GCGTCGGTGGCATTGCTGCGCGAGGACCTGCATCGCTGGCTCGACGACCGCCCGCTGACGATCGTGCGGCCCGGATTCGTCTACTCGGCGACGCGCTTCGTGCGCCGCCACCGCGCCGCGGTCGCGGTCGCCGCGATCGCGTTCGCGGCGCTGCTCGGCGTCGCCACGGTCGCGCTGTGGCAGGCGCAGCGCGCGACGCGCATGGCCACGCGCGCGGAGCACGCGCAGGCGTTCCTCGCCTCGCTGTTCAAGGACGCCAATCCGTACCAGGCGCAGCGTGGCGGCAAGACGCCGGTCGAGCTGTTGCGCAATGCGGCGCAGCGCATCGACACCGAGTTCGCCGACGCGCCCGACGTGCAGGCCGAGCTGCGCGCGACGATCGCCAACGTGCTCACGCGCGTGGGCGAACCGAAGCTCGCGCGCGAGCTGCTCGAACGCAGCGTCGCGCAGTTGCGCGAGCTGCACGGCGACGACGCGCCGCCGCTCGGCGTCGCGCTCGGCGCGCTCGCGCTGGCGGCGAGCGAGGGCGGCGATACCGCTGCCGCGCGCACGGCCTACCAGCAGGCGTACGCGATCCTGCGCGACGCCGGCCCGGACTACGCCCGCGACCGCATCGAGGCACTCACCGGGCTCGCCAAGATGGCCAATTTCGCCGGCGACCGCGCCGAGGCGCAGCGCATGCACGAGGCGGCGCTGGCCGAGCGCACGGCAGCCGAAGGGCCGGACAGCCCGGACATCGCGATGGACCTCATGAACCTCGCCAGCGACGCGCTCTACCAGGAGCGCTTCGCGCAGGCGGAGGACCTCGCTACGCGCGCGCACGCGATGCTCGAGCGCACGCTCGGCAAGGGCCACGCGCGCGCGATCTACGTCGACAACGTGCTCGGCCTCGCGCAGCTCTACACGGGACACTTCGACCTCGCGCTGGCGACGCTCGCAGCGACCGTCGCGCAGGCGCGCGCGACCTTGCAGGCGGGCGCGCCGATGATCGCCATTCCGCTGTCCGCGCTCGGCACGACGCAGTACTTCGCCGGCGACGACGCCGCGGCGATCGCCTCGCTGCGCGAGGCGCGCACGATCATGGATGCGGGCAAGGTCGCGCGGCGCGGCCGCACCAAGCTCATGCTCGGCCTCGCCGAATGGCGCGCGCGCGACCCGGCCGCGCCGGCGACGCTCGCCGACAGTCGCGCGGACCTCGCGCATTCGCCCGACGACATCGCGTTCCTCGCCTGGGCCGATGCCGCGTACGGCGCCGTGCTCGCCGCGCGTGGCGAGCAGGTCGAGGGCGAGAAGCTCGCCCGCGCGGCCCGCGCGAACCTCGCCGGCAGCGGCGAGGCCGGCAGCGTGCGCATGGCCGAGGTCGACCGCCTGCTCGCCGGCATCATCGAACGCGGCGCGCCGGACGAAGCGCGCACGCTGCGCGAGGAAGCCCTCGCGACCTGCCGCCGCGTCTACGGCGATGCGCATCCGCGCACGCGCGCATTCGCGGCCGAATTCGCCGCAGGCAACAGCGTCCCGTAGGCCGGGGCCCGGCCCACCGTCTTTTCGCTCGTGCCGGCTTCCGCCGTCGCCGCGCGCCGCGGCGAGGCCTCAGCGGTAGTCCTGGTAGGACTTTTCCTCGACCAGGGTCGAGCCGAGCTTCTCGTTGATCTCGCGCTTGACCGCGGCGCGCTCGTCGTTGCGGAAGTAGACCGCGCGCGCGAGTTCGATGAACTCGTCGTCGAACGCCTTCGCCTTTTCCTTGAGGCGGATGCGGTCCTCGATGTCCCACAGCGCCTGGTTCACCGCGCGCAGGCGCACGCGCTCGTCGCCGATGTCGGTCTTCGAGGCGGGGTGGGCGGCCCAGGTCGAGCCGAGCAGGTCGAGCTCGGTGCGCACGTTGGCGACTTTCGCCGGGTCGCGGATCTGCTCCGCCTTGATCTCGAGGATCGTGATCTTGTCGATCAGCTCGCCGAAGGAGACCGGGGTGGAAATCGTGCTCATGGCTCGCTCGCTGTCGCGGGGCGCCGACGTGGCCGACGCCGGAAATGAACAAGGGGCCTGGCGGCCCCTTGCTTCGAAACTGGCGGAGAGGGTGGGATTCGAACCCACGTTACGGCATAACCGTAAACCGGATTTCGAATCCGGCGCATTCGACCACTCTGCCACCTCTCCGGAGTGGGCCGCGGATGATACGTGGGTCGGTCCGCCAATACAACCGGATCAGGCCCGCGCAGCCGTCCCGCGGTGCTGCGCGTCGAACGCCGCGAGCCGTTCGAGCACGTCGTCGACGCCGATCAGGTCCATCACGCCCGGGTACTCGAGCTTGGTCCCCCACGGCAGCGCCTCGGCCGGCTTGCGGCGGAACTTGCGCGCGGCCGCGTCGTAGCGGTCGACGCACCATCGGCGGTCGGAATAGGGGCCCGAGCGCACCGGGTTGCTCGCCGCGTGCAGGCCGAGCACGGGCGTGCCGACCGCGTTCGCCATGTGCATCGGGCCCGAATCGGGGCAGAGCACGAGCGTCGCGCGCTGCAGCAGCGCGAGCAGCTGCTTGAGCGTGTCCTTGCCGACGAGGTCGAGCGGGCGCGAGCTCATGCCGGCGAGGATCGCGTCGGCGAACTCGCGCTCGAACGCGCTCGGGCCGCCGCACAGCACGACGCGCCAGCCGAGCGCGAGCGCGGCGTGGTCCATCGCGGCGGCATAGCGCTCGGGGCGCCAGTTGCGCAGGCGATGGCTCGACACCGGGCTCACCAGCAGCGTCGGCGCGTCGCCGGGCAGGTGGCGTTCGGCGAACGCCTGCGCCTCGTCGGGAATCGGGATGTCCCAGCGCACGTCGGTCTGGTGCAGGCCGAGCGGCTCGAGGAAGCTCGCCATCGCGTCGAGCACGTGCTGGCCGTGGCGCGCGGCGATGCGGCAGTTCACGAACAGGCCGTGCAGGTCCTTCGAGCGCGCGCGGTCGTAGCCGATGCGCAGCGGCGCCTTGACGCTGAGGCTGAGCAGGTTCGAGCGCAACGCGACCTGCATGTGCAGCAGTGCGTCGAAGCGCCGGCCGGCGAGCTTCTCGCGCACGGCGCGGTGGCCGGCGCGCCCGGCGTGCTTGTCGAACACGATGAACTCGACCCCGCCGAGGTCGCCGACCAGCTTGTGCTCGAGCTTGCCGATCAGCCAGGTCAGGCGCGTGTCCGGCCAGTGTGCCTGCAACGTGCGCACCATCGGCACGACGTGGGTGACGTCGCCGATCGCCGACGTGCGCAACAGGCAAAGGGATGCCGGTTCGGTGCCGGCCGCTGCAACTTGTTCCATGCGGTGCTTGCTACCATCTACGGACGATGCGCGCCGGGTCGGGCGCAAGAGGTGGAAACTTGGCAGACGCATGATCCAGGCGCAAGTTCAATCGACGGCCGACGGCGCGATCGTCTACGACGCCGCGCTCGGCACGGTGCCGACGGCCGACTGGTTCGACGCGGCCCACTGGGGGCCGCTCGGGCGGGCCGCGGGCGGCCGTGGCGGCGTGTTCTTCGTGCAGACGCCGGTCGGCGCGTGCGCGTTGCGGCACTACCATCGCGGCGGCCTCGCCGCGCGCGTGAGCGCCGACGCGTACCTGTGGACCGGCGCGTCGCGCACGCGCGCGTTCCGCGAGTTTCGCCTGCTCGCGCGCCTCGCGAACCAGCAGTTGCCGGTGTCGCTGCCGGTCGCCGCGCGCTATCGCCGCAGCGGGCTCGGCTATCGCGCCGACCTGCTCACGCGGCGCATCGAGGGGACCGAGACGCTCGCCGCGCGCCTCGCGCGGGGCGACCTCGACGCGCTGCTCGCGCAGGGCATCGGCCGCACGATCGCGCGTTTCCACCTCGCGGGTGCGTGGCATGCCGACCTCAACGCGCACAACATCCTGGTCGGCGCCGACGGCGGCATCAGCCTGATCGACTTCGACCGCGGCCGCGTGCGCAAGCCGCGTCTCGCCTGGCAGCAGGCGAACCTCGCACGCCTGCTGCGCTCGCTGCTCAAGCTAGGCGCACGCCGGCTCGACGGGTTCGAATCGCGTTTCTGGCATCCGCTGCTCGCGGCCTACCACGATGCGATGGCGCAGCGCGCGCTCGCCGCGCCCGGAGCGGCGTCGTGAACCTCCTGCTGCGCTTCCTCGGCGTCGGCAGCGCGCAGGCGCCCGAACTCGGTTCGGCCTGCGCCGTGCTCGAGCGCGATGGTGCGCCGCTGCTGATGATCGACTGCGGCGCGGAAGCGCTGTCGGCGTATCTCGACCACTACGGCGCGCCGCCGCACGCGCTGTACGTGACGCACACGCACATGGACCACGTCGCCGGGCTCGAGCGGCTGTTCTACCGCACCTACTTCGACGACGCGCTGCGCGGCCGCACGCGCCTCTACGCGAACGCCGCGCTGGTGCCGCTGCTGCAGGCGCGCGTCGCCGACTATCCGGAAGTGCTCGCCGAAGGCGGCGCCAACTTTTGGGACAGCTTCCGCCTCGTGCCGTGCTCGCGCGGCTTCTGGTGCGACGGCCTGTGGTTCGACGTGTTCGCGACGCGCCACCATGCGCCGAACACCTCGTTCGGCCTCGCGCTCGCCGGCAGCTTCGTCTGGACCGGCGACACGCGGCCGGTGCCGGAGATGCTCGCCGTCCACGCGGCGAACGCCGAACTCGTCGCGCACGACTGCGCGCTGCACGGCAATCCGTCGCACACCGGCCTCGACGACCTCGAGCGCGAATACCCCGCCGCATTGCTGCGCCACTTCATGCTCTACCACTACGCGAGCGAAGCGGACGCCGCCGCGATGGAGCGGAACGGCCTGCGCGTCGCGCGCCGCGGCGACGCCGTCGCGCTCGCACCGCCGCTCGCGCGCGCGCTGGCGGGAGCAGCCTGATGGGCGCGCCGATCCCGGTCCGCGTGGAAGCGACGTCGCCGCTCGACCGGCGCGGACGCCGCCTGCACGACCTGCGCATCTCGGTGATCGATCGCTGCAACTTCCGCTGCCCGTATTGCATGCCGGAGGACCAGTATCCGCGCGACCACGAGTTCCTCGGCAAGGCCGAGCGCCTGCGCTTCGAGGAAATCGAGCGGCTCGCGCGCGTGTTCGCCGGCCTCGGCGTGCGCAAGCTGCGCCTGACCGGCGGTGAGCCGCTGCTGCGGCGCGAGCTGCCCGTGCTCGTGCGCACGCTCGCGCGCGTTCCCGGCATCGACGACGTCGCGCTGACGACCAACGGCAGCCTGCTCGCCGCGCACGTCGACGCATTGCGCGAAGCAGGGCTCGGTCGCATCACGATCAGCCTCGACACGCTCGACCCGGGCACGTTCCGCGCGATGTCGGGCGGCCGCGGCGAGGTCGCCGACGTGCTCGCCGCGATCGCCGCGGCCGAGCGCGCGGGCTTCGCGCCGCTGAAGATCAACTGCGTCGTCATGCGCGGCACCAACGACGGCCAGGTGCTCGACCTGCTCGAGCACTTCCGCGGCAGCGGCCACATCGTGCGCCTCATCGAGTACATGGACGTCGGCACCTGCAACGACTGGCGCCGCGACCTCGTCGTGCCGAGCGCGGAACTGCGCGCGCGCATCGCCGCGCGCTGGCCGCTGCGCGAACTCGATCCGAACTACGGCGGCGAGGTCGCGCAGCGCTGGGCGTTCGCCGACGGCGCCGGCGAGATCGGTTTCATCAGTTCGGTGAGCGAGCCGTTCTGCGGTGAGTGTTCGCGCGCGCGGCTGTCGGCGGACGGGCGGCTCTACACCTGCCTGTTCGCGGGCACCGGCTGCGACCTGCGCACGCCGCTGCGCGCGGGGGCGGACGACGCCGCGCTCGCCGGCCTAGTCGGCGCGGTGTGGAACGCACGCGACGACCGCTACAGCGAGGCGCGCAGCGAGGCGACGCTGGCGCGGCGCGACCGCGTCGAGATGTACTCGATCGGAGGCTGAATGGCGAAGCTCACGCACGTCGACGGGCAAGGCCGGCCGCGCATGGTCGACGTCGGCGCGAAGGCGGTCACGCGCCGCGAAGCGACCGCGGAAGCGCGCGTGCGCTTCCCGCCCGCGGTCGCGCGCACCCTGCGCGCGCAGGGCATGCAGTCGGCCAAGGGGCCGGTCGTCGACACGGCGATCATCGCGGGCACGATGGCGGTCAAACGCACGCACGAACTCATCCCGTTCTGCCACCCGCTGCCGATCGAGCAGTGCCGCATCGACATCACCGTCGTCGACGACGACCTGCTCGTGCGCTGCACGGTCGCGCTCAGCCACAAGACCGGCGTCGAGATGGAAGCGCTGACCGGCGCGAGCGTCGCCGCGCTGACCATCTACGACATGTGCAAGGCGCTCTCGCACGAGATCGTCATCGACGGCGTGCGCCTCGTCGAGAAGCGCGGCGGCAAGCGCGACGTGCGCGCGGGACGCACGCGATGAACCTGAAGCTGCTGTATTTCGCCAGCCTCGCCGATCGCGCGGGGCGCAGCGAGGAAACGCGCGAGAGCGCGGCGCGCACACCGCGCCAGCTGTACGCCGAAGTCGCCGCCGTGTACGGCTTCGCGTTCACTGCCGAACGCCTGCGCGTCGCGGTCAACGGTGCGTTCGTCGGCTGGGACCACGCGCTCGGCGCGGGCGACGAGGTCGTGTTCCTGCCGCCGGTGAGCGGGGGCTGAGGCATGCGCGCATGACGGCCCGGCGATTCCGCCTCGGCGAGGAACCGATCGACGTGGCCGCCGAGCGCCCCGCCCTCGACCACGCCGCCGCCGGCGCGTATGCGAGCTTCGAGGGCTGGGTGCGCGACCACAACGACGGTCGCAGCGTCCGGCAGCTCGACTACCAGGCCTATCCCGCGCTCGCGCTGGCCGAAGGCGAGGCGATCCTCGCCGAGGCGGTCGCGCGCTTCCGCGTGCGCGAGGCACGCTGCGTGCATCGCGTCGGCCGCCTCGCGATCGGCGACCTCGCGGTCTGGGTCGGTGTCAGCGCCGACCACCGCGGCGACGCGTTCGAGGCCTGTCGCTGGATCATCGACGAAGTGAAGCGACGCGTGCCGATCTGGAAGAACGAGCACTACGCCGACGGCGAATCGGGCTGGCTCCACCCGACGTGACTCCGTCGCGCGGCGGAATCGTCGCTGCGCAACGTCCCTCCGCGGGGCGGAATCCTTGCTACACACGTCCTGTTAACGTCGTCGGGTTGGGGAACCCGGTGCGTCGTGCCCGGCCGTTTCGACGGTCGGTCGGATGGCGGCCGACCATGCAGGGACGTCCGTGTATCCGCGTGCGAAATGGGGGTTGTGAGAGTGAACAGGTATTCGATCAAGGCAGGCATGCTGCTCGTGCTCGGCATGTCCGCCACGGCGGCGTGGGCGAGTCCCAGCGAGGCGTACTGGCACGACGACGCGGCGCGCAATCCCGCGCCTGACGCGCCGCATCCGGCCGCGTGGCGGTCGCTTTCGCTCGATACGAGCGATGTCGCGCACTACCTGAAGGCCGCGCATGAGCGCGGCATCGCGACGTCGATCGCGCTGCCGCAGCCGGACGGCGGGTTCGCCGACTTCATGGTCGTCGATTCGGGCACGTTGCCGCCCGAACTGCAGGCCAAGTATCCGGACATCCTGAGCTTCAAGGGCAGCGACGCACAGGGTCGCCCGGTCCGCCTCGACGTGTCGCCGATGGGCTTCCAGGCGATGGTGTTCGATCCGGCCGGCATCTGGGTCGTGCGTCCGGAAGTGCTCGGTGCCGGCTCCAGCTACATGAGCTTCAAGCGCAGCGGCCTCGCGATCCCCGACGGCATGGGGCGCTGCGAAGTGCACGAGCAGGGCATCGATCCGGCCGGCAAGAACCTCGTGCCGAGCCAACCGATGACGCAGACCGGCGTCAACCATCGCGTGTATCGCGCCGCGGTCGCGGCGAACCACCAATACATCGCCGCGGTCGGCGGCGGCACCGTCGCCGGCGGCCTGTCGGCGACCGTCGTCGCGATCAACCGCGTCACCCAGGTGTACGAAACGGAGATGGCGATCCAGCTGACGCTGGTGCCGAACAACGACCTGCTCATGTACGCGAGTACGTCGGGAGATCCGTTCGGCAGCAACGGCACGGGCGTCATCAACAATTCCACCTCGGTCATCAGCGGCGTGATCGGTGCCGCCAACTACGACATCGGCCACGTGTTCACGACCGGCAGCGGCGGCGTGGCCGGACTCGGCAACGTCTGTGGCAGCAGCAAGGGGCGAGGCACGACCGGCCTGCCGAACCCGACCGGCGACGCGTTCTACATCGATTTCGTCGCGCACGAGATGGGCCACCAGTTCGGCGGCAACCATCCGTTCAACGGCACCGGCGGCAACTGCTCGGGCGGCAACCGCAACGGCCCGACCGCGTACGAGCCGGGCAGCGGCTCGACGATCATGGCTTATGCGGGCATCTGCAGCGCGGACGACCTGCAGCCGCATTCCGATCCGTATTTCCACGCGATCAGCCTGCAGGAAATCAACAACTACACGAACGGCGGCGGCAACTGTTCGGTCAACACCGTCAACGACAACCACGCGCCGGTGATCGACAGCGGCAGCCTGCCGACCGGGTACACGATCCCCGCGCGCACGCCGTTCGTGCTGAGTGCGTCGGCGAGCGATACCGACGCCGCCGACACGGTCACCTATTCGTGGGAGGAGTGGGATCTCGGTGCCGCCGCACCGCTGACGACCGGCGACAACGGCAGCAGCCCGATCTTCCGCGCATGGCCGCCGACCGTGAGCGGCGCGCGCATGTTCCCGAAGCTGTCCACCGTGCTCACCGGCACCGCACTCAAGGGCGAAACGCTGCCGACGACCACGCGCGCGCTGAAGTTCCGCCTGACCGCGCGCGACCAGCGCCCGGCCTTCGGCACGACGCAGAGCGCGGACATCACCGTCAACGTCGTCAACAGCGCCGGCCCGTTCCAGGTCACCGCGCCGAACACCGCGGTGTCGTGGGCGCAGGGCAGCACGCAGTCGGTCACCTGGGACGTCGCCAACACGACGGCCGCGCCGGTCGGTTGCAGCGCGGTCGACATCGCGCTGTCCGCCGACGGCGGCCAGACGTTCCCGTACGGCCTCGCCAGCGGCGTCGCCAACTCCGGCAGCGCGAGCGTCACCGTGCCGGCCATCGCGACGACGCAGGGCCGCGTCAGCGTGACGTGCGCGAACAACATCTTCTTCGACATCTCGAACGCCAACTTCACCATTCCCGCCGCAGCGGGAACGTTCACCGTCGGCGGCAGCGTTTCCGGCCTCGCCGGCGGCGGGCTGGTGCTGCAGCTGAACGGCGGCGACGACATGGCGGTCGTGGTCAACGGCAGCTTCACGTTCCCGGCCGCGCTGGCCGGCGGCGTGGGGTACGCCGTCACCGTGGGCGCGTCGCCCGCGCATCCGGCGCAAACCTGCGCGGTGGCGAACGGCAGCGGCACGATTGGTGCGGCCAATGTCAGCAACGTCTCGATCACGTGCACGACGACGCCCGCAGCGACCTACACGATCGGCGGCAGCGTGAGCGGTCTGGTCGGCAGCGGCCTCGCGCTCAAGCTCAACGGCGGCACGGCGTTGCCGATCGCGGCGGACGGTCCGTACACGTTCCCGAACGCGCTCGCCGACGCCAGCGTCTACACGGTGATGATCTCGTCGCAGCCGGCGGGTCAGACGTGCACGCTCGCGCACGCGAACGGCACGCTCACGGGCGCGAACGTCAGCAACGTCGACGTCACCTGCACGGGCGGCGGTGCGAGTTACACTGTCGGCGGCAGCGTGAGCGGCCTGACGGGCAGCGGACTCGCGCTGTCGCTCAATGCGGGCGCGCAGACCGTTCCGGTCGCCGCGAACGGCGTGTTCACGTTCCCGACCGCGCTCGCCGATGGTTCGGCGTACGCGGTCACGGTCGGCACGCAGCCGTCGGGACAGACGTGCTCGGTCGCCAACGGCAGCGGCACGATCAGCGGCGCGAACGTGACCAATGTCGCGGTGACCTGCGCGGCCATTCCGACCTATACCGTCGGCGGCACGGTCAGCGGGCTCGCCGGCGGCAGCGTCGGATTGTCCCTGAATGGCGGCGCGCAATCGCAGTCGGTCGCCGCGGACGGCTCGTTCGCGTTCCCGGCCGGACTCGTCAACGGCGCGACCTACAACGTGACCATCGCGACGCAGCCGTCGCCGCAGACCTGCGTGGTCAGCAACGGCAGCGGCACGATCGCGGGCGCCAACGTGACCAACGTGGCGGTGACCTGCGCGGGCATCGACTCGATCTTCACCGACGGCTTCGACGGCAACGCGCTGCCGGGCCAGCCGGTGCAGGACCCGGGCTTCGAATCGACCACCGCCGACGGCGGCAGCAATCCGTCGTGGGAGAGCGTCGACGGCAACGAAGGTGCGGGCGGTGGCACGAACCTCTACAGCGACCTCGGCGAATTCGACACGCTTCCGATCCACGACGGCCACTGGGTGACCTGGTTCGGCGGCTGGGGCGGCGGCGCGGAAATCCAGCACATCGCGCAGAGCGTGACGATCCCGGCCGGCGCGCCGCGCTACCTCAACTTCTGGCGTCTCATCGATTCGCTGCCGGACGCGGCAGGCACGCTGACGGTGTCGATCGACGGCAATGCGGTCGACACGCTCGACGTCAGCAGCGCGACGCCCGACGCGGCCTTCACGCAGCAGTCGATCGACATCAGCGCCTATGCGAACGGTGCCGCGCACGTGATCCGCTTCCAGTACCAGTACGACGACGCGGGCGGTTCGGGCGTGGACGGCAGCGTGTTCATCGACGACGTGACGGTCGACGCGACGTCGGCGAGCCCGCGCCCGGCGCCGGTGCGTCCGCATCGATCGCAGGGCACGCGGCACAAGCACGCACGCTGAGCGTCGCGATCCGCTTCCGAGGCCTCCCTCCGGGGAGGCCTCTTTTTTGCTCGAGGCGCCGCGCGCTCGTCCGCCGGCACGGTCCGCGCGAGGCGCTTGTAAGCGCCTGTACCTGCTAGTATCCTGCGCGGCCCGCCGAGCGGGCATGCGTGCGGAGAGGTGTCCGAGTGGTTGAAGGAGCACGCCTGGAAAGTGTGTAAACGGGTCAAACCGTTTCGCGGGTTCGACCAATTCGTCGGGAACGAATTGGGACAGCCGCAGGCTGGCCCCTCGCGCAGCGAGGGGTGAGGCGCAGGAAGCGCCGAACAATCCCGCCCCGCACGCAGCAAGTTACGGAGAGGTGTCCGAGTGGTTGAAGGAGCACGCCTGGAAAGTGTGTAAACGGGTCAAACCGTTTCGCGGGTTCGAATCCCGCCCTCTCCGCCAGATTTTCTTCCGATCACGTTCCCGTGCGTGATCGCCGTTTTATGGTGGCTCCGTCGGTTCTCCCGCGACGATAACCAGCAAACCCGGTCAGGCCCGGAAGGGAGCAGCCGTAGTTGGTGATTCGGGTGCCGGGATGCAGCTGGCGGAGCCGCCACCTCGTAGGCGGATGTCCGAACTCGTCCATCCGGGACGAGTTCGGGCTCGCCGCGTTCGGCGCAGCTCCGTACGCGGCTCCGCCAGAAGCGTTCGCTTCGCTCCCGCTCCTGCGGGCGCGCCGTCCTCGCGCGCAGGACGTCCGGTATCGTTCACCACGCGCGCAGCGCGCACGGTCCGCTAACATCCGCGTTGCTACAATCGCGAACCCAGCAGCGGATCTCCGATGTCCTACCAAGCCCTCGCGCGCAAGTGGCGCCCGCGTCGCTTTTCCGAACTCGTCGGGCAGGAGCACGTCGTGCGCGCGCTCACCCACGCGCTCGACAGCGGGCGCCTGCACCACGCGTTCCTGTTCACCGGCACGCGCGGTGTCGGCAAGACGACGATCGCGCGCATCTTCGCCAAGTCGCTGAACTGCGAGAAGGGACCGACCTCGAACCCGTGCGGTGAATGCGCGGCGTGCGCCGAGATCGACGCCGGCCGCTTCGTCGACCTGCTCGAGATCGACGCGGCCAGCAACACCGGCGTCGACAACGTGCGCGACCTCATCGAGAACGCGATGTACGCGCCGACGCGCGGGCGCTACAAGGTGTACCTCATCGACGAAGTGCACATGCTGTCCAAGCCCGCGTTCAACGCGCTGCTGAAGATCCTCGAGGAGCCGCCGCAGCACGTGAAGTTCCTGCTCGCGACGACCGATCCGCAGAAACTGCTCGTGACCGTGCTGTCGCGTTGCATCAAGTTCAACCTCAAGCGCCTTTCGCCGGAACAGATCGGCGGCCAGATGCGCCACATCCTCGGCGCCGAGCATGTCGCGTTCGACGACGAAGGCATCGACGTGCTCGCGCGCGCGGCCGACGGCTCGCTGCGCGACGGCCTGTCGCTGCTCGACCAGGCGATCGCGCACGGCGGCGGCGCGCTGCACGCGCACGAAGTGCACGCGATGCTCGGCACGGTCGAGCGCGCGAAGGTGCGCGTGCTGCTGGAGATCCTCGCCGCCGGCGACGGTGGCGCGCTGCTCGCCGAGGTCGAGCGCATCGCGGAGTTCTCGCCCGATTTCGCCCAGGTGCTCGACGAGCTCGCCGGGCTGTTGCATCGCATCCAGCTGCTGCAGCTCGTGCCCGACGCGGCCGGTGACGACGGCGCCGAACTCGGCGCGCTCGCGTCGCGCCTGGCCGCGCAGGACGTGCAGCTGTGGTACCAGATGGCGGTGACCGGCCGGCGCGACCTGCCGCTCGCGCCGACGCCGCGCGTCGGTTTCGAGATGGCGTTGCTGCGCATGCTCGCGTTCGTGCCGGTCGGCGCGAATGGCGCGACCGTCGCGCGTCCGGCCGCGCCGGTCCGCGCGACCGCGGCGCCGGCCCCGGCGCGCGCCGATGCACCACCGCCACTGCCACGCGAATCGCCGCGCAGGATCGAGCCGGCCGTCGAGGCGCGAATCGATCCCCCGCGCGCGTCGATGCCCGACGCGTCGGCGGCACCGACCGACTGGGCCGGCCTGATCGATCGCGCAGGCCTGCGCGGACCGGTCGGCCAGCTCGCGCAGAACGCGACGCTCGTCGCGATCGAAGGCAACGTCGTGCGCCTCGCCATGGACCCGTCGTACGAACATCTCGCCGAAGGCTCGATGGTCGGCCTGCTCGAACAGCGCCTCGGCGGCGCGCTCGGGCGCGACGTCAAGGTGAGGTTCGAACGCGCCGCATCCGGTGCGCAGACGCCCGCGGAGCAGCGCACCCGCGCCGAGAACGCGCGCCGCTCCGCCGCCGAGGAAGCGGTGCAGGGCGATCCGTTCGTGCAATCGATGATCGAGACGTTCGGCGCGCGCGTGATCCCCGACAGCATCCGCCCCACCGACGGCTGAGTGCGTTTGAAAATGTGGCCGACGCCACCTGGTTGAGTGCTTCATCTGAAAAGTGCGGCCATGGATGGCCGCTGTTGGACCCGAAGGAAATGGCGTACCCACATCCACAACCTACCCAGATCACGGCGATCCCGGACGGATCGCAAGGATGAACCGACCCATGAAAGGCCCCCTCGCCGGATTGATGCAACAGGCGCAGCGCATGCAGGAAGAGATGAAGCGCGCGCAGGAAGAGATCGCGCAGATGGAAGTCACCGGCCAGGCCGGCGGCGGCCTCGTCAGCGTGCGCATGAGCGGTCGCCACGAGGTGCGCGCGGTCACGATCGACCGCAAGCTGTTCGCCGACGATGCGGAGATGGCGGAAGACCTCGTCGCCGCCGCGTTCAACGACGCGGTCAACAAGGTCGCCGCGCTGAGCCAGCAGAAGCTCGGCAACCTCACCTCCGGCATGAACCTGCCGCCGGGTTTCAAGCTGCCGTTCTGATGTCGAGTTCGCCACTCCTCGCCGACCTGGTCGAAGCACTGCGTTGCCTGCCCGGCGTCGGCGCGAAGACCGCGCAGCGCATGGCGTTCCACGTGCTCGAACGCGACCGCGCCGGTGCGCGTCGCCTCGCCGAGCGGCTCGCCGCGGCGGTCGAGCGCATCGGCAACTGCACGCGCTGCCGCACGTTCAGCGAGGACCCGCTGTGCGCGCTGTGCGCGAGCACGTCGCGCGAACGTAGCCTGCTGTGCGTCGTCGAGACGCCGGTCGACCAGCTCGCGATCGAACACGCGACGGGCTATCGCGGTCAGTATTTCGTGCTGCTCGGGCGCATCTCGCCGCTCGACGGCCTCGGTCCGAAGGAGCTCGGCCTCGACCTGCTCGCGCAGCGTCTCGCCGAGGGCGAGGTGCAGGAACTCATCGTCGCGACGAACCCGACCGTGGAAGGCGAGGCGACAGCGCACATGCTCGCCCAGCTCGCGCGCGCGGCCGGCGTGCGCGCGAGCCGGCTTGCGCACGGCGTGCCGCTCGGCGGCGAGCTCGAGTTCATCGACCGCGGCACGCTCGCGCACGCGTTCGGCGGCCGACAGGTGCTGTAGCAGCGACGGTATTCGCTCGAGCTGCCACGACGCGTCAGGCCATCGCCGTGCGGCTTGCGCGTACCGTTGCAAGCTGCGAGCCTGTGCGAACCCGTTTCCGATTCCCGGCGCCCATGACCGACACCCTGTTCGCGAAGATCATCCGTCGCGAGATTCCCGCCGACATCGTCTACGAAGACGACGACCTGCTCGCGTTCCGCGACATCAATCCGCAGGCGCCGGTGCACGTGCTGTTCATCCCGAAGCGGCCGTTCGCGACGCTCAACGACCTCGGCGACGACGACGCGGCGCTGGTCGGCAAGCTCGTCCTCGCGGCCTCGCGCTGGGCGAAGGCGCAAGGTTTCGCCGACGACGGTTACCGCGTCGTGATGAACTGCAACCGCGACGGTGGCCAGACCGTGTTCCACATCCACCTGCACCTGCTCGCCGGACGCGCGATGCACTGGCCGCCCGGCTGAGCGGCGTCACATGAATTGCGGCGGATGCGCGCGCGGCGGATCGGGCCAGGTGCGGCCGTCGCTCATCTGCACGACGGGCAGGCGTGCGGTGCAGCCTTCGGGCGTCTGCTTCACGGCGGTCGCCTTCCAGGTGACGAAGGCGGTGTTCGGCGGCAGCGTCTTGCAGTTGTCGCTGACGACGCGTTCGCGCACGGGCCCGAGCTTGCCGGTGACCGCGACCTGGCGGCCGACCGCGTAGTCGTCGACCGACAGCGCTTGGCTGCTGCACGCGTAGAAGATCTGCCCCGGCTCGAGCCGCGTGTCCGGTCGCCCGTCGCGCCGCGCGAGCGGGAACGCGAGCACGCCGAGGCACTGGCCGCTCTCGCCCGACTCGCGTTCGAAGATGCGCCCGCCCCAGAGCACGGTCGCGCCTTCATGGTTGCCCACGACGGCTTCCGCGGGCGACGAGAACACCTTCGAGGTCGCCGCGCCGTCGGCGGCCATCACCGGCAGGGCGACGACGGCGGCGAGGATCGCGCACGACAACGGACGCGTCAGGATCATGGCGGCGGTTCCTCCGAGAATGGCCGGAGGATGCTACGCCATCGCGCTGTGCGGTTAGTTGCGCGAAGCTCGCCTACTTGCCGCGCGGCGTGGGCGTCGGCTGCGGATCCGGACGGCGGTCGCGGATGATCACCGGCGGTCCCCAGTAGCCCCAGCCGGGTCCGAAGTAGCCCCAGCCCGGACCGTAGCCGTAGAGCCACGGGTCGTAGTAGTACGGCGAGCGCACGTACAGCGGCCGCTTCGGCCAGAGGTAGACCGCGCTCGCGTTCACGTGCGGATAGGCGTAGTCGAACTGACCGACCTTGCCATGGTCGGTGCCGCTTACCTGGCCGACGACGGTGATCTCGCGCCCGCGATCGAATTCCTCGGGGTCGTAGAAGCCCGCGTGGCAGGCCATGAAACGACCCTGGCTCGCGTCGCGGCCGGTCGGTCGTGCGCTCGCGTCGAGGTCGCGTGCGAGGATCTCGAAGCAGGTCGTGTCCTGCATCGGCTCGACCTTGATGATTTCTCCGCCCCAGCGGATCTGCTGGCCGTCCGCGCGCGCGTCGCGCGGCGTGGTGGCGGCGTACTGCCCTTGCAGTGGTGCGGGAACCGTCGCGCAGGACGCGAGGCCGGCGGCGAGCAGGGCGATCGTGAGTGAGTGACGCATGGCGAAACCTCGGTCGGCGACGGTTCGGGACGCCGTCTGCATGCCGCACCCGGGCATAGTACTCGACGCGCCTGAATGCCGGTTCGTCGCAATGCGCTCAGCGTGGTGGCGACAGGCGCACGGCACGCAGGCGCCGATCGAGCGCGGCGACGCGCGTGGGCGTGGGCTCGGCGGCGCCGTAGCGCAAGGCGACGTACTCGTCGACGAGCGGATCGATCGCCGGTGCCAGCGCAGGCACGGCTGCGTGTACGCGTGCGCGCAGGTCGAGCGGGCCCTCCGCCGCGCGCTCGTCGATGCCGGTGCGCGCGAGCCGGCTGCGAAAGCGCGTCCATGCGCGGTCGAGTGCGTCGCCGACGCGGACCCTGGTCTCGCGCATCGACCACGCGGCCGCGAGCAGCATCGACAGGCCGAGCACGCCGGAGAGCGCGAGCAGGAGGTCGCCCTGCGCCGCGTCGGTGATGCCAAGGCTCGAAAGCAGGTTGCGTTGGCTCAAGGCATCGAAGCGCACGATCGAAAGGGTCCACAGGCGGCTGGCGACGTCGAAGCGGTTGCGCATCTCGCGCAGCCACTCGGCGCCGAACCCGGCCTGGGCGCCGTTCGCGTCCGAAGCGCCGAGTTCGACGCGCGCCGGACTCACCGCAGCGGTCGGATCGACGCGTTGCCAACCGGTCCCTTCGCGCCAGACCTCGGCCCACGCGTGCGCGTCCGACTGCCGCACGAGCAGGTAGCCGCCGCTCCACCAACCGCCCTGGTAGCCGGTGACGACGCGCGCGGGAATGCCGGCGGCGCGCATGAGGAACACGAACGCGGACGCGTAGTGCTCGCAGAATCCCTGCTGCGAACCGAACAGGAAATCGTCGACCGAATCGCGCGCGAGCAGCGGTGGCGACAGCGTGTAGGTGAAGCTGCCGCGGAACATCGCGAGGGCCGCCTGCACGACGTCGCGGTCGTCCTTCGCCTGCTCGCGCCAGCGTTGCGCGAGCGCGCGAGCCTGCGTGCCGTAGCCGGCGGGCAGGCGCAGCATGCGCAGGCGCTCGCGGCGATCGAGCGACGGCGCCGCGTGCGCATCGACGTCGGAACGCAGGTGGTATTCGCGTGGTTGGGTCACGGACCTGCCGGCGACGATCACCTGGTCATCATCGAGGCGAGTGCCCTCCGGGGCGAACAGCGGCAGGTCGAGTGCCGGCATCCAGGGACGGTCGGTCGCCTCGAGCGTGATCGTGTAGTCGTACGTCCGCCCGGTCGCGACCGGCGCCGCGGCGTCGCCACGTGGTCCGCCGAGCCGCCGCGACCAGGTCGTTCCATCGAAGTCCGTGAGCACGATCGTGCGGAAATACAGCGACGCGTTCGGTGGGCGGCTCGCGGCGAATTCGACGCGGAAGGCCGGCGAGTCGTCCTGCATCAGCTGCGAGAACTGTCCGGGCGCCATCGTTTCGCTGAGCCCGGAGCGACCGAGGCCGTCGTCGCGCGAACCCCACAGCGGGGCCTGCAGTCGTGGCAGCAACACGAACGCGGCAGCGCCGAGCGGCAGGCTCGCGGCGAGCAGGATGCCGGCGAGGCGAAGGTCCGCGCGCAGCGGTCGGCGCGCCTGCAGCGGCGCCGGCTGCAATGCCGAGAGCGCGGCGAGGATCAGCACGAGCACGCCGCCGACGAGCGTGCAGAACAGAAGCGACTGCGTGAACAGCAGCGACGACATCAGCACGAACGAGGAAAAGCCGATCGCAACGCGCGCGTCGCGCGTGCGCTCGGTTTCGAGCAGCTTGAGGCCGAGCAGGCCGCACGCGAGCGCGCTGCCGGGCCCGCGACCGAACACGTTGCCGTAGCGCGTGACGATGACGACGAGCAGCAGCACGGTCAGCAGTACGCGCGTCCAGCTGGAGATCGTCGCGCTGCCGCGCCGGCGCGCGAACACGCGCAACGCGATCGCCGCGGCCAGCGCCGCGGCCAGCCAGGGCGGCAGGTGCGCGAGGTGGGTCGCGATCGTCGCCGCGACGGCGATCGCCGTGCGTTCGAACTGGAGGCGGTCGAGGCGGTCAGTCACGCACGGCCCCGCCGCCGGGCGGCATCAGCGCGAGCGCGCGCAGGCACGCGCGCAGGTGGTCGGCACCGGCACCCGGGCCGAGCGTGTCGTGCGGGAGGCGCAGCGTGTACGTTCGTCGCGCGTGCTCCGCGGCGACCACCCAGGCCGCGAGTCGGCTGATCTTCGACTCGCCGTCGAGGCCGCGCAGCGCCGCGTGATCGAGCGTGAGCGCCTCGCCGGAATGCCGTTCGACGTCGCGCACGAGCAGGCTGTCGTGGCGCACGGAGGCCTTCCAGGCGATCAGGCGCGGTGGGTCGCTCGGACGGTAGTCGCGCAAGCCCGCGTGTTCCTCGCTGGCGCCGGCCTGCTGTTGTTCACCCATGCGGCCTTCGCCGGCCGGCAGCGGCGGCGTCGGCCGCTCGAGCGCGGGATAGACGAGGAAGTCGCCGTCGGGATGCATCCAGCTCCAGATGCGGAACAGGCCGAACGGGTATTCGGTCCACACGCGCACGCGACCCGGGCGTACCCAGCCGCGCCGTGTCGCGTCGAGTCGGAGCGCGGCGTCGGCGGGCACGTTCGCCTGCAGCGCGAACGCGGTCTGGAAGTCGCCGAGCTGCAGCCTGAGACCGGCGCGGCCGCGCATGCCGGGATCGAAACGCAGGTCGAGCGCGAGCACCTCGCCCGCGTGCGCCTCGGCGGCGTGCACGCGCACGAGCTGCAATCCGCTCATGCCGCGGAATCCGGCGAACACGCTCGCGCCCGCCGTGCTGGCGAGCAGGCAGGTGAACAGCACCGCCGCGTTGTTGGCGTAGTTCAACGCGCCGACCAGCATCACGAACAGCAACGCGGCGAAGCCGAGGCCGAAGCGCGTCGGCAGCACGTAGATGCGGCGGCGATCGAGCCGGATCGGCAACGGCTCGGGACGCCGCAGGCGGGTCAGCGCGGGCAGTCGCCGCTCGGCGAAGGCGAGCACGCGCAGGCGCCACGACGCGAGGGGGCTTTCCATGTTCAGCGGACCGGCGTGGCCTCGAGCAACTGGGCGACCAGCCGCGTGCGGTCGATGCGCGCGTTGGGGCCGAGCCCGAGGCGATGGCCGGCGACGAACGGGAACACCGCCTGCACGTCCTCCGGCACGCAATGCGGGCGTCCCGCGAGCAGCGCATGCGCGCGCGCCGCGGCGAGCAGCGCGAGGCCGGCGCGCGGCGACAGGCCGATGCGGATCTCGGGATGGTCGCGGCTCGCGGCGAGCAGCGCTTGCACGTACTCGATCAGCGCTGGACTCGCGAGCACGCCCGCGCAGGCTTGGCGCAGCGCGAGGATCTGCTCGGGGCCGAGGCAGGGCGTGAGCGCGGCGATCACGTCGCGGCGGTCGCTCGCGCCGAGCATCGCGCGCTCGGCGTCGCGGTCGGGATAGCCGAGGCTCATGCGCAGCATGAAGCGGTCGAGCTGCGAATCGGGCAGCGGCCACGTGCCGGCGAGGTCGAGCGGGTTCTGCGTCGCGACGACGAAGAACGGCGGCGCGAGGCGGTGCGTCGTGCCGTCGACGGTGACCTGGCCCTCGGCCATCGCCTCGAGCAGCGCGCTCTGCGTCTTCGGCATCGCGCGGTTGATCTCGTCGGCGAGCAGCAGCTGGGTGAACAGCGGCCCCGGGTGGAACTTGAACACGCCCGCTTCGCGCTCGTAGATGCCCACGCCGATGATGTCGGAAGGAAGCAGGTCCGAGGTGAACTGCACGCGCTGGAAGCCGAGCCCGAGCGTGGCGGCGAGCGCGTGCGCGAGCGTGGTCTTGCCGACGCCGGGCAGGTCCTCGATCAGCAGGTGGCCGCCCGCGAGCAGGCAGACGAAGGCGAGGCGAACCTCGTGCGGCTTGCCGAGCACGACGGTATTGACCTGGCGCACGCCGCGCGCGAGCGCATCGCGCAAGTCGGCGGGCAAGGGCGGGGTGGCGGTTTGGTTCATGCGGCTCCGTGTCGCGTGGAATTCGTACGCCGGTCGCGGTCGCCGGCCGACTTGCCGCGCCGGCGGCCTTGCGGCACTCTGCACCGCCGTTGCGGTCGAACGCAACGACGCGGCGCCAACCGTCGCTGCGACGTCAGGACACGCGCGCCGATCGGCGCGCCGGCCCGGCGAACGACCCGAGGACCGCCCGCACGATGTTCCGCCCACTCGAAGTCTTCATCGGCCTGCGCTACACGCGCGCGAAGCGGCGCAACCATTTCATCTCGTTCATTTCGCTGGTGTCGATCCTCGGCATCGCCGTCGGCGTCACCGCGCTGATCACCGTGATCTCGGTCATGAACGGCTTCGACAAGGAGCTCAAGGACCGCATCCTTGGCATGGTATCGCACGCGACCATCGAGGGCATCGGCGAAAGCGTGCGCGACTGGCCCGAAGCGCTGAAGGTCGCACGCGCCGATCCGCACGTGCTCGGTGCGGCGCCGTACGTCGAACGCCAGGCGATGCTGCAGGGCGCGCGCGTGAGCGGTGCGATCATCCGCGGCGTCGACCCGGCGCTCGAAGCGAGCGTGTCCGAGGTCGGCACGCGCATGGTCGAAGGCAGGCTCGACGACCTCGTACCCGGCAGGTTCGGCATCGTGCTCGGCAAGGAGCTCGCGATGACGCTCGGGGTCGGCGTCGGCGACCTCGTCACGGTGTTCGCGCCGGAGTTCAGCGCGACGCCGATCGGCGCGATCCCCCGCATGAAGCGCTTCACCGTCGTCGGCGTGTTCGAGGCGGGCATGCAGGAATACGATTCCGGCCTCGCCGTCGTCGCGCTGCAGGATGCTCAGACGCTCTACCGCCTCGACGGCCCGACCGGCATCCGCCTGCGCCTCGACGACATGTTCCAGGCGTTCCCGGTCGGCCGGCAGCTGTCGCAGCAGCTCGGCCAGTTCTACCGCGTGACCGACTGGATGCAGGGACACAGCAACTTCTTCAAGGCGATCGCGATGGAGAAGAAGGTGATGTTCCTGATTCTCTCGCTGATCGTCGCGGTCGCCGCGTTCAACCTCGTGTCGACGCTGGTCATGCTCGTGCAGGACAAGCAGGCGGACATCGCGATCCTGCGCACGCTTGGCCAGAGCCCGGCGTCCGTGATGGGCACGTTCATGGTGCAGGGCGTGCTTGTCGGCACGCTCGGCATCGCGCTCGGCGTGCTGTTCGGCGTGCTGCTTTCGCTCAACCTCAGCGCGATCGTGCACTGGATCGAGCGCACTTTCCACGTGACGTTCCTCTCGCCGGACGTCTACTACATCAGCGAGCTGCCGAGCGACCTGCACGGATCCGACGTCGCGTGGATCACGCTCACCGCATTCCTGTTCTGCACGTTCGCCACGCTGTACCCCGCGCGGCGCGCGGCGAAGACCGATCCCGCGGCGGCGCTGCGCTATGAGTGACCCGGCCATGGACGATGTCGTGCTTCGCGCGGACAAGCTCGCCAAGACCTACCAGGAAGGCAAGCTGCGCACCGACGTGCTGCGCGACGTCGACCTGTCGGTGCGGCGCGGCGAGACGGTCGCGATCATCGGCGCCTCCGGCACCGGCAAGAGCACGTTGCTGCACATCCTCGGTGGCCTCGACGCGCCGAGCGCGGGCGACGTCAGCGTCGGCGGCAAGGTGATGTCGCGCCTGTCGGACCGCGCGCGCGGCGAGCTGCGCAACCGCGCACTCGGTTTCGTCTACCAATTCCACCACCTGCTGCCCGAGTTCACCGCCGTCGAGAACGTCTGCATGCCGCTGCTGATCCGCGGCGGCGCGATCGGCGAGGCGCGCGAGCGTGCGGTCGCGCTGCTGCAGCGGGTCGGCCTCGGCGAGCGGCTCGAGCACAAGCCGGGCGAACTGTCCGGCGGCGAACGCCAGCGCTGCGCGGTCGCGCGTGCGCTCGTCACGCGACCGGCCTGCGTCCTCGGCGACGAGCCGACCGGCAACCTCGACGAGCGCAACGCGGCGCAGGTGTACGACCTCATGCTGGAGCTCAATCGCGAGATCGGCACTGCGCTCGTGCTCGTCACGCACGATCCGAAGCTCGCGGCGCGCGCCGACCGCGTACTCGAACTTTCCGGCGGCAAGCTGCACCCGCGCCCCACCTAG
>Ga0068853_100000779_pt1 | contig 22116 bp, 25 predicted proteins | sample KBSCornC32_FD_65655 | JGI IMG/M metagenome (GOLD analysis project Ga0068853, IMG submission 65655) | Corn rhizosphere microbial communities from Kellogg Biological Station, Michigan, USA - KBS Corn C3-2 | ecosystem: Host-associated > Plants > Roots > Rhizosphere > Soil ... | reverse complement strand
AGTAGCCGCCGATGTAGCGCCGCGCCATCGCCTCCGCGCGGTCCGCGCTCGGATCGCAGAAGGTCCAGCCCGCCGAGATCGGCGGCGGCGCCCCCACGCCGTTCACCCGCCGGTAGACCTCGCGGTAGGCGTCGAGCTCGCGCGCGACCTCCTTCCACGGCTTCTGGGGGATGATCAGGATCCCGACTCCGAGCTCGGCCATGATCTGCACCGACTCCGGCGAGACCGCGGCCGCGTAGGTGCGCCCGCGGAAGCTCTTGAAGGGCGCCGGGCGGATGGCCGCGCGCGGCTGCTTGACGTAGGTCCCGTCGTACTCGCAGTAGCCGCTCTCGAGGCCGCGCAGCAGCATCTCGGCCGACTCCACGAAGCGGGGGCGGGACTCGTCCATCGACATCCGGAAGCCGTCGAACTCCACCTTGCCCGCGCCGCGGCCGAGCCCCAGGATCAGGCGACCGCCCGACAGGTTGTCGAGCATCGAGACTTCCTCGGCCACCCGCATCGGGTCGTGCCAGGGCAGCACGACCACCATCGAGCCGAGCTGGGCGTGCCGGGTGCGGCCCGCCATGTAGGAGAGGAACTGGAGGACGTCGGGGCACATCGTGTAGTCGGTGAAGTGGTGCTCGACGCCCCACACCGACTGGAACCCGAGCGGCTCGGCCAGCTCCGCGAGGCGGAGCTCGTTCAGGTAGACGTCCCGATCGGTCTGCGCCTTGCCCGGGTTCTGGAAAACCGCGGCCATCCCGACGTGCATGCTGGGTTCCCCCCCGCCGGCATGGTACGCGAGGGGGAACCCGGCCGGCAAGCCGGCGTCAGGCGACGCGACGGAGCGGACGAGCGGACGCGGGCGCTTCCTCGCCTCGCCGCACCACGAGCTCGTAGCCTCGCGGCACTCGGGCCAACAGCACCGGCCACACGTCTTCCAGCATCCACTCCCAGCCGCCGGGCACCGCCACCACCACCTGGCCCACCGTCCACAGGGAGCGCGGGGTCACCTGCACCGACACGAACGACTCCCCGCCCAGCCGCCGGTCGATGAGCGACTGCACGTAGGCGCGGGTCGCGAGGGCACGCGACTCGCGGCGGTCTCGCTCCACCCGCCAGGCCAGGGGGCCCACCACCAGGACCAACCCCACCACCGTCGCGACAAGAATCTCGAGCATGGCGTCTCTCCTTCCGCGCATTGGGATGCACCCCCTCCGACAAGGGATTCCGCCTGATTCCGACAGGGAAAGGATGAATCCCCTGGGCGCACTGCGGCATCCAAATGCCGTAGAAAAGGAGGAAACACGCAATGGCAAAGCGCATTCTCGTTCCGCTGGATGGTAGTGAGACCGCCGAGGCCGCCGCGACGCTGGCCGGGGCGCTCGCGCGGAGCACCGGGGGCCACGTCCGGCTGCTCCAGGTTCGACCGGTGCCGCAGCATCGGGTGAGCAGCGCCGGTCGCGTGGTCGCCTACGCGGACCAGGAGATGGAGCGCCTCGCCGCGGAAGGCCGCGACTATCTCGAGACCGTCGAGACGCGGCTCGGCCCGGTTCCCACCGAGACGGTGGTCCGATTCGGGAAGCCGGAGGAGGAGATTCTCGTGGAGGCGGAAGCCTTCGACGCGGATCTCATCGTGGTCACCACGGAGAAGCGAGGCTGGCTCGGCCGGCTCGCGGGCCGCGGCCTCGGAGAGCGGCTGCTCCAGGATTCTCCGGTTCCGGTCGCGCTCGTCCGCGCCGCCTGATCCGCGCGCGGCAGCCGGAGGCTCGAGCGACGGGGCCCGCCTCAGTCGTAGAGCCGGCCGCGCTGCAGCCGGCGGTGGCAGTGGAAGAGTGTGTACTCGATGGTCCGCGCGGACACGCCCAGCGCCCGGGCGTGTCCGCGCAGCCGCGTCAGGTACTGCACCCACTGGGCGGGCGTGAACGCGCGGCCGCGCCGGTTGGCGGAGACGGAGCGGATGCTGAACAGGAGCTGCCAGCAGCGGATGTCCAGCACCCCGTAGCGCTCGGGGTCGATCAGGGTCAGGATCGCGGACGCGGTGGCCACGCTCACCCCGGGCAGCGCGATCAGGTGCGCGAGACGCTCCGTCTCGTCGCGCGCGGCCAGCGCCGCGGTGGACGCCCGCCGGATCGCCGCGGGCCCGCTCCGCTCGTAGTGAAGCCGGGAGCGCGGGCTCTTCCACCGGCACATCGCGAGGAACTCGCCGCGGGTGAACCGCCCCTTGCCCCGGACGTGCGCAAGCCGCGCGATCAGGGCCGCGGTGGACGGGTCTTCCCGGGAGACGAGCTCGCGCCGCAGCAGGGTGCGCAGGCTCCGGTAGGGCACGCGCTTCAGCGGCATCGGGCTCGCCTCCCGCCGTTGCGCTCGCCATTGCGCTCATCCGGGGCAGATCGTATGGTACCCGCCATGACCGAGCCCTTCGTGACCCTTCCGGAGATCCACCGCGCGGCCCGCGCGCGCCTGCCCCGTACCTCGTACGACTTCGGCGCCGGCGGCACCGAGACCGAGACCACCCTGCGGCGCAACCGCCGCTCGCTCCGGCGCCTGGCCATCCGCCAGGACGTGCTGGTCGACGTGCGCCAGGTCGACCTCTCCACGTCGCTGCTGGGCGTGCCGCTCTCCTGGCCGGTGGTGATCGCGCCGATGGGCGGGCTCGTGCTCTTCCATCCCGAGGGCGACGCGGAGATGGCGCGCGGCGCGGCCAAGGCCGACACGCTCCAGTTCCTGAGCGGAGCCACCGGCTGGTCGGTGGAGGCGGTGGCGGCGGCCAGTCCCGGGCTGAAGATGTTCCAGCTGTACCACATGGGCGATCGCGCGTGGGTGGCGGACCTGCTGGCGCGGGTCGAGGCTTCCGGATACCTCTGCGTGTGCCTCACCGTCGACGTCCAGGTCTACAGCCGGCGGGAGCGCGACATCACCGCCCGCTTCAGCCCGCGCGAGGCCATGTCGAAGGCGCCGAACCCGCGGCCGCCCGACTCCGAGTATCCCGCACGCCTCACCTGGGCCGACGTGGAGTGGCTGCGCAAGACCACGCGCCTGCCCATCGGGCTCAAGGGCATCATGACCACCCGCGACGCCAGGCGCGCGGTGGACGCCGGGGTCGAGCTGATCTGGGTGTCGAATCATGGCGGCCGTCAGCTCGACGCCACCCAGGCCAGCATCGACGCGCTGCCCGCGGTGGCCGACACGGTGGCGGGAGCGGCCAGCATCATCGTGGACGGGGGCTTCGCGCGCGGCACCGACGTGATCAAGGGGCTGGCGTGGGGCGCCAGCGCGGTCGCGGTGGGCCGTACCGCGCTCTGGGGCCTGGCCGCGGACGGCGCCGCGGGTGTCGCCTGCACGATGGACATTCTCCGGCGGGAGATCCGCACGTCCATGGCCCTCGCCGGGCAGACGAGCGTGCGCAGCCTCACGCGCGACGTGGTCTTCCGGGTGGATTGAGCGAGCGGTCGGCAGCGGGTCGAGCTACATGAAGCCCGCCGCCTCGAACTCGCAGGAGCCGCCGCGGAGCTCGTCGGCGTGCCACGAGCCGCCGCGGCGGAGACAGATCTGTCCCAGCTCCTCCTCCGTGTAGGCGGGGCCGAACGCCACCGACCCGCACCCCGCGAGGACCAGGAGCAGGAGCAGGCCCGCGACGCCTCTCACCTACTGCATCGGCGAGTACGCGGTGGGCTTCAGGATGTGCGCGGTGAGCTTGCGGACCAGCGGCCCGTTCTTCTCGGTCTCCGCGAACTTGGCCAGGCGATCCTTGTCGGCGAAGAACCCGCCCCACTTCTTCTCGCGGTCCGCGAGGCTGTCCCAGGCCAGGATGTAGAGCAGCTGGTCGGTCGGGCCGCCCAGCTCGTTGGTCCAGAAGCCGACCACCTTGATGTCGTACTGCTTGAAGAAGCCCATGGTGATGTCGGCAAACCGCCGGTTGAGATCGGCGAGCCGACCGGGCATGGCGTGATAGGTACGGAGCTCGTACAGCATCGTGGAGGCCTCCTGACACACGCGGGTGGATACTGTCTGCGGCGACTCTAGGCACGCCCACGAGTGCTGTCAAGCGAACGGTCGCCCGCCACCGCAAACGGTTGTCCGCCACTGGGGGAGTGCGGGGGCCATCGGGGCCCCCGCAGCTGAAGAGCCGTAAAGAAGTAAACGGTCGTCCGCCACGGGGAGCGCGGCAAATGACCCTTCACGAGCGAACCCTCAACCGCCCGCCCCGGCTCCCCCGCACCGCGGCCCTCGTCGCGCGCGTCGGCCTCGCCCTCACCCTCGCGGGCGCACTCTCGCTGCTGCTCTCGGGCGTGGGCACGCGGTGGGACTGGTGGGACTACCGCACCGGCTTCCTCCTCCTGCGCTGGACGCTCTACGCAGGGCTCGTCGTCATCGTGGTCGCCCTGACCGGTCTGGTCCTCGGGTTGCTCGCGCGCACCGGCAAGAGCCTGCTCGTCTCGCTCGTGACCCTCGCGGTGCTGGGCGCGGTCGCGGCCGTCCCCGTCGGCTACCTGCGGTCCGCGGGCCGCGTGCCGCCGATCCACGACGTCACCACCGATCCGGACGATCCTCCGCGCTTCGTGGCGGTGCTACCCCTGCGGCGCGAGGCGCCGAACTCGGCGGAGTACGCGGGCCCCACGCTCGCCGCCCAGCAGCGTGCGGGCTACCCGGACCTGGCCCCGGTCCACCTCGCCGATCCGCCCCCGCAGGCCTTCGCCCGCGCGGTCGCGGCCGCGCGCAGCCTGGGCTGGCAGATCGTGGCCGCCGCCCCCGCGGAGGGCCGGCTGGAGGCGACGGATCGAACCCGCTGGTTCGGCTTCCGCGACGACGTGGTGGTACGGGTCCTCCCGGAGGCCGGCGGCAGCCGCGTGGACGTCCGCTCGGTCTCGCGGGTGGGCCGGAGCGATCTGGGGACCAATGCCCGTCGGATCCGCCGGTTCCTGGAGGCGCTCCAGGCCGCGCCCGCCACGTCGACCGCCCGCTAGCGGGCTCCCCTGGACCGGGCGGCCAAAACCTCCTCCCGCGCGAGACTGAAGGGAGTGTGAGCCGCCGCAGACACTGGGGCTCTGGCTCGAGCGGAGCGACCTTCCAGCTCGACGTCGCTGGCGAACGAGGCCGGCATCAGGCGCGCTCCGCCACCAGCTCCCCCACCCGCTTGACCAGGTCCTGGAGGGAGAGGTTCGCCTTCACGAAGTAGCCCGCCGCGCCCGCATCCATCGCCTGCTTCATGTCGCCGTCCTGGCCGAGGTTGCTCAGGATCACCACCGGGATCGGCGCGGTGGCCGGATCCGCCTTGAGTGCCCGCAGCACCTCGAAGCCCTGCATCCTGGGCATGATCAGGTCGAGCAGGACCAGATCCGGCGGCGCGGCGCGCGCCAGCCGCAGGGCCTCCTCGCCGTCCACCGCGGCGACGACCGTGAAGCCGTGTCGCTTCAGCGCAGTCTCCGCCGCCTTGCGGAGAAACCGATCGTCCTCGGCCAGGAGAACCCGACGTACCGCGTCGCCCATCGGATCAACCCTCCAGGATCCCGGCCACCCGATCGCCCAGGAGCACGCGCCGGCCCGACGTCACTCGGCGAGCTCCGCGAGCGGCAGCGTGAAGCGGAAGGTCGAGCCCGCGCCCTCCTCCGACTCGCACCAGACGCGGCCGTCGAGCTGCTCCATGATCAGGCGCACGAGGTAGAACCCGAGGCCGGTGCCCTCGGTCTCGAGCGTGCTCACGTTCTCGGCCCGGTAGAACTTCTCGAACAGCCGCGCCTGGGAAGAGCGCGGGATGCCGATGCCGCTGTCGCGGATGGACCAGCGCAGCGTGTCGCCGTCCCGCTCGAACCGGACCTCGATGGCCCCGCCTTCCGGGGTGTACTTGATCGCGTTCGAGACCAGGTTCATGACCACCTGGCGGAGCAGCTGCGCGTCGGCGCGCACCGCGGGGAGCGGGTGATCCCCGGTGGAGACGGAGACCCGATGCCGGCGCTCCTGCACGAGGACGTCGGTCTCCGCGAGCACCTCGCGGGTCATGGTCACGAGATCCACCGGCTGGGTCGACACCGTTAGCTTGCCGCGCTCCAGCCGGGAGATGTCGAGCAGCTCGTTCACGAGCGTGATCAGGCGCTGGGTCCGCCTCCCGGGCGTCGCCGATGTAGGAGGCCGCGTCGGCGGGCACCTCCGGCTCCTGGGCCGCCAGCTCCAGCATCCACTTGATGCCGGCGAGCGGGGTGCGGAGCTGGTGGGTGACGAACGAGACGAAGTCCGACTTCATCTGGCTCACTTCGCGCTCGTGCGTCACGTCGTGGAAGGTCAGGGTGTAGCCGCAATGCTCGCCCGCGCGGTCCCGGGTGGGCTGCGAGACCCAGTGGAGGATCCGCTTCAGGCTGCGCAGCTCGAGGTCGCCCTCCGCCGCGTCCTCCTGATGCTGCACCAGCGAGCGCAGGGCGCTGAACATGCGCCGGTAGTCCGCGCCCTCCGCGCGGTGCCAGGCCAGCACCTCGGTGAGCTCGTTGCCCACCAGGTCGCTCGCCTTGATCGCGAGCAGATCGCCGGCCCGCCGATTGGCGGTCTCCACGCGCCCAGCGGGGGACACCAGCAGCATGCCGTCGGACGTGGCGTCGAAGATCTGGCTCAGGCGGTTCTGCTGGAGCATCACCGCCTGGTGGTGCCGCGCGTTGTCCATCGCGATCGCGGCGTGGGCCGCGAGGCTCGAGAGCAGCTGGGCTTCCTTGGCCGAGAACTGGTGAGCCGCGAAGTAGTAGCACACCAGCACCCCGAGCACCTCGTCCCGCACGCTGACCGGCACCGCGAGGTACGCGCGGGGGGCGGACTGGATGAGCCGGTCGTGATCGGTCTGGTAGCGCAGGGCCGGATCGGCGAGCCGGTCGGCCGTGCTCACCGGTCGGCGCTCCTGGTAGGCGCGTCCCGCGACCCCTTCACCCGGCTTCAGGACGAGATCGCGAACGATGGCGGGATCCAGGTGGCGGCCCCGGCGAACCACGAGGCCCCCGCGCGCCTCGTCGTGGACGTAGACCGCGGAGGCGTCGCAGCCCAGGAGGTCGATGGTCTTGGCCACGACCTGGTCCAGCACCGAATCCACGTCGAGGGTGGTGGCGAGGTGGGCGGTGATCCCGTAGAGCTTGGTGGCCTCCTCCTTCTGGGCGCGCGTCTCCTCGTAGAGCTGGGCCTTGTGGATGGCCAGCGCGGCCTGGTCGCCCAGCACCGAGAGGAGCGAGATGTCCTCCGGCGAGAACTTGCGGCGGACCTTGGCATACACGTTCCAGGCAGCCGAGGATCTGCCCCTGGATCTGCAGCGGCACGCCCAGGCAGGCGTGGAAGCCGTGCTCGCGGGCCCCCTCCCGGTCCAGCGCGTCGAAGAGGACCTGGAGCTGCCGCCACTCGCGGTCGGCCCGCTCGAAGAGGCGGGCGTGCCGCAGCACCATGGTCACCTGGGCCGCCACGTTCTCGGCCAGCTCGAGCTCGCGCCGGGTGAACACCTTCTTCGCCTTCCACCACGCGAAGTAGAAGGCGCCCGCCACCGAGTCGTCCAGCAGGAGCGGGAGCACGAGCCCCGACTGGTGACGAAAGGTCCGGAACAGCTCGAAGTTGAAGCGGGGGTCCGAGTACACGTCGTCGGAGAAGACGGGCTGACGGGTCTCCCAGATCTCCTGGCGGAAGCCCTGTTCCCCGAGAGGGATCGGGTGGCTCAGGAACGCCTCCATCATCTCCTTCGGACGTGGTAGCCGGCGGTGGGCATGAGCCGGCCGCTCGGCTCGTCGAGCAGGTAGGCCGCGCCGGTGTCGGCACCCACCAGGAACACCAGCTCGCGACAGATCCGGCGCAGCGCCTCCTGCACGTCGAGGGTGGCGCTCGCGGTGCGGGAGATGGAGAGCATGACCTCCATCTCGCGCAGCCGGCTCGCGGTCTCGGCCTGCAGGTGCATGTTCTCGCGCATCAGGCGCCGGCGCCCCATCACCCGCTGCACGATGGCGGCGAGCCGCGGCATCTCGAACGGCTTCTCGAGGTAGCCGGCGGTGCCGCCCTCCACCGCCTGCACCGCCGAGCTCACGGTGGCGTAGCCGGTGATGACGACGATCTCGGGGGGATTCGGCGCGCGCTGGGCCGCGTGCATCACCTCGATGCCGTCCATATCGGGCAGGCGCAGGTCGACGAGCAGCAGCGCCACCGCGCCTTCGCGGAGCCGGGTGAGCCCGTCACGCCCGGAGTGGGCGAGGATGACCGTGTGGCCTTCCCGCGTGAGGTACTCGCTCACGGTCGAGGCGACATCACGATCGTCGTCGACGACGAGGATGGATTCGGGATCCACGCGGAGAATTCCTCTACCTACGTTAGCCCAGCGCGTGAATCGGACCTCCTCGTTTTCCCCCGTCCAGGGGCGCCGGCGACTGGAGGTCTAGAACAGCAGAGTTCTCAGGAGCTTACCGAGACCCGCTCCACGAAGTCGCGGCGGAGGGTGAGGCCCAGCCCGGGCCCGGTCGGAGCCAGCACGTAGCCGTCCTCGAGCTGCACGCGCTCCTCCACCAGATCGTTGAGGAGCGGATTGTGTCCGCGCGAGAACTCGAGCAGCGTGACGCAGGGAGTGGCCACCGCCAGGTGGAGGCCGGCCGCGAAGAGGATCGCGGAGCCCCAGAGGTGGGGAGCGACGGTCAGTTCGTGCGCGGCGGCGAGGGCGGCGATGCGCTGGGTCTCGGTGATGCCGCCCGCGATGGCCACGTCGGGCTGACAGACGTCGACCGCGCGCGCCTCGATCATGTCCCGGAACGCGAAGCGCGTCTGCTCGCTCTCACCCGCCGCGATCGGGATGTCGGTGGAGGCACGCACCTCCGCCTGCCCGGCCAGGTTCTCGGCCGACACCGGCTCCTCCAGCCAGCTCAGGTCGCAGTCCTCCACCTTGCGGGCGAAGCGCTGGGCCTGCCGCACGCTCCAGGTACCGTGCGCGTCCACCATGATCCCGACCTCGGATCCGAGAGTCTCGCGCACCTCGCGCACGCGCGCCGCGGAGTCGTCCACGCTCTTGTCCTGGAGGCCCACCCGCAGCTTCACCGCGCGGTGCCCGCGCTCCACGTACTGCAGCATCTGCTTGCCGATCGCGCCCACCGGCGCCCAGCCCCCGCTCGCGTAGGCCGGGATCCGCTCGCGGTAGCTGCCTCCCAGCAGCCGCCACACCGGCTGGCCGAGCGAGCGGCCGAGCAGGTCCCAGCACGCGATGTCGATGCCGCTGATCGCGCACAGGGCGAGGCCGCGCCGACCCATGGTCGGAAACGTGCGGCCCTCGCGCGCCGCATAGTGGGCGCGCGTACCGTTGTAGAGCGCTTCCCAGATCGCGGTGACGTCACGCGGATCGCGCCCGATGAGCGCCGGCGCCATCTCCTCCCGGATCATGGTGACCATCGCCGCGTAGTTGCCGAGGTTGCCCACCGCGGCCTTGGCCTCCCCGAGGCCGACCAGACCCGCGTCGGTCTCGATCTCCACCAGGCACATGTTGAAGGTGTCGTTGCGGCCGAAGTCGCTGACGTGAGCGTGCTCGGCGGGGATGGGCGCACGGAGCCAGGTGGCGCGGACGGCGGTGATCTTCATGGCGCGCCGAGGGTACGACCGGGCCGGCGACGAAGTCAAATGCCGCCGAGACACAAACCTTGGCCGTCTCGATCGAAGATCGAGTCAGAGCGATCCGCCGGCCCGATTCCTGACGGTCGCCGTCCTCATCGATCGCGCGGGGCGTCAGCCCTCGCGGCGAGCTTGAATCCGGTCAGCTCGCGGACCAGCATGCCGGACGAGACCGCGCCCTGCTCCTTCACGTTGTTCCCGACCTCCGGGGAATACCACACCTCGAAGGCGGTGGCCCCGGTCCGGCGCCGCACGCAGGTCACGTGCGAGGCGGAGAAGGTGCCGGCCGGCACCGTCACCGGCGCGGGGAGATCGGCGTGACAATCCATCAGGACGTCCTCGCTCTGCCGGGCCTCCGGGCGCTCGCGCCGGAAGTCGAGCACCCACGGCCGACCGGCCCGGATGGGGAAGGCGATCACCGCGGCGGGGAGCACGTTGCGAAGCACGACGCCGCCGTCCACCTTGTCGAGGACGTGCGCGCCGTCGGAGCGCCGGTAGAAGATCTCGCGCCGGCCCGACCGGACCACCACCGAGTCGACCCCTTCCACCGCCTCGAAGCGGATGACCGTCCAGACGGTCGTCCCCTTCCCGGCCGGGCTCTCCCAGCGATACGACCACTCGTCGCCGATGCTCCAGGCTCGTCGCTCGATCCCTCGCGCGGCGCGACCGTCCTCCAGGGAGGCGCAGCCGCCGGCAAGTGCGACGAGGGCCACGACCAGAGCGAGCGGGTGGGACGCGCGGCCCATGCGTCAGTCGAGAGTCAGCGGGCCCCAGAAGATGGGCTCCGGGTGCAGGCGAACCCCGAAGCGTTGCTCGACGCCGTCCCGGACCGTCCGGGCGAAGGCCGCCACGTCACGCGCACGAGCGCCGTCGTGGCAGACGATGGCGAGGGTGTGTCGGGTCGAGAGCCCCACCGGGCCATCGTGCTGGCCCCGGCGGAAGCCGGCGCGCTCGATCAGCCACGCGGCGGAGAGCTTCACCCCCCCGTCGGGCTGCGGCCACCGCGGCATGTCGAGGCCGGCGGCGCGTGCGTCGATGGCGGCGAGGGCGTCCGCATCCACGATCGGGTTCAGGAAGAACGACCCGCAGCTCCGCCGGTTGACGTCGCCCGCGTCGAGCACCATCGACTTCGAGCGCCGGATCGTGAGCACCGTCTCGCGCACCTGGGCCAGAGAGGGGCGCGTGATGCCGCGGCCCTCGAGATCGCGCGTGAGGTCCGCGTAGCGCACGCTGGGTGACCCGCCCGGGGTGAGGCGATAGGTCACCGCCAGCACCACGTGGCGCCCGGGGAAACGGCGCTTGAAGACGCTGTCGCGGTAGCCGAAGCCGCATTCGGCCGGCCCGAGGGTGACCACCTCACCGGCCTCGCGGTCGAGCGCGCGCACCGCGGTCACGGTGTCGGCCACCTCCTGACCGTAGGCGCCCACGTTCTGGATCGGAGTTGCGCCCACCAGCCCCGGGATACCGCTCAGGCACTCGAGACCCGCCCAGCCCCGCTCGACGGTGTGCCGGACGAAGGCGTCCCACGGCTCGCCCGCCGCCGCGGTGACCTCGATCGCGTCACCGGCGGCACGCGTGGCGATCCCGCGCAGGCCGATCTTGAGGACGAGACCGTCCACCCCCTCGTCGGCGATGACCAGATTGGAGCCGCCGCCCAGGACGCGCACCGGCAGGGTCCGGCCCTGCGCCCACTCGACCGCCGCGCGGGCCTCGGCCTCGTCGGCGGCCTCGACCAGATAGCGGGCCGCGCCGCCCACGCGCATCGTGCAGTGGGGAGCGAGGGGGACGTGCTCGCGCGGGGTCGGCATCGCGAGTCCATCTTATCGCGGCGCGGGGAAAAGCCCCCTCACCCGGCCCCCTCCCCCGAGGGGAGAGGGAGAAAAAGCTAGTCGGTGACCGGGAAGAGGCCCTGGTAGGCGAACTTCTGCACGCGCTTGGCGTTGTCGACCTCGGCGGTATAGATGTTGCCGCGCGAGTCGACCGCCATGTTGTGCACCCAGTGGAGCTGGCCCGCGTAGCGACCGCTCCGCGCGAAGCGCGAGAGCACCTTGCCGCTGGCGCGCGAGAGCATCCACACGTGGTTGTTCTCCCCGTCCGCCGCGTAGAGGTAGCTCTGCGCGGGATCGCGCGAGAAGTCGAGGTCCCAGACCGAGCCGCCGCCGCGGGTGGACTCGGCCACCGTGAGCTCGCTCACGAAGGTCCCGTCCTTCTTGAAGACCTGGATCCGGTTGTTCGACCGGTCGCACACGTAGACCAGCCCGTCGTTCGAGATGCGGACGCAGTGCACCGGGTTCCTGAACTGCTTGACGCTCGGGTCCCCGGGCGGCCGGCCGTTGGCGCCCCAGTGACGCTTGTAGTCTCCGGTGGCCGCGTCGAACACGATCACCCGGTGGTTGCCGTAGCCGTCGGCCACGTAGACCTCCTTGGCGGCGGCGTCCACCCGCACGTCGGCGGGCCGGTTCAGGTTCTTGGTGTCCGCGTCGCCGCCGGTGGAGGCCGGCTTGCCGATCTGCATCACGAACCGGCCGTCGCGGGTGAACTTCAGGATCTGGTTGTCCTTCTCCCCGTTGCCCGCCAGCCACACGTGGCCGGTTCCATCCACGAAGATGCCGTGCTCGTTGGCCGGCCAGTCGTACCCGGTCCCGGGGCCGCCCCACGCCTGCAGCAGGTTGCCGTCGGCGTCGAACTCCATCACCGGCGGCGCGGGCACGCAGCACTCGTTGCGGGGCGGGGTCAGCGTGGCGCCCTTCTCGTCGTCGGTCAGGGTGCGCGGGCGCTGCACGATCCACACGTGGTCGAGCGCGTCGGTCGCGACGCCGGCCACCTGCCCGAGCAGCCACCGGTTCGGCAACGGCTTGGGCCAGAACGGATCGACCGTGAAGCGAGGCGCCTGCCCGTCGGCCAGGCGCTGCGCGGTCACCGAGACCGCGGAGGACACCGCGAGGAGGACGAGGACGGCCAGGGCCAGCCCCACGGCGCGGGAGATGGGGGAGCGGGAGCCAACCACGGCATGCCTCCTCGGGTCGACAGCACGGTGATCGCCGGTCCGGCGAGGCGACCTTATGCCGGGAGGAAAGCGGGTGTCAAGCTAGCGCCAGAGCAGCCAGCCGATCACCCCCGCGCCCAGCACCGCGAGCACCGGCGGCACGCGATCGGTGGCGACCGCGAGGGCGGTCGCGGCGGCCAGCGCGGCGGTGGCCGCGTCGTGGATCGCGGTGCGTCCGAGCGTGTAGACGCCGCCCGCCATCAGGCCCACGCCCACCGGCACGAGGGCGCGCTCGGCGATCATGGCCCACGGCCGCACGCGCCACTGCTTCCAGTGGTGCGAGACCACGATGGCCAGCACCGAGGTCGGCACGAACATCGCCAGGCCGGCCAGCAGCGCCCCGAGGAGCCCGTGCGCGCGATCGCCCACGAAGACCGCGATCAGCATGTTCGGCCCCGGGGTGAGCTGGGCCAGCGTGTACCCGTCGACGAACTCGCGCGCCGAGAGCCAGTGGTGCACGGTCACCGCCTGGCGCTCCATCTCCGGGATCACGCCGAGCCCGCCGCCGACGCAGAGGAAGCTCAGCCAGAGGAAGGTCCAGGTGAGGAGCGCCAGGCTGCCCATCACGCCTCCTCACCGGGCACCGCGGGACCGGGCGCGGCGGGCGCCACCGCGGACGGCGCGCCCATCCCCCACTGCAGCGCCACGCTCACCGCGATCATCGCCAGCACCACCGCCACCGTGGGCAGACGGAGCGGACCCACTGCCACGAAGGTGAGCAGCGCCACCACCGCCGCGGGAAGGCCGCGCAGCGAGCCGCGCATGATCCGGAGCGAGGTGATCGCCACCAGCCCCACCACCCCGGCGCTCGAGCCGCGCATCAAGAGCGCGGCGGTCGCGCCGAGGGCTCCCTCCGCGTAGAGCGCGCCCGCGACCAGCAGGATAACCGCCCCCGGCAGCACCACCGCGACCAGGCCCCAGAAGCCGCCCGCGAAGCCGGCCAGCCGATGGCCCAGGACCACGGCCAGGTTGCTGAAATTCGGGCCGGGCAGCACCTGGCTCAGCGTGAAGTCCTGCACGAACTCGTCGTGGCTGATCAGGCCGCGGCGCCGCACCAGCGCCTCGTGGAAGTAGGCGCTGCGGCCGCCGCCGAGGCTCGAGAGACCGGTCCAGGCGAAGACCACGATCAGGCGGAGGAGGGAGACCCGTCTCACGCGTCGAGCTCGGACGAGCGCGCGGGAGACATGGCTTCTGGAGTGTAGCACCCTCTCCCCCGGGGTCGGGGGAGAGGGCCGCCAGCCGACTATGTCAGACGCGAACGGATCGGACGGACGCGATCAGTAGCGCCAGCCGGGATGCACCGGCGCGGGATAGCACCAGCCCTTGCGGGCATGGCCCGGAGGGCAGAACGCGGGCTGGCGCACCACGACGTGACGCGGAGCGGGCACGTAGACCGGATACGGACGGGCGATCACCCGCGGCGCCGGCGCCACCACGACGGGCGCGTAGACCGGAGGAGCGGGGATGTAGACCGGGGCCGGCCGCGCCACCACGACCGGCGCGGGCGCCACGACCACCGGCGGGGGCGCCGGGCGGTGGAAGATGCCAACGCCGCCCAGGATCTGATTGAACACTGCGAAGGCGCCGAGCCCGAGGGCGGCGTCGGTGGACGCCCCCGCGAAGGCCAGCGTCGGAGCAAAGACCGCGACGGCCAGAACCAGCGCGATCAGCGTTTTCATTGTGGTCTCCTCGTCGGGGCTGTCCCTGCCGCCCCTATGGGCCAATAGACGAGCGGGCCCGCACGTTTGTTTACCCGGCCCGGCGGCCCCTCGGCGGGTGGCGGAAGAGACTGATTTGCCCTAGGATACGGGACCATGGCGACCACCGAGCACGCGAGCGTCTGTCCCCTGGACTGCCCCGACACCTGCAGCCTGACCGTGACCGTGGAGAACGCGAAGATCGTGAAGATCCGCGGCTCGCGGGCGAACCCCTACACCGCGGGCGTCATCTGCGCCAAGGTGGCCGGCTCGTATCCCGACTGGGTGCACGGGCCCGGGCGCCTGCAGACGCCGCTGCGGCGCGTGGGCGCCAAGGGCGAGGGCCGCTTCGAGCGCGTGTCGTGGGACCAGGCGCTCGACATCGTCCACGAGCGGGTCACCGCGGTGATCGCGGCGCACGGCCCGCAGGCGGTGGCCCCGCTCAACTACGCGGGCCCGCACGGCATGCTGGCCTACGCCTCGATGGACCTGCGCTTCTTCAACAGGCTCGGCGCCTCCCTGCTGGAGCGCTCCGCGCTCTGCGGCGGCATCCGCACCCAGGCCTGGCTCGGCACGTTCGGGACCACGCCCGGCATCGCCCCCGAGCAGGTGCGGCACTCCAGGCTGATCATCGCGTGGGGCAACAACGTGACCTGGTCGAACCTCCATCTGACCCCGCTGCTCAACGCGGCGCGGAAGGACGGGGCCAAGGTGGTGGTGATCGATCCCAAGCGGATCAAGATCGCGGAGCAGTCGGATCTCCACATCGCGCTCAAGCCCGGCACCGACGTGGTGCTCGCGTGGGCGGTGGCCGCGGAGCTCGAGCGGCGCGGAGCCCTCGACCGCGCGTTCATCGCGCGACACGTGGAGGGCTTCGAGGATTTCATGACCAGCGCGCGCCGGTACCCGGTGGCGGAGGCGGCCCGCATCTGCGGGGTGCCCGAGGCCGAGATCCGGACGCTCGCGGAGTGGTACCACACGCTCTCCCCCGCCGCGATCAGCGTGGGCAACGGGCTCGAGCGCAACCAGAACGGCGGCAGCGGGATCCGCGCGATCTTCGCGCTCCCGGCCCTGGCGGGAAAGTTCGGGGTGCCGGGCGGCGGGCTGGTCAACGGGGCCGGCTTCGTGTTCCCCAAGACCCCGGCCAAGCTGCAGCGGCCGGACTTCCTGCCCGCCGGCACGCGCACGCTGAACATCGTGGACATGGGCAAGCACCTGCTCGACCCCACGCTCTCTCCGCCGATCAAGGCCCTCTTCGTCTACAACCACAATCCGCTGGTGGTGCACCCGGACCAGAACCGGATGCGCCGCGCCCTCGCCCGCGAGGACCTCTTCGTGGTGGGCTCGGACGTGGTGATGACCGACAGTCTCGCCTACGCCGACGTGGTGCTGCCCGCCTCGAGCCACTTCGAGTACCACGACATCTACGCCGCCTACGGCCAGCACTGGCTGCAGCGCGCGGAGCCGGTCATCCCGCCGCAGGGCGAGTCGCTGCCGAACACCGAGATCTTCCGCCGCCTCGCGGCCCGCTTCGGATTCACCGATCCCGCCTTCACCGCCACCGACGCGCAGCTGATCGACGACGCGGTGGACGGCGCGGACCCGCGCCTGGGGGGCACGCGGCCGAGTCGACTGCCCACCGACCGGGCCACCGCGATGACGGTGAACGGCGAGCCCGCCATCCTCTTCAAGAACGTCTTCCCCAAGACGCCGTCCGGCAAGGTGGAGCTGGCCTCGGGCTACCTCGACCATAAGTACGGCGCCCGCCTGCCGACCTACCGGCCCTACGAGACGCCGTTCCCGCTGCTGCTCATCTCCCCCGCGTCCGACGAGCGCATCACCTCCACGTTCGGCGGGCTGCCCGCGGGCGACGTCACGCCCCCGCTCGAGATGCACCCCGACGACGCGCGAGCGCGCGGCCTGCGGGACGGGATGCGGGTGAAGGTGTGGAACGAGCTCGGCGAGGTGCACCTGCCGCTCAAGATCTCGGACGCGATCCGGCCCGGCGTGGTCTGCAGCCTGAAGGGGGCGTGGATGCGCACCAGCGACAACGGGCAGACCGTCTCGGCGCTGGCTCCCGGCCACCACGCCGACATCTGCGGCGGCGCCTGCTACAACGACTGCCGCGTCGACGTCGCCCCCCTGTAATCTCCCCTCCACCCTCTCCCCTCAGGGGAGAGGGCAGGGTGAGGGGTCCGGTCCTTCTACTCGCTACCTCCGCGCGTTCACCCGCGAAAGCTCCGCGGTGAGACACCGCGCGATCCACCCGTCGCGCCGCGCGGGCGTGATCACGTCCTCCGGCCCACGCGGGGTGTAGCGCACCAGCGCCTCCCAGCAGCGCTCCCGCGCCCGCGCCATCTCGAGATCCGCCTTCAGGACCTGGACCGAGCGCCCCCGCTCGAAGTCCCAGCGCAGCGCCACCACCACCACCGCGAGCGCCGCGCCCACCACCATGATGATGAAGAGGATGGCGGCCACGCCCTGCCACTGCCGCAGGCGCCGCTCCGCGCTGTCGACGAGCCCGGAGAGCTTCACCTCCAGCGGGCCATTGGGATGGCGCACGATCTCCACCGCGCTCGGCGATGGAGTCCGCGCGATCAGCCCTCGCCGCGGCCGGGTACGGGGCGCGCGGAGCGGGCCCGACGCCTCCAGGAGGGAGGGCTGTCGCGAGTCCATCGCTCTCATTATCCGGCCTCCTACCGCGGTGTGTTGCCGCGGTGGTTCACGATCATGCACTGTGTCATCGTGCGGGGACCCCTCTTTCTAGCGCACTCGCAGCCGCGGGTCCAGCACGTCTCGCAATCCGTCGCCCAGCAGGTTGAGGCTCAGCCCGGCGATCGTCAAGGCCAAACCGGGGAACAGGCTCACCCAGAACGCCTCGCGGATGACGTTCTTGCCGCTCGCGATCACGTTGCCCCACGACGGCACGTAGGGCGGCACGCCCACGCCGAGGAAGCCCAGGATCGCCTCGGCGAGGATCGCGTACGCGAACACGAAGCTGCCCTGCACCAGCAAGGGGCCCACGCAGTTGGGCAGGATGTGGCGCAGCGCGATGGCCCCGTCCCGCCGGCCGAGGGCGCGCGCGGCCTGGATGTAGTCCAGCTCGCGCAGGGAGAGCACCGTGCTGCGGATGAGCATCGCGGTGCGCGGCATGTACACCACCGAGAGGGCGAGGATCACGTTCCACACCCCGGGTCCGCGGGCGGCCATGAGCGCGATGGCGAGCAGGATCGCGGGGAACGCCATGAGCCCGTCCATGCAGCGCATCACCGGCACGTCGAGCCGCCGCGAGTAGCCCGCGGTGAGCCCGATGACGATGCCGCCCGCGGAGGTGAGCAGCATGGTGGTGAGGCCCACCAGGAGCGACACCCGGCTGCCGTGGACCACCAGGCTCCACACGTCGCGACCGAACTCGTCGGTCCCCAGGTAGTGCTGCGCGCTGGGCGGCTTCAGGCGGTTGGCCGGCTCGAGGCGGGTGGGGTTGTGGGTCGAGACCACGTCGGCCAGCAGGGCCGCCGCCACCAGCAGCAGCAGGATGGAGGCCCCGGTCACCACACCCCCGTTGCGGGCGAGCCGGCGAAGCCAGCGGCGGCCCTCGTGGCGGGGTCGGCTCGCGGCCACCGCGCCCGCGCCGATCGTCTCCGCGGCCTCAGTCATGCGGGTCAGTCATAGCGGATGCGAGGGTCGATGAACGCGTAGAGCAGGTCCACCACCAGGTTGATGAGCACGTAGGTGGCCGCGGTCACCAGCACCACGCCCTGCACCACCGGATAGTCGCGGCGCAGGATCGCGGAGATCACCAGGCGGCCCAGCCCCGGGATGTTGAACACGATCTCGGTGATGACCGCGCCGCCGATGAGCACCGCGGTGGTCACCCCGATCACGGTCACCACCGGCACCAGCGCGTTTCGGAAGGCGTGCACGTAGGTGACGGTCCGGTGAGACAGCCCCTTCGCCCGCGCGGTGCGCACGTAGTCCTGCTGCAGCGCCTCCAGCATGCACGAGCGGCTGATGCGCGCGATCAGGGCGGACTGGTTGAAGCCGAGCGAGACCGCGGGCAGCACCATGTAGCGGAGGGCGGTGGCGGGCTCCGACAGCAGCGAGGCGTAGCCCGCCGCGGGCAGCCAGCCGAGCCGCACCGCGAAGAGGTAGATGAAGTTGAGGCTGAGCCAGAAGCCGGGCACGCACACCCCCAGCAGCGAGCCGATCATGAGCGCCCGGTCCCAGATCGAGCCGCGGTGGGCGGCGGCCACGATGCCGGACGGCACCCCGATCGCCACCGCCACCAGGAGCGCGCACGCCATCAGCACCAGCGTCGGCTCGGCGCGCTCCACGATCGCGGTGACCACCGGGCGGTCGAGGAAGTAGGACTGGCCGAGGTCGCCGCGCAGCACGCGGCCGTAGAAGCCCACCAGCTGGGCCAGCAGCGGCCGGTCCAGGCCGAGCGACCGGCGGGTGGCGTCGATCTGGGTCGGGGTGGCGTCCGGCCCCAGCATCACGCTCACCGGATCGCCGGGGATCAGGTGGATGAGCATGAACACCACCGTCACCACCACCGCCATCACCGGGATGACCGCGAGGAGGCGGCGGATCAGGTACGCAAACATGCGGATTGGTCAGACCGCTCGGCGGACGGGCGGCCGCCTTTTATTACTTATCCGCTCGGCTCGCCTTCGGCGGCACCTCGCCAAGCCACTGCACCTCGCCAAGCCACTGCGCCTCGCCAAGCGGCGGCTATTTCTCGAGCCACACGTTGTAGAAGCGGACGCGCTCGGTGGACTCGTTGAAGCCCTTCACGGTGTTGCGCGCCGCCCGTAGCCCGAAGAGATCGCCGTAGCGGATGACCGGGACCTTCTCGTAGAACTGGCGGGTCTGCTGCTCCCACAGCGCGAAGCGCTTCTTGGGATCGGTCTCCCGGGCCAGCTCCGCCTGGATCTTGGCGATGCCCTCGTCGGTGGTCCAGCCCGGCCAGCTCGCGGTGAGATAGATGTGGTGGGTGGGATCGTAGAACGCGCCCATCCCGGTGGTGAACACGTCGTACTCCTTGGAGTTGTTGCGCCGCTTCACGAGGGTGGCCCAGTCCACCACCTGGAGGTCGATGTTGAAACCGGCGTCCTCGAGCTGCTGCTTGGTGAGCAGCGCGAAGTCGTACATCCACTTGTACTCCTGGGTGGTCATGAAGCGGATCGGCTCCTTCTTGTAGCCCGCCTCCTGCAGGAGCTTCCTCGCCTTGTCCCGGTTGTGCTCGTTCCAGGGCAGGCCCGACATCTTGGTGTGCCACGCGCTGATCTCGACGGGGGCGAGGCTACTGTCCATCCGGTAGAACTCCTTCTTGCCTCCCGCCACGTTCTTCATGATCGGCTCGATGTCGAGCGCGGCCTGCCACGCCTGCCGCAGCTTCTGGTTCGTCATCAAGCCTTCCTTCTTGTTGAAGACCGCCACCAGCCAGTAGTACGGCTTGGAGATGATCGGGTGCGCGTTGGGATCGGCCTTCAGGCGATCGTAGGCGTCGAGGTTCAGGTCGTCCGCGAAGTCGAGCTCTCCCGTCTCGACCTGGGCCACCCGGGTCGCCACCTCCGGCACCGGGATCCAGCGGATCTCGTCGAGCCACGCGGTCTTGCCCCCGCCGTAGCCGTTGGGCTTCTCGTTGCGCGACTTGTAGTCGTCGAACCGGACCATCCGGATGTACTGGTCCGGCTTCCACTCGGCGAGCTTGTAGGGGCCGGTGCCCACGTACTCGGTGACCTTGACCTCGGGGGCGAACTTCTCCGCGATCTCCTTCGGATAGATCGCCCCGAAGTTGTTGGGCACCGCGAGGGAGATGAGCACGATGGCCGACTTCTCCTTGAGCTTCATCTCCACCGTGTAGGGATCGAGCGCCCGCATCTCCGCCACCTGGGCGAAGAGGGCCTTGCCGTAGATCGACTGCTTCCCCCATCGGTTGAGCGAGGCCACCACGTCGTCGGAGGTCATCTCCTTGCCGTTGTGGAACTTCACCCCCTGCCGCAGCTTGAACGTGTAGGTGAGGCCGTCCTTGCTGACGGTGTGGCTCTCGGCCAGCATCGGGATCGGCTTGTTGTCGCGGTCCAGGCTGTAGAGACCCTCGTAGATGTGGTTGGTGAGGGTCTCGGTGATGCTCGCGGTCGTCCAGTGCGCGTCCAGGGCGGGCGGCTCGCCGAGGTTGCCGACCCGCAGCACCCCACCCTTCTTCTGCGCGTCGGCGGATCCCGCCGCCATCGTGAGCGTCATCGCCATCGCGACCGCGATCGGGAGCCACCGTGAGCACATTCGACGCATCATGCCTGCACCTCCGGGAGCGGGTGGGTGGTCGGGTGCCAAGACTCTGCGATGACCGCCCCGGCTTGTCAACCGTCCGGGGGCGGGCTAGATTGCGGGCGCCATGAGCGCCGCCCCGAGCCTCGATCGCTTCCGCCTCGACGGGCGCGCCGCGGTCGTGATCGGCGGGGCCGGCGGCCTGGGATCCGCGATGGCGCGCGGCCTCGCGGAGGCGGGCGCCGCGGTCGCGGTGGCCGACGCCGACGCCGGGCAGGCCCGCCGGGTCGCGGAGGCCATCGGCAAGGCGGGCGGGCGCGCGCGGCCGGCCGCGGTGGACGTGGCCGACCGCGGCAGCGTCGAGCGCATGGCCGACGAGGTGGAGCGGGCCCTCGGCCCGGTCGAGGTCCTGGTCAACTGCGCGGGCGTCACCCATCGCAGCCCCGCCGCCGACTTCCCGGAAGCGGAGTGGCATCGCGTGATCGCGGTCAACCTGACCGGCGTCTTCCACGGCTGCCAGGTCCTGGGCCGCCGCATGCTCGCGCGGCGGAGCGGGCGCATCGTCAACATCGCCTCGATCGCGGGCCAGATCGGGCTCAGCGGCACGGTGGCCTACGCGGCCAGCAAAGGTGGCGTGGTGATGCTCACGCGTGCCCTCGCGGTGGAGTGGGCGCCGCTCGGCGTGCGGGTCAACGCCATCGCCCCGTCGTGGTTCGAGTCCAACATCGGCGACCTCATCCATCGCGAGCCCGGCTACGCGGAGCGCGCGATGCGCCGCGTGCCGGCTGGCCGCATGGGCACGCCCGACGAGCTCATCGGCGCGGTGCTCTACCTGGCCTCCGACGCCTCCAGCATGGTCACCGGCCACATCCTCGCCGTCGACGGCGGCACTCTCGCGTCCTGACGGGGTCAGGTCTTACATTGCGACATTCCTGCCGATTGCCCGCCCGATCACGGCACTCTCTCCGCCGATTCCTACGCGGTAAGAGTTTCCGATGGTGCTCGCGACCGATCCGAAAGACGCACTCGCGGCCGCGAAGTCTCCCCCGCTCCGCGTGGCACATGCCTTGCGTCCTCCCTCTCTGAACCCGCGGCACGAAAGGAGAGTGCGGCATGGCCAACATCGAGAAGTCGATCGACGTCGAGGCGCCGGTGCGGACCGTCTACAACCAGTGGACGCAGTTCGAGGAGTTCCCGAGCTTCATGGAGGGCGTGACCCGTGTGACCCAGCTCGACGACCGCCGTCTACGCTGGCAGGCCAACATCGGCGGCAAGGAGAAGGACTGGACCGCCGAGATCACCGAGCAGCGGCCGGACGAGCGCGTGGCGTGGAAGAGCACGTCGGGCGCGAAGAACGCGGGCGTGGTCACCTTCCACCGCCTCGCCGATCAGAAGACCCGCGTGATGCTGCAGGTCGAGTACGACCCGGAGGGCGTGATGGAGAACGTGGGCGACGCGGTCGGCGTCGTCTCGAGCCGCGTGAACGGCGACCTCGAGCGCTTCAAGGACTTCATCGAGTCCCGC
>Ga0068853_100000775_pt1 | contig 22175 bp, 20 predicted proteins | sample KBSCornC32_FD_65655 | JGI IMG/M metagenome (GOLD analysis project Ga0068853, IMG submission 65655) | Corn rhizosphere microbial communities from Kellogg Biological Station, Michigan, USA - KBS Corn C3-2 | ecosystem: Host-associated > Plants > Roots > Rhizosphere > Soil ... | reverse complement strand
AACTGAACGTAGTTCAGTTCGCTGGCGAAGTCCCGAAGGGCCGAGATCAGCAGACATAAATGCCATTGAGGCACAACCGAGCCTTTGGCGAAGGCAGCCGAAAGGCTGCGAGCGAGGCCTTGCCAGTGGCAAGGTCGAAGCTCTAACGAGGGTCCAACAGTGTTGGAACCGAAGTCTTAAGTTATAAATTAGAATTTTTTGACGAAATCAACTCTAATGACGGCGGAAAAAGTTTTAGAGGCCCTGGGGAATGTTCAGGAGCCGGATCTGGGAAAGGACATTGTGACATTAAAAATGGTTAAAGATCTGACCATCGATGGGAATTATGTATCCTTTACGGTGGTGCTGACGACTCCGGCCTGTCCGATGAAGGACCATATTAAGAATGCCTGTATCAATGCGGTACGACTGCTGGTAAATAAAGATGCGACGGTAAAGGTAAATTTTACGGCGAATACGACGTCGCAGCGCAGGGATGCGCGAGAGACGCTGCCTAAGGTGAAGAATATCATTGCTGTGGTAAGTGGCAAGGGTGGTGTGGGGAAGAGCACGGTGGCCGCGAATTTTGCGATGGCTCTGGCCAGGGGCGGCGCGAGCGTTGGTCTGATGGATGCAGACATATATGGACCGAGTGTTCCGATAATGTTTGGGGTGCGGGGAGAGCGTCCGATGATGATGGCTGGCGGCGAGAATGGGAAGGGCCTTATTGTGCCGCTGGAGAAGTTTGGTATCAAGCTGATGAGCATCGGGTTGCTGGTGGATGAAAAGAATGCTGTGGTCTGGCGCGGGCCGATGGCCAGCAGTGCGATCCGGCAGTTCGTGACGGACGTATTCTGGGATGAGCTGGACTATCTGGTGATCGATATGCCTCCGGGTACGGGAGATATTCATCTGACCCTGATGCAGCTGGTGCCGGTGACGGGAGTGATCGTGGTGACGACGCCGCAGGATGTGGCGCTGGCGGACGCGAAGAAGGGGATTGCGATGTTCGGGCAGGCGCAGCTGAAAGTGCCGATCATCGGGCTGGTGGAGAATATGAGCTATTTTACTCCTGCGGAATTGCCCGACAATAAGTACTATATTTTTGGGAAGGAGGGTGGAAAGAGGCTGGCTGAGGAGTACGACATACCTTTTCTGGGCCAGATACCGTTGGTTCAGAGCATTCGGGAGGGTGGAGATTATGGGGTGCCGATAATGGCGGGTGATGATGCGGTGACGAAGAAGGCTTTCTCGGATTTTGCGGGGAATGCGGCGAGGAGTATTGCGATGCTGAATGCGAATATGAACAGGGAGAAGGTTGTGGAAGTTATGGGGTAGGAGACCAGGTTGGCCGGTTGGCGGTTGCCGGGGTGAGGGAGTAGGTCAGAAGGAGAGTTTTTGGCGGCAGTAGTTGAAGAATATGCGGATGATGGCTGCAAGGGTGAAGCTGAGGAGGAGGCCGCCGAGCAGCCCGCTGAAGGCGCCGATGAGGAGTGCGGTGGAGGTGGTCAGTTCGATGTGAAAGATGCGATTGATGATCCAGAAGGATGCGGCGCCGGCGATAGTTATCGTGATGCTGCAGATGAGGGAGAGGATGGTTGTGAAGGCGGCGGAGACGGACTTTCTGAATAGTCCTATCAGGATGCCTGCGGAAAGGATCCCTGTGGAGACGAGGGTAAATAATAACAGAAGAAAAAGGGTGGCGGCGGCAGAACCGATGACGGTGGCGCCGATGATGATGCCGACTACGGCGATGCCGATGGCCAGAAGAAAGATATTAAATTCGTCATCGGGTTGGGAGGAGGGGTCTGCCAGGTGGGTGTCGGAGGGATGGGAATGGGCGGTGTCGGGTTTGGATTGTGCCCTGGCTGCGGAATATGGGATGGCCAGGAGGGCGACGATAAGGGTAGTTAGCAACAGTTGCATCCGAAAAGGTTGTATATAGTGTCAGATAGGTTTATATAGTGAAATTAAGCAATTTTTGCTGGACGGGAGGAGGTCGGGAGTGGTTGAGGCGTGAATTGAGAATTTAATAACTTTGGCGGATGTATATCCCCCGCCGATATGAAGAAAAGGATAAGGCGACTATCCATGCCTTTATCAAAGAAAATTCCTTTGCAATTTTGGTTTCTGTAAAAGACGGGGTACCGCTGGGTACGCATATTCCGCTGCAGCTGGAGAAGAATGCCGCGGGGGAGGACGTGCTGATGGGGCATATCTCGAAGGGGAATGAGCAGAAGTATACGCTGGCGGACGGGGCGAAGGTGCTGGCTATCTTTCCGGGGCCGCACGCGTATGTCTCACCGCGGTGGTATACGGAGATGAAGGTGCCGACGTGGAACTATGTTTCGGTACATGTATACGGGACAGTGAGGATCGTGGAGGGTGACGAGTTGCGGGCGGCTTTGTCGCGGCTGGTCGATACCTATGAGATGCATATGCCAAGGCCGGTGACGATGGGGGAGATACCGGAGAAGGCGCTGAGTGATGATCTGAGGGGAATTGTTGGTTTTGAGATCAGCATGGATGAGGTGCAGGCGGCATATAAACTCAGTCAGAACCGGGATCGGGAGAGTTATGATCATGTGGTAGAAGAGTTGGATAAGGGGGATGAGGTATCGCGGAAGGTGGCGGAAGAGATGAAAAGGAGAGGGGGACCCGCGGCGGCGGAGTGAGAGGACTGGCTGGGGAAGGGATGAGATCGGGGCCGGCGGGGAAGGGATGAGAGTAGGGCCAGCTGGGAAGAGGAGAAATAATCCTAATTTTGGCGCATGACACGTCAGCAGCTAGCAGCCCATATAAGGAGCGTAGGATCATATCTTTGTGTAGGACTGGACAGTGACAGCACGAAGATCCCCGCCCATCTACTTTCGCATAAGGACCCGGTTTTCGAGTTCAACAAGCAAATTATCGACGCCACGAAGGAGCATTGTGTGGCCTACAAGATAAACACCGCTTTTTATGAGGCCGATGGGGTGAAGGGCTGGGAGACGATGGAGAAGACGGTCAATTATATTCCTTCCACCCATTTCACCATTGCCGATGCCAAGCGGGGAGATATCGGCAATACTTCTTCACAGTATGCCCGGGCTTTTTTCGAGACGCTGGCTTTCGATGCGGTTACGGTCGCTCCTTATATGGGAGAGGACAGTGTGCGGCCGTTTCTCGAATACACCGATAAGTGGACGATCCTGCTGGGGCTGACCTCCAATTCCGGCGCCCGGGATTTCGAGTTGCTGCAGGCCGGAGATGGGCTGCTGTATGAGCAGGTTCTGATGAAGGCGGCCAGGTGGGGCAGTCCTTCCAATTTAATGTTCGTAATAGGGGCTACACAGGCGGAGGCTTTTCGTAATGTCCGCCGGCTGACGCCCGATCATTTTTATCTGGTCCCCGGTGTGGGGGCGCAGGGGGGTAGTCTGGAGGATATCTCGAAGCAGGCTATGAACGGGGACGTGGGTTTGCTGGTGAATGCGAGCAGGGCCGTTATTTATGTTTCGGCCGGGGAAGATTTTGCCGAAGCTGCGGCGAAGGCTGCGGCTGGGTATCACCGCGAGATGCGGGGGTTTCTGTAAATTCCTTTTCACTTTTTGCGATGACGAGGGTGGCTACGCCGTTGCCGATGATATTGGTGATGGCGCGGGCTTCGCTCATGAACTTGTCTACGGCGAGCAGGAAGGCGAGGCCTTCCACGGGTATTCTTTGGATAGCGGTGAGGGTGGAGGCCAGGACGATGAAGCCGCTGCCGGTGACGCCTGCGGCGCCTTTGGAGGTGACCATGAGGATACCGAGGATGGTGAGTAGCTCGCCTGCGGAGAGTTGGACGTTGTAAAGCTGGGCGAGGAAGATCGTGGCCATGGAGAGATAGATGGAGGTACCGTCGAGGTTGAAGGAGTATCCGGTGGGTACGACCAGGCCTACGACGGGCTGGCTGCATCCCATTTGTTCGAGGCGGGCCATGAGGGAGGGCAGGGCTGCTTCGGATGAGGAGGTACCCAGGACGATGAGTATCTCTTCGCGTATATTTTTGAGATAGGTGAAGACGTTGAGCTTGAAATAGCGGAGGATGAGGCCCAGGATGATGACGACGAAGAGGGCCATGGTGAGGTAGACAGAGCCCATGAGTTTGGCCAGGGGGATGAGTGTTCTTATCCCATATTTACCGATGGTAAAGGCCATGCCGCCGAAGGCCCCGAGGGGTGCGAGGAGCATGACGCATCGCAGCAACGTGAATACGATCTTGTTGGCGACGTGGAGGACCGAGGTGATCTTTTCCTTCCTTTTTAAGAGACTGATGACGATGCCCGTTATGATGGCGAGGACCAGTACCTGCAGGGTCAGGTTGGTTCGGAAGAACTGAATCCAGTCGAAGCCTTTTGCTCCCTGCCGGATGTATTTGGTGGCGTCCTGTATGGGGAGGCCGGTCTTGTCGATCTCGCCGGGGCGGAGGAGGTAGGCTACTGCGATGCCGATGGTCAGGGAGATGGTGGTCACGATCTCAAAATAGAGAAGCGACTTGATGCCGATGCGGCCTACTTTTCGCAGGTCGCTCATCCCGCTGATGCCGGCGACGATGGTGAGAAAGATGATAAAGGGTATGAACAGCTTTACGATGTTGACGAATGTGGTGCCCATCCATTCGGTCCTGACGGCGGCGGCGGGTGCGAAGTAGCCGAGCAGGACGGCGCCTACAAGGGCGAGCAGTACGATCCAGGTCAGGGGACGGGAGAGCCGGGACAGGAAGAGAGAGGCGCGGTCGAGCGCATCAGCGGGTGCGGTTGTTGTCATAATTGTTGCAGGATATTGCAGAAGCGGAAGACGTCTTCGAATGTGTTGTATAGGGGGGTGGGGGCTACGCGGACTACGCCGGGTTCGCGCCAGTCAACTACGATACCGGCGTCGATCATGCGCTGGTGGGTGGGTTTGCCTTCCGGTCCGAAATAGAGGGAGAGTTGTGCGGCCCGCCGGTGGGGTTCGGAAGGGGTGATGATCTTAAAGGTTGGGTCGCCGATGGTGGAGAGCAGGTGGTAGAGGTATTGGGTGAGCTCTTTGCTTTTGGCCTGCAGGTTGGTTATGCCGGCCTCGTCGAAGAGGGCGAGGGAGGCCTTTAGTGCGACCATATTGAAGACCTGGGCTGTGCTCATGCTCCAGCCTTCGGCGGTGGGTTTGGGAATAAAGCCTTTTTCCATCTTAAAGCGGCTGGATTCGTCGTTGCCCCACCAGCCGCCGAGGCGGGAGAGGCGGGTGTCTTTGATGAAACGTTCGTGTATGAAAGCGCCGCCGGCTGCGCCGGGTCCGCCGTTGAGATATTTGTACGAGCACCATACGGCGAAGTCTGCGTCCCAGTCGTGGAGGCGCAGCGGGGCGTTACCGATGGCGTGGGCCAGGTCGAAGCCTGCGAGGGCGCCGGCTTTGTGAGCGGCGGCCGTGATGGCGGCTATGTCGAAGAGCTGGCCGGTATAGTAGTTGATCCCGCCGAGGAGTACCAGGGCGAGACTGTCTTTGTGTTCGTCGATCGTCTTTAGGATATCTTCTTCGCGGATGGTGTCTTCGCCTTCGCGCGGCTGTATCTCGATGACGGCGTCGGCGGGGTTGAAACCGTGCCATCCGGACTGGGTTTCGACTGCGTACTGGTCGGAGGGGAAGGCTCCGGCTTCGATGAGTATCTTATACCGCTGCTGAGAAGGGCGATAGAAGGTGAGGAGCAGCAGGTGGAGGTTGACGGTCAGGGCGTTCATGACCGTGACTTCGTCTTCGAGGCAGCCTGCGATGGGGGCGAGGGATGACCGGAGGGACTGCGGGAAGGTCATCCAGGGGTTGCGGGCCTGCCAGTAGCCGTGGATGGCGAGGTTTTGCCAATCCTGCAGTTCCTGCTGGAAATAGTCTGCGGTGTGACGGGGCTGCAGGCCGAGGGAGTTGCCGCAGAAATAGATAGTGGGGGTTTGGCTGGCAGAGGGAGGAAAGTAAAACCGGGAGCGAAAGCTGCTGAGCTTGTCCTCCCGGTCTTTTTGCTGCGCGTATTCGAGCGTGGCCGTTTTCGCTGTGGCTGTTTCCTGCATTTCCGTGTTTTTATAGAAATGCAAGATATGGTTTTAATCCATTAATTGTTGTGAGGTGCGGGGCTAGGTAGTCTTGTCTTCATCCTTGTCGTCTTTGTCTTTTTCCTTGTCTTTTTCACCCTTGTCCTTTCCGCTGCCGTAGTGGGAGAGGCGGACGGTACCAAAGCTGCTCTTGATCTTTATCCTGGCCTTACCTTCGCCGGCTCTGCCGCTGTAGTCCTTGTCGAATTTGGGACCAAAGTCGTCGCCGCCTTCGGGTCGGTTCTCTGCGATGTTAAAGCCGCTTTCGTTGCGGAAGCTGCCAAAGCTGGTGTGAACGTCGATGTCGGCGGAGAGGTTCTGGTCGACGACCATGCGGACGGTGGAATAGGATTCGAAGACGGCGAGGTCCTGGATATTGTTGGCGACGTTGAACTGTACATTACCCGAAAACTCGCTGGTGATCTTTACATTTCCATTCACCTTGCCGATGCGGGACTGGTCGTTGTATTTGAAGAGGATCTTGCCGTTGTTGATCTCGGTGATAAAGGCTTTGCCAAATTCGACGTCGATGAAGTCTACGTTGTCGAGTTTACCGGTGTTCAGGCTGCCGAATTTGCTGCTGAGAGAAATGGGGCCTTTGAAGTCGGTGACGCCTATTTTGCCGAAGCTGTTCTCTATCTCGAGCCGATTGCCTGTGGGCATGTGGACTACGTAGTCGATATAGAAGGAGCGGTCGCCTTCGCCGTTCTTTTTGGCGTTGTTGCCATTCTGGATCTCGTCGACGGTGGTCTTAAACGTGATGGTATGGGCTTCTTTGGATTCTTTTACGTCGAGCTTTTCCATTATTTCCTTTGCCTTGTCCTCGTTGGATGCCCGGGCGCCGATCTCGATGTCTACGGTTATCTCCTCCTTGTCCCATGTGCTGACGGATACGTTACCAAACTGGTTGTATATCTGAAGCTTGTCGTCGGCTGTTACGGGGTAGGATTTGTTGATCAGCCGTTGTTTCCTCACCTGCTGGGCGTGTGCCTGCGGGGGAAGGAGGATGGCCGAAAGGGCGAGTAGGGCAATAAAACTAGATAGTTTTATATGCTTTTTCATATTCTGTTTTTTTAGTATGATTTATTTGTCTGACAATTTCGAGCTGATGATTCAGGAGTTCCATCTGCAGCTGGAGGTTCTGTAGCATCGCTTCCAATAGTTGCTCGCGGTTAGGATTGTTGGTCAGCTGACCCCGGAGGTCGTGGTAGACGCTGTCTAGTTTGTAGACGTCCGAGGAGAATTGTTTGTAGAGCAGGGGTTCGTCCTTCTCTATGGCTTTTAGTTCCCGGTGTTTTATTTCGACGAGTTTGGCGTAGTGAAACATCTCTTCGTCCATGGAAGACTCGAGCTCCTTGTTGTCACTCTTGGGGCGGATGGCTGCCAGGGCCGATGAGTCCGGGTTATGGTCAGCAACGGCCGGCGCCGGCGTCTGCGCCAGGTTGTTCTTTGAATTGTTGGTGTCCGGGTTGTTGCCCGCGGTTGTGGCGGCCGGGGTTGTGGTACTCTGCCTGGCGGTGTCGGGCTGTGTGGTTCTGTTGGTCCTGAGGTACCACAGGGCGCCGCCGAGCAGAAGGATGACGGCGGCGGCTACGCTATACTTCCTCCAATGGCTCTGCATCCGGACCACGGGGGTCGGTTTTTTTTTGCCGGGGTCTATATCCTCCATGATCTTATCCCAGATGCCGAGATCCGGTTCTTCGGAGTCAAACTCTTCCCGGTGGTCACTGACAAATTGTTTTAACCTGTCGTTCATGATACTCCTTGTTTTATAAATTGTAGCAATTTTTGTTTTGCGCGCATGTACTGTGTTCTCACGGTGGCATGCGATACCTGCAGGATCTCTGCTATTTCTTCCTGGTCGTAGCCTTCGAAAAGGTAGAGGGTCAGGACGGTGCGATATCCGTTGGGTAGCAGGGTCACCGCTTTTTTTATCTCTTCTACTTTCAGGCCAATCTCCTGTTCGTCGATGCTGTCTTCTTCGGGCAGGTGTCCGATGTTAGTTTTGTCAATGTCGATAAGGTCCATTTTCCGGCGGCGCAGCTGGTTGATCGATTTGTTGATGACGATCCTTTTCAGCCAGGCTCCGAAGGTGGATTTGTAGTGAAAATCCTCAAGGGAGCGGAACGCGTCGGTGAATGCTTCCTGTGTTACGTCTTCCGCATCGCCGGTATGGTTGACGATGCGCAGGCTGGTGTTGTACATCGCCTTTGCATATTTTTGGTACAGCGCTGCAAATGCCCGGGAATCCCCTTTTTTGCAGCGTTCCACCAATTCGTCGTGTAGTATTGGTTCAGTTATCTCCAATTCGGCCATTTTAGCGTTCATGTGTCCATGGACTGGCGGGCTTTGGGTCGCGGGGCCGGTTCGTGAACCGCCGGGATCGCGGGTGATGCCGGGTTGAGCCGGGGCCGTGAACCGTTGTGGCGGGTGAACCTTGGGCCCGGAGGACCGGAGCGCCTGTCTCTGAGTTAAATACACAGGTGTTTTCCCGATGTTGCATCCCTTCCCGGCCTTTTTCTTATTTTGCGGATAAATAAATGCCCTTGCCATGGCTGCGACACCGAATCCTAGTCTAAAGGTAGATATTTTCCAGAGCCCGGATTACTTCCAAGTTGATGATTTACTGACAGATGAGCACAAACTTGTCAGGGACTCGGTGCGGAGTTATGTGAAGAAGGAAATTTCGCCGATCATCGAGGATTATGCCCAGCGCGCAGAGTTTCCGCAGCAGATAGTCAGGCAGTTGGGGGATCTGGGTTGTTTTGGGCCCACTGTTCCGGCCGAGTATGGCGGCGGGGGGCTGGACTATATCAGTTATGGGCTGATGATGCAGGAGCTGGAGCGGGGGGATAGCGGGGTGAGGAGTACGGCCAGTGTCCAGGGCTCGCTGGTGATGTTCCCGATCTATGAATATGGCAGCGAGGAGCAGCGGCGGAAATTTCTTCCGAAGCTGGCCAGCGGGGAGTGGCTGGGGTGTTTTGGTCTGACGGAGCCCGATCATGGCAGCGACCCGGCGGGGATGCTGAGTAATTTTACCGATGCCGGCGACCATGTTGTCCTGAATGGAAGTAAGATGTGGATCAGCAACGCTCCTTTTTCCCAGGTGGCGGTGGTGTGGGCGAAGGATGAGGAGGGGGAGATCAGGGGGCTGATCGTTGAAAGGGGGATGGAAGGGTTTTCGACGCCTACCACGCATGGAAAGTGGAGTCTGCGGGCGTCGGCGACGGGGGAATTGGTTTTTGACCATGTAAAGGTGCCGAAGGCCAATATATTGCCGGGGGTAAAGGGTTTGAAGGGGCCGCTGAGTTGTCTGACCAAGGCGAGGTATGGGATCGCGTGGGGGGTGGTTGGTGCGGCGATGGATTGTTATGATACGGCGCTGCGATATAGTAAGGAGCGGGTACAGTTCGACAGGCCTATCGGTGGGTTTCAGCTGCAGCAGAAGAAGCTGGCGGAGATGATCACGGAGATCACGAAGGCGCAGTTGCTGAACTGGAGGCTGGGGACTCTGATGAGTGAGGGAAAGGCGACTCCCTCACAGGTGTCGATGGCCAAGCGGAATGGGTGTGAAATTGCTTCACAGATAGCCCGGGACGCCCGGCAGATGTTGGGGGGTATGGGGATCACGGGGGAATATCCGATCATGCGGCATATGATGAATATCGAGAGTGTGATCACGTATGAGGGAACGCATGACGTACATTTGCTGATCACGGGAATGGATATTACCGGATTAAATGCATTTAAATGAAGATTTTTCTGATAGGATTTATGGGGTCCGGGAAGACGCACTGGGGCAGACAGCTTTCGGCCAAGCTGGAGTTGCCTTTTTACGATCTGGACAGTGTGATCGTGGAGAGGGAGCACCGTACGGTAGCGGATATCTTTGAAGAGAGCGGAGAGGAGTATTTTCGGTACCAGGAGAAGGAGATGCTGGAGTCGATCGTGGTGGAGATGGAGAGTTTTATCCTGTCGTGTGGCGGGGGGACGCCCTGTTTCTTCAACAATATCGAATTTATGAAGAAGAGCGGGAAGGTGATCTGGCTGAATACGTCGGTGGATATCCTGAAACAGCGGTTGGTGAAGGAGAGACAGACGAGGCCGCTGATCAGCGAGGTGAACGACGAAGAGCTGAGGAGGTATATCGTGAAGAAGTTGAGTGAGAGAAGGATGTACTACCAACAGGCAGACGTGACGGTGAGTGAGGAGAGTACGAATCTGGAGGAGTTAATTCAGCTGTTGCTCAACGATCAGGAGTCGGACAGGATGAAGGAGGAATTATAAAGACAGAAGAAAAGTTATGAAAAGGAATTTTCTATCAGTTGCGGCTATTTTGGGAGCGCTGTCTGTGGCGCTGGGGGCTTTTGCGGCGCACAAGCTGCGGGAGTTGACGAGTCCGGAGACGGTGGCGATCTTCGAGACGGGTGTGCGGTATCAGTTCTATCACGTTTTTGCGCTGCTCTTCGTGGCGTTCTTGTCGGATAAGATCCACAACAAGTGGATGATCTGGTCGGGGAATTGTTTTATCATGGGGATCGTGTTGTTCTGTGGTTCGCTGTATGCGCTGACGGCGCTGGCGATTGCCGAGAGTGCGCACAGGACGCTGGCGGGGATCATGACGCCGGTGGGTGGGGTTTTCTTTATTCTGGGGTGGTTGTTCCTTTATTTGGGGGTGAGTAAGCGTGATAAACAATAGCTAGAGCGAAAGCTGGAAGGTGGTTCGGGTTCCTTCCCTGTTCTCTATATTGAATTCTCCGTCGATAGAGGCCATACGTTTTTTCATGTTATTGAGGCCGTTGCCGAATTTGCGAAGTTTTTCCATGTTGATGCCGACTCCGTCGTCCTGTATCTCGATGGTGAGACGTGGGTTGATGGTGACGTTGATCCGAACGACCGAACTCTGGGAGTGTTTCAGGACGTTGTTGAGGGCTTCTTTTACGGAAAGGAAGATATTCCGTCTTTTTTCGCCGCTGATCTCGCGGGGCGGGATGGTAGCGGGCATGCTGAAGAAGCAGTCGATGGAAGTGTTCTCGAAGAATTCCACGGCGTAGGACCGGATATATGCGATAAGGTTTTCGATGGTGTCGTTGGAACTGGTCATGGTCCAGATGATGGCGTTCATCTTGTTGAGCAGTTCGTTGGCCGAGTTGGAGATCTTTTCTATTTCGGGGAGGGTCGCGTCCTTCATCTTGCTTTTTACTATCTCGCTCATTAGCCGGATGGCGGTGACGCCGGAGCCGAGTTCGTCGTGCATGTCGACGGAGATGCGGTTGCGTTCGTCCTGTTTGGCGGCGAGTACGGCCACCTGTTTCTCCATTTCCTTGCGCTGGGCTTCGAGTTTGAGTTTTTCTTCTTTCCGGAGGCTTTGGATGATCTCCATCTTGTTCTTATAGGTGAGGGCGAAGAGGAAGAAGAGGAGTTCGATGGTGATGCCGCCTTCGTAGTAGAAGAGGGCGAGGTTGAGGACGGACTGACCTTTTACCAGGTGGAAATTGGTGGAGATCATGACCTGTGAGATGATGGAGAGCAGGCAAAGGGAGATGTTCCCCATGACGATATAGTTCATGAGCTGGTTGTGGTAGGTCAGTCCTTTCAGGACGAAGACGATGGAAATGACCAGCAGCAGTATCTTGGTGGAGTCTTCGATCGTGTTGGCGATGCGGAAGTCCGGGGACAGGAAGTAGAAGATGATGTAGAGGCTCATGAGCGTCGTGATGGCGATGGAGCCCCAGAAGAGATAGCGGTCGAGCGTTTTATAGTTTTTGCTCGTCTCCAGGAATTTCCGGTGGAAGATGATATAACAGATGTATCCGACGGAGAAGATGATGTTGTCGAGGAAGGATTCGAAGAAATAGTTGAAGCCGGTGGTGGACCGGTGGAGGGTGGATTTCAGGAACAGGAGGACGCTGATGCAGAGCGAATAGCCTACGTAGTAGAGAAATTCGGGTTTGCGGCTCTGGATGTATTCGCTGGTGGCGTAGAAGATCATCATCAGCATGATGCCTGCGAAGAGGTTGGTGATGACGTCGATATTGGTGCTGTTCTTGTGGGTAAGCATGATGGCCTGGCGGATGAGGGTGTCCCGGGTCAGCCTGGGGTTGATGGAATTGGTAGGGGCCTTGATAAAGGAGATCAGGGCGAAGAAGGTGGTTTTTTCGTAGGGGTTGAGGGTTATCTGGCGGTAGCCGAGGCTGTCGGGGTCGTTCGGCAGGATATTGGGCACGGGGGTGATGGATGTATTGGTCGTGCCGGGGGTGATGGATGTTGTGGTCGTGCCGGGGGTGATGGCCGGGGAGTCCAGGCGGTAGAGCTGGATGCTGTCCATGAAATAGCCGGGGCAGAAGAAGGCGGTTTGGGGGCGGTCACTGTTGTTCGTTAGTGTAAAACGGAGGACGGCCTTTTTGTTGACCTGGGCGGGGGAGACGTAGTGGTCGAATTTTCGGGTACCTTTCTTGTATGGGAGGAAGGGCAGCTGGTTGATGTCGACGTTCTTATCGGGGGAGAGGTAGTACCAAGTGTTATCCGAGAGGTCGTTGAGGAGGCCGGTCTGGGAGAGGTCAGAGGCGGGTGGGCCGGTGATATTCCGGGCTTGAGCCGGGGGGGTGTTCTGGGCCTGGGTGCTGGGTTGGAAAATGAGCAGGGAGAGGCCCAAAAAGACGGCCCGGACAAGGATGATCAGGTTTGTTTGCGGCTTGGCCGGCATGGCTTTGAATAATCGAGAGATTCGTTTTTTAGAAATATGACGCATCTCCCGATAAGCGTTTATTTCTGTAGAGCTTCGCCGAACCTGCTTCGACACGGTCCAGCTCGCTCGTAACCTTCACTCCGTTCGGTTATGGACGAACCGCCTTTGGCGGTTCCGGAGGGAGTTTTTTTAAAGGTAAAGTAAATATTTTTAATAATTTGGACACATTATCTTTGTATCCATGGCAAACCGACTTAAGTCAAAGAAGAGCCAGGCGCCTGATTCGGAAAAAAAGCTGAAGCCTGAAAAGGAGACCCAGGTAACAGTAAAGCAGATCGTCAAAGACGAACGTACCCACAAGATCACGGGAGCTGTATTCCTCTTAATGGCCGTCTTTCTTTTCATTGCATTCACTTCCTATCTTTTTACCTGGAAGGAAGACCAGGACAAGGTCTTTCAGGGCGCATCGATCCTTTTGCCTTCCTCGCATGTCAAGGTGACGAATCTGCTGGGAAATCTCGGCGCGCTGATATCGCACGAATTCTTTTACAAGGGTTTTGGGCTGGCCTCGTATCTATTCTGTTCCATTTTTTTTATAGTAGGTGTAAACCTGTTGTTCAAGCGTCGTGTTTTTTCTATACCGCGCAATCTTCGGTATGTGCTGACGGGGCTGCTGTACTTTTCGGTGGCTTTTGCTTTTGTTACGCAGGGGAGTGGTTTTCCCTGGGGCGGGGCCGTTGGGGATATGATCAGCGAGTGGCTGACCCGATTCCTGGGCTGGATCGGTACGGCGGCGTTGTTGCTGGTGGCGGGTCTTGCCTATTTTATCTGGCGGTTCAATCCTGTCTTCAAGGTGCCATCGCGTCCGGTAAAGGAGAATGCGGTGGCGGTACCTGAGCCGGTGGCAGAGGCAGAAGAGAAGCCGAAGAAGGGAAAGAAGGGGAAAAAGGCCGACGAGGAGTCTAAAGATGGGGGCAAAGAGGGCGCGAAGCTGTTCATCGACGAGGAGTTCAGTCAGGGCAAGGGGAATGTGCTGAAGGAGGAGAGTGGGGTGGTTGCGTTGGCGCCGCCGCCGGTGAAGGGTGAGCCTGAGATCGAGTTTACGATCACGGAGAGGGAGCCGGAAGAGGTGCTGGAAGAGGAGGAGGCTGTGTCGCCGCCCTGGGAGGATGAGGAGGAAGACGATCTGGAGGAAGAGCCGGGTGAGGAGCCTGCTCCGCCGAGGGTTGCGCCGATGGAGATACCGCCGGTGCCGCCGCTGGTGAAGACGCGGGTGCCCGGGGAGCTGGAGCTGGAGATAAAGAGTGCGCAGGGGCCGGAGACGGCTGACGGGTCGGATATAAACGAGCCGCTGGTGCCGGAGAATCTGCCCGACTATGAGCCTACTCTCGACCTCAGGGACTATAAGTATCCGTCGCTGGACCTGCTGGAGGCGCATGGCAGCGAGAAGATCGTTCAGGACCCGTCTGAGCTGGAGGCCAACAAGAACCAGATCATCAATACGCTGAAGAATTACGATATATCCATTTCGAAGATCAGTGCTACGGTGGGCCCGACTGTCACGTTATACGAGATCGTGCCGGCCGCGGGGGTGCGTATTTCGCGGATCAAGAATCTGGAAGACGATATTGCGTTGAGTCTGGCGGCGCTGGGGATACGTATCATCGCGCCGATACCGGGCAAGGGAACGATCGGTATTGAGGTACCGAATGTGAAGAAAACGGTGGTGAGCATGCGGACGCTGCTGGCGTCGGAGAAATTCCAGAACAGTCCGTTCAATCTGCCGATCGCTGTCGGGAAGAAGATCGACAACGAGAATTTTATCGTGGATCTTTCTTCGATGCCTCACCTGCTGATGGCGGGCGCTACGGGTCAGGGTAAGTCGGTGGGGTTGAATGCCATTCTGGTATCGTTGCTGTACAAGAAGCATCCTTCCCAGCTGAAGCTGGTGCTGGTGGACCCGAAGAAGGTGGAGCTGAGTATCTACAGGATCATCGAGAAGCATTTTCTGGCGAAGCTGCCTGGGGAGGAAGAGGCGATCATCACGGATACGAAGAAGGTGGTGCATACGCTGAATGCGTTGTGTATCGAGATGGACAACCGGTATGATCTGCTGAAGGAGGCCAATGCGAGGAATATCAAGGAGTACAATGACAAGTTCATCAAGCGGCGGCTGAACCCGCAGAAGGGTCATCAGTATCTGCCCTTTATCGTGCTGGTGGTGGATGAGTTTGCGGACCTGATCATGACGGCGGGTAAAGAGGTGGAGATGCCGATAGCGCGGCTGGCGCAGCTGGCGCGTGCGGTGGGGATACATCTGATCATAGCCACGCAGCGGCCTTCCGTGAATATCATTACGGGTACGATCAAGGCGAACTTTCCCGCGCGTATCGGATTCAAGGTGTCTTCGAAGATCGACTCGCGGACCATTCTGGATGCTGGTGGCGCGGATCAGCTGATCGGGAAGGGGGATATGCTGATATCCTTTAACGGCGAGATCACGAGGCTTCAGTGCGCTTTTGTGGACACGCCGGAGGTGGAGGCGATCACGCAGTTCATCGGCAAGCAGCGGGGCTATCCGGAGGCATATAAATTGCCGGAGTATGTAGATGAGAAGGATATGGAGGCGAAGGACTTCGATCTTGGGGACAGGGATCCGCTGTTCGAGGAGGCTGCCCGGTTGATCGTTATGAATCAGCTGGGGTCTACGTCACTGATACAGCGTAAGATGAAGCTGGGGTATAACCGGGCGGGCCGGCTGATGGATCAGCTGGAGGCTGCGGGAGTTGTGGGGCCGGGGCAGGGTAGTAAGCCGAGGGATGTTCTGATCAAGTCTGAAATGGAGCTGGATCAATATTTGAACCCCTAGAGGGGGGTGGATTTGGCCGTTGATTCCGGCGTATGGGGCCGGTTGTCACGGGAATTGGACCATGGAGGCCCCAACGGTGTTGGGTGGCGAAGTTCTCAATCATTGAGGTTTGCCGGATACGCGCTAAATTTTGGAAAAGCGAGTCTCCGGCACATTTCCGATCAATTTTAAGAAGCTTTTAATGCGGGAGTACCGATATTTGCGGCGGATCGACCGTCCAAGTTGAAGTATTTCAAATACTGACCTAAAATAAAACAAATGAAAGTAAGCAGAAAGTCGATGTTTTTGAGTGTGGCGCTGGGGCTGTGCTGTGTTTTTGCGCAGGCGCAGAATAATAGTCTTGGTAAGAATGATCCGGACGCGAAGAAGGTGTTGGACGGGCTTAGCGCGAAGCTCAAGTCTTTTAAGGCGGTGCAGTCGGGCTTTACGCTGAAGGTGGAGGATTCGAAGGGGAAGCTGCAGGGCAGCAAGACCGGTACGATCTATCTAAAGGGCAGCCGGTATCATGTGAGTGTTGCGGGCGGACAGGATATTTTCAGCGACGGGAAGGATATCTGGACCTATGACAAGGGTTCGAACGAGGTGACGATCACGAAGGCGGATCCGAATACGCAGACGATAAGCCCGGATAAGATCTTTACAAATTTTTATGACAAGGATTTTTTGTATAAGCTGAATGGGGAGAGCAAAATTGGAACGAGGACGGTACAGGAAATAGAGCTGACGCCGACGGACAAGACGAAGAATTTTTTCAAGGCTTTGTTGTATATCGACAAGGTGCAGCATACGCTGGTTAGCATCAAATGGTTTGACAAGGGTGGGAACAGGTATTCGCTGGAGACGAGCAAGCTGAATGGGAATGCGGCGGTAACGGATGCTCAACTCGCATATAATAAGGCGAAGTTTCCTGGCGCGGAGGAAGTTGATCTGAGGAACTAGAACAGTAAATAATATAAGAACAAGATGCCCGGCTAAGGCCGGGTTTTGTTTTTGCAGGCTTAGGAACCCCAGCGGAAGGTGGAGATATCGAGGCCGGCGAGGTCGAGGACGCGGTCGACTACGGTAGCGGCGACTTCGTCGATGGTAGCGGGCAGGCTGTAGAAGGAGGGGGTGGCGGGGCAGATGATGGCGCCGGCGAGGGTTAGGGTCTCCATGTTTCGGATATGGATGAGGTTGTAGGGGGTATCGCGGATGACGCAGATGAGTCTGCGGCGTTCTTTGAGGACGACGTCGGCGGCGCGGGTGATGAGGTCGGTGGAGGCTCCGGAAGCGATGCGTCCGAGGGTGCCCATGGAGCAGGGGATGATGATCATGGTATTGTATTTGCCTGAACCGGAGGCGAAGGGGGCGTGGAAGTCGCGCTGGGAGAAGACGGGGAAGGAGAACTGGTTATAGGAGTCGTTGCCGAGCTCGGTGCGCCAGACCTCGCGGGCGTTTTCGGTCATGACGACGGAGACGGCCGACCACTGCGCCTGGAGGGCGGTTAGCTTTTCGAGGATTAGCCGGGCATAGATGGAACCGCTGGCGCCGGTGATGGCAACGACAATTTTGTGCATGGTGGGAGCGTTTTTTTAACGAACAACAAAAATACTATGAAAAGAGCATTTTTCCTGGGTGGCGCTATTTTGCTGGTGGCGGTATTGGGGTGGAAGGCTGCGGAGAGGCCCCGGAGTGAAGCGACTGCGGAAGGGTCCCGGAGTGAAGCGACTGCGGAAAGGCCCCGGAGTGAAGCCATTTCATGGATGACGGTGGATGAGGCGGGGGAGAAGCTGAAGGAGGCGAAGAAGCCGGTCATCGTCGATCTGTATACGACCTGGTGCGGATGGTGCAAGCAGATGGACAAAAAGACCTACTCGAACAAGCAGGTGGCGGCGTATCTGCAGGACAAATTCTATACGGTGAAGATGGATGCGGAGACGCATGCGACGGTCAACTGGCTGGGAAAGGCTTATGCTTTTAGTCCGAAGTACCGGGTCAATGAGTTTGCGATGTATCTGACGCGCGGGCAGCTGGAATTCCCGACGACGATCATTATTCCGCCGGGGGAGGAGCCGCAGGCTGTGCCGGGGTATCTGGAGCCGAAGGATCTGGAGTTGCTGGTGAAGTATTTTGGGGATGGGGTTTACCGGTCTAAATCTTTTGACGCGTATCAGAAAAGTTTCAAGGCGAGTTGGTGATGGGGGTAGGCACTATAACGATTTAGCCGTTGCAGTCCGCGGATTTAGCTCTAAAGGGTTATCTTTAGAGAAAATGATTGATCCAAATCAAGATAATGGTAACTGGGTAAAAAAAATTAATGGGTAATGCTTCTATTTTAATGCGAAGACACTACCTTTGTTTTTTCATAGGATAAGGTTTAATGGTTAATGGTATTTGATTAGTGCAGCCCCGCGTCAGCGGGGCTTTTTCATGTCTGCCCTTCGGGCGGCGGGTCTGAGACCCGCCTGGCGCGTCAGCGGGGCTTTTTTATGTCTGCCCTTCGGGCGGCGGGTCAGCGGGGCTTTTTTTTGCTTTTTTTCCGCTGGTTTACTGTAAACTAAGTAAAAACCCCGGGCATTTCGGGGCCCGGGGCGAATGGTTACCATTAATTAATTTGCGAAATGTCATTAGGCTTCTGCCATGTCGGGGATCGCCTGTACTTTGTAGTCTCCGGCGTCCAGCTTCTTCTTGGTAGCGCGGAAGGCTTCGAGGGTGAGGGCGATATCTTCGTCGGTGTGTACGGATGTCGGTACCAGGCGATAGATGATATGTCCTTTTGGAATAACGGGATAGACGACGATCGAGCAGAAGATGTTGTAGTTCTCGCGGAGGTCCATGACCATTGCGGTTGCTTCCGGCACGTCCCCTTTCATGTAGACGGGGGTCACTGCCGAGTTGGTCTGGCCGATGTCGAAACCGCTATCTTTCAGTCCTTTCTGGAGCTTGCCCACGACGTCCCAGAGTTTCTTACGCAGCTGGGGCTGGGTCTTCAGGAGCTCGAGTCTTTTGAGGTTGCCGATGGTGATGGGCATGGGCAGGCTTTTGGCGAAGATCTGCGAGCGGGTGTTGTAGCGGATATAGTCGATGATCGCCTTGTCGCCGGCCATGAAGCCGCCGATGGAGGCCATCGATTTGGCGAAGGTGGAGAAATAGAGATCGATCTGGTCCTGGACGCCCTGCTCTTCTCCGGCGCCTGCGCCGGTCTTGCCGAGTGTGCCGAAGCCGTGGGCGTCGTCGACGAGAAAACGGAAATCGTATTGTGCTTTGAGGGCGGCTATTTCCTTGAGTTTGCCCTGGTCGCCGGCCATGCCGAATACGCCTTCGGAGATGACGAGGATGCCGCCGGCATTCTGTTTCTCGATGAGGGCGGTTGCGCGCTGGAGTTGTTTTTCGCAGTCTTCGACGTCGTTGTGTTTGAAGACGTAGCGATGACCGGGGTGGAGGCGGAGGCCGTCGATGATGCAGGCGTGGCTTTCGGCGTCGTAGACGATGACGTCGTGGCGGCCACAGATGGCGTCGATGGCGCTCATGATGCCCTGGTATCCGTAGTTGAAGAGGGTGGCGTCTTCTTTTCCTTCGAAGGCTGCCAGTTCTGATTCGAGTTGTTCGTGGTAGTTGCTATTGCCGCTCATCATACGCGCGCCCATCGGGGCGGCCATGCCGAATCGCGCTGCTGCGTCTGCGTCAACCTTTCTGATCTCCGGGTGGTTGGCGAGACCAAGATAGTTGTTGAGACTCCAAACAATTTTTTCTTTTCCGCGGAAGTTCATGCGGCTGCCTATTTCGCCTTCCAGTTTGGGGAAGGCAAAATATCCGTGCGCTCTCTCTCTGTGTTGACCTATAGGTCCGTTGTGTTTGACTAATTTTTCAAAGATATCTGCCATATTATGAAATTATTAAGGTTGACACTGGCGCAAAAATAACGCATTTGACGTTGCGCCCAATCCAATATCTTGCGCGCCGAATGCTGGTGGCGGATAAACCGCTAGTTGTGCGGCGGGCTTTTTATAACATTTAATGCCATTTTCATTTATGAACCGTAGGCTCTACCTGTGTTTTTTATTGCTGACTGTTTTTGCGGCGTGTAAATCCAAACATGACGTGACTGTCAAACGTCCCAAACTTGTTGTTGGTATAGTTGTAGATCAGATGCGCTGGGATTATTTGTACAGGTACTATGACCGTTATACCGAGGGCGGGTTTAAGCGGCTGATGCGTCATGGCTTTAGCTGTGACAATACGATGATCCCGTATCTGCCCGCATTTACCGCGGTGGGGCATGCCTGTGTATTCACGGGGAGTGTGCCGGCTTTCAGCGGCATTGCGGGGAATGACTGGGTGGAGCAGACGACGGGTCAGCGGATGTATTGTACGGATGACAGTACGGTGAAGGGAGTAGGTGCGGCGGATCCGGAGTCGAAGGAGGGGAAGATGTCACCGCGGAATCTGCTGGTCTCTTCGATCACCGATGAGATGATGATGGCGGATAATTTCCGGTCGAAGGTCGTGGGGGTTTCGCTGAAGGACCGGGCCGCTATTCTACCGACGGGGCATACGGCGACGGGCGCCTTTTGGCTGGAAGACTCTACCGGGCATTTCATTACGAGCAATTATTATATGACGAGTTTGCCGGGTTGGGTGGATTCTTTTAACAGGAAGGAGTATGTGAAGCAGTATATGAAGGGGCCCTGGAAGACTTTATACGCAAAGACCACCTATGGGCAGAGCGATACGGACGACCAGCCTTATGAGGGCAAGTTCAAGGGGGACAGTACCACCGCCTTCCCGCACAATCTGGATTCGTCGTACAAGGTGTCGAAGGCGAGTTTTCGTACTACGCCTTTTGGGAATACGCTGACGCTGGATTTTGCAAAGGAGGCGGTGAGGGGCTATCAGCTGGGGCAGGACGAATTCACGGATTTCCTTACGATAAATTGTGCATCAACGGATTATGTCGGCCATCAGTTTGGGATCAACTCTATCGAGACAGAGGACACCTATCTCCGGCTGGATAAGGATCTTGCAGAATTCTTCGAGTATTTGGATGAGACGGTTGGTAAGGGAGAGTACACCTTGTTCCTGACGGCGGATCATGGCGCGGCGCATGCGGTGTGGTACTCCCAGAACCACGATATTCCGGCGGACTATTTCAATCCTCAGAATGTGCTGACTGACAGTCTGAACGGTGTGCTGGGCAGGAGTTTTGGGGTGCAGGGGCTGGTGGATACGATCTCAAACTATCAGGTAAGTTTTTCGATGAAGGTGATGAAGGAGAGGAAACTTGATCTTGGGGCGATCCGGAAGGCGGCGGTGGAGTGGTTGAGGCAGCAGCCGGGGATCACCTATGCGATCGATATGACGAATGTCGGGGAGTCGCCGGTGGCTGAGCCGGTGAGGAGTATGGTGATGAACGGGTATTATTCCAAACGCAGTGGAGTTATTCAATTGATTCCCAATGCCGGATGGTTTGAAGGGAGGGGGAAGACGGGTACTTCGCACGGGACCTGGAATCCTTATGATACGCATATACCGTTGTTGTTCATGGGTTGGGGAGTGAAGCCGGGGCATACGAGCAGGGCGGTGTATATGACGGATATTGCGCCGACGGTGGCGAGTTTACTGCGGGTGCAGTTTCCAAATGGTTGCGTGGGGAAGCCGATAACGGAAGTTTTGAAGAAATAAGAGGTGCCTTGGCCGGAATTTTGGGGGTTTGAGGGGTTTGGGGTGCTATTTTTTGTGAGTGAGGGGTTCGGGAGTGTATTTTGGGGTTTGAGGGGCTTGGGGTGAGTATCTTTGGTGAGTGAGGGATCGGGAGTGTATTTTGGGGTTTGAGGGGGTTTGGGGTGAGTATTTTTCCTACAGAATGTATACAGAATAGGGCCTCCCGGCTTACGGGGGGCCTTTTCGCTTACGAAAGCGGTAAAAAGCCTGAAATCGTATGGAATTATGGGGTATTTGCCGGACTTTTGCTGTTGGAAACCGGCCTGGATGGTTTAGATTGGGTTGGGGGGCGGTTCGGGGAGGTCTGGCTGAGGGGATTGGATCGGGTGGATGGTTTTGGGTAGGATGGTTTTATTTCTGATTTCGCAAACGAATTGCTTAACTCTTAGGTTGGTAATTTGTTATAATAGAAAAGGGAAAATTTATGATTACAGTTTCTGATACGGCGAAAGAATATATAGCGCAGCTGATGAGTGATCAGCATGCGAACCCTGAGACCTTTGTCCGGGTTGGGGTGAAGAGTGGGGGGTGTTCCGGTTTGGAGTACAAGCTGGATTTTGACACCGTTCAGAAGGAGGGGGATCAGGTATTTGAGGACAAGGGGGTGAAGGTGGTTGTGGATATGAAGAGTTTGCTCTATCTGTATGGGACGGAGCTGGATTATTCCGGCGGGTTGAATGGGAAGGGGTTGACTTTTAATAATCCGAATGCTTCCCGGACCTGTAGCTGTGGGGAGAGTTTTTCGGTTTAGGAGATGGGGATTGGGAGGCCCGGGGGAGGATGGATTGGAGGCCGGGGGTAGGGTGTGAATCGGGGGAGGATGGATTGAGAGATTGTGATCCGCGGGAGGATGGATTGGAGG
>Ga0068853_100000773_pt1 | contig 22203 bp, 18 predicted proteins | sample KBSCornC32_FD_65655 | JGI IMG/M metagenome (GOLD analysis project Ga0068853, IMG submission 65655) | Corn rhizosphere microbial communities from Kellogg Biological Station, Michigan, USA - KBS Corn C3-2 | ecosystem: Host-associated > Plants > Roots > Rhizosphere > Soil ... | reverse complement strand
AATTTCTCCCTATTCCCCGAGTGGCGCGAACCACGCGGTTCACGGGTCCCCTCTTCTCCCCGCCACCTGCTGATCCCTGACTCAGGGTTATCTCTCTTGCGTGAACCACGCGGTTCACACTTACTCCCCCTCTGCAAATACTTGCAGGAGGTTCAGCTGGTCGTCGAGAAGGACAAAGTCTGCCTGTGACCCGGGCTGGATACTACCAAACCTGTTCTCAAGTCCCATCAATTTTGCGGGGTAGAGCGAGGCCATGCGAAGTGCTTCCGGCAGGGGGATGCCGGCTTTTTCGACGCCGTTGCGGACGGCCTGGAGCATGGTGAGGGAGGAACCGGAAAGGGTTCCGTCCGGGAGGGTAAACCGGTCCTCCCTGAATACATGGACGTATTCCCCGTAGGAGACTTCGGCTACTGCATCCGTTATAAAGAAGAGGCGGTCGCCCATGATCTTTTTGCTGATGCGGATAGAGGCGTAGTCAACGTGTACACCGTCACACACGACGCTTGCCTGGACGTCGTTATGGTCATAGATGGCCCCGACCATTCCGGGCGCGCGGCCCTGCAGGGGGGACATCGCGTTGAACAGGTGCGTGGCGGCGGGTATCCCGAGATAAAATCCGTCGATGGCCTGTTCGTATGTGGCATTGCTGTGCCCGGCAGACACGACGACACCCTGTTGCTGTAGCAGCTGGATACAAGCCGGATCGCACTGTTCCGGAGCGAGGGTCATCATCCGGAAGATATCTTTTCCTTTGTGCAGCAGCTGACCAATTTCTTCTTCGGTCGGCTTTTTTATAAACTTTTCGATGTGGGCGCCTTTTTTGGCGGGGTTGATATAGGGTCCTTCCAGGTGGACGCCGAGCAGGCCTTTTCCGCCCTGGCTGCGGTATTGTTTTGCAACCTCCAGTCCGCGGAGGAATTTCTCGATGGAATTGGTGGCGAGGGTAATCTGAAACTGTGTACAGCCTCCCTGGAGACAGTATTCGTAGGTGGCGTCGAGGGCTTCTGTCGTCATTTCGGCGGAGAAAAGCTTGCCGTTGCCGCCGTATATCTGGAGGTCGAGGAATGCCGGGGCCAGCAGATAACCGGGCAGCTCGCGCCGGCGGTAACCCGCGGGGATATCCGATATCGGGACGATGCCGGTGACGGTGGCTTCTTTGACGAGGACTGCGCTGCCGGTATGTATCTCTGTTCCTGTGAAGATCTCGGGGGCTATAAATGCAGTTGCCATGGGTGCTTTATGATTGGATGGAAAAATGGTCGGCGTCGCGCCAGAAAGGGAAACGACGGCGGACCTCGGTCAGGTTGTCTTTTTGAAGGGTAATTGTATGGATATCCTGGGCCTCCGGTCTTTCGTAGAGTATCTCCCCAAGGGGATCGACGATCATGGAGTCGCCGCTGTGGTGGATATTATTGCCGTCATCGCCGACCCGGTTGACTCCGATAACATAGGCCTGGTTTTCGATGGCACGGGCGCGCAGTAACGTTTTCCAGGCCAGGCGGCGGCGTTCGGGCCAGTTGGCGACGTATAGAAGAATATCATATTCGAGTTCGGGGGCAGCGGGGGGTGTGGTGTCGGCGGGGGTATCCTGGTCCACAGAAGGGACCGGTTGGTCCTTCGGGGAGTGAGCGTGACCGGTAGAGTCATCGCCAGCCGGGTCCGGTTCGGCCGGATCGGGATGCGGCGCCGGGGTCTGGCGGCTCCAGACGGGGAAGCGCAGGTCATAGCAGACCAGTGGCAGTATCTTCCAGCCTTTGACCGAGGTCAGCAGGCGTTTGCGACCCGCCGTATAGTGTTCGTCCTCGCCGGCGAAGGCGAAGCGGTGGCGCTTGTCGTAAAAACCATAATTACCGTTGGGCAGCATCCAGACGAGCCGGTTGAAATAGTCGTCTTCCTCCTTTATTATAATGCTGCCGGTGAGAATGATCCTTTTCCGGGCGGCCACGTCGCGCATCCAGGCCAGAGTGGGTCCGTTCATGTTTTCGGCGAGCTTTTCCGGGTTCATGCTGAAGCCGGTGCTGAACATCTCCGGAAGGACGACCAGCTCGGTGTTTTCGCGGATGGACAGGATCTTTTCTTCCAGATCCCGAAGGTTGGCCTTCTTGTCCTCCCATTTCAGGTCGGTCTGGATAATGGTAATTGTCAACGTAGACATTGTGTGAAAGTAAGGTTTTTTCGTCGGTTGCCGCCGGTCCGCGAGGTCCGGATCGATTGAGTCTCCGTCCCCTTTTTCCGGCGAGGTCCGGATCGGTTCTGTCTCCGTCCCCTTTTTCCGACGAGGTCCGGATCGGTTCTGTCGTCGCTCCTTTTTCCGGCGAAGTCCGGAACTGTCAGTCGTCATCCCCTTTTCCCGACACGGTCCTGACTGCCGCGGACACCCGGTCCAACTCATAGCCTTTCTGGAGGAGATAGTCCTGCAGCTTTCTTTTCCGGACGAAGGGATTGCCTTCCCCGCGGAGGGTCTCCCATTTTTTGGCGGCCAGCCGGTCGAGGGTCCGGTCGTACTCTTCCTCATCGATGAGGGTCAGCGCCTTTTTGATACAATATTCGCTGACCTGGCGTTGTTTCAGTTCGTAGCGGATCTTTATCCTCCCCCACTCTTTCAGCCGGAAATGGCCGCCGGCGAATTGTTCGGCGAACCGCTGTTCGTTGAGGTAGTTCTCCTCGATGAGCGTGGCCAGCGCCGTTTCGACGTCTTTTTTCCGGAGGCCGAAGGAATACAGCTTTTCCTGGACTTCGCCGTGGCTGCGTTCCTGATAGCCACAGTAGTGTCTTGCCTTTTGCAGGGCCTGTTCCAGAGATAGTGATGTTCGTTTGTACATACAATATGGTGCTACCAGACTCTGTCCGGATATGAAAAAAAAAGCTGGTTAGTCACAGGAAATTAACAAATTGGGTTGTAAATTGTCGCCCGATTTTCTTATATATTGGCTATTAGACAAAAATTAGTAGTTTCGCCCAAAGACAAATTTCATGAAGTTTATCGTTTCCTCCTCGGCATTATTGAAACAACTGCAACAGATTAGTGGTGTGATCAATGCGAATACCGTATTGCCAATCCTGGAAGATTTTCTATTTGAAGTCGAGAAAAACAAGCTGACAGTTGTCGCAACCGACCTGGAAACGGTCATGAAAGTACATCTGGAGGTCGAAGCCAAGGACACCGGCAAGGTCTGTATCCCCGCCAAGATCCTGATCGACTCCCTGAAGAATATCCCCGATCAGCCCCTGACCTTCAATATCGACAAACATTTCGCCGTCGAGCTCACCAGCGACAACGGTAAGTATAAGGTAATGGGTGAGAATCCCGACAATTTCCCCAAGGAGCCGGCTACGGATGAGACCACGTCTTTTACAACAACTTCAGCGGCGCTGGTAACCGCCATTAACAAGACCCTGTTCGCGGTGAGCAATGACGATCTTCGTCCCGCCATGACGGGTGTCTACTTTGAAATGGATAAGAAGGGCCTTCAGTTCGTTGCGACGGACGCGCATCGCCTTGTCCGTTATAAGAGGAAGGACGTTAGCTGCCCGAAGAGCGATTCGCTGATCGTTCCCAAAAAGCCGCTGAACCTTCTCAAGTCCGCCCTGCCGTCCAACCAGGACGAGATCACCATCAGCTATAACAGCAACCACCTGTTCGTTAGTCATGGGACGACGCAGATGAGCTGCCGTCTGATCGACGCCCGTTTCCCGGACTATAAGGTCGTTATTCCTGCAGACAATCCCTATAAATTAGTGGTAGGACGCAATGATTTCCAGAGCGCCCTGCGTCGCGTGAGCATTTTTAGCAATAAGAGCACGAATCAGGTGGTCCTGAACATCCAGGGCAGCGAGCTTCAACTGACCGCTCAGGACGTGGACTTTTCGTTCGAAGGTAACGAGCGGATGAAGTGTCAGTACGATGGTGAGGATCTGGCTATCGCTTTCAACGCCCGGTTCCTGATCGAGATGCTCGCGTCTACGGACAGCGACGAGGTCCGGATGGAGCTGTCTACACCCACAAAGGCCGGTATTATCAAGCCGACGGAAGAGGATGAGAATGAAGAGGTGCTGATGCTGGTGATGCCGCTGATGCTGAACAGCTAAGGCAGGGCTTCGGCGTGAACCACGCGGTTCACAGGAGAGACGGTGGAGGCGCCCGGGGGTTGATCCGGTTAAAATCGAGGAGGCCATATGGAAAAGCTTGTTCTTTATTTCGAGCATATCCCTTCGTGGCATCGTTCGCTGATACTTGGCGGCGGACTGGTGCTCTTCTGGGTCCTGGAAGGTCTTGTCCCGCTGATACGGTTCCGGTATCACAAGGTCCGTCACGCGGGACTGAATCTCTTCTTCACACTGACGACCGTCGTCGTCAATCTCTTTTTTGCTTCCCTGATCATCATGGCGGCGGACTATAGCACCAGGCATCATACCGGTCTGCTCTACCTTTTCCCGATGCCTCTGTGGCTGTTCACGCTGATAGGACTGATGATCCTCGATCTGATCGGCGCCTGGCTGATCCACTGGCTGCACCACCGTATAAAATGGATGTGGAAGTTTCACCTGGTACACCACAGCGATACCTGGGTAGATACGACGACGGCGAACCGGCACCATCCGGGGGAAAGCGTTTTCCGCGCCGCCTTTACGCTGCTGGCGGTGGTCGTGGCGGGGTCTCCGGTATGGCTGGTCTTTCTGTACCAGTCCCTGTCGGTCCTGCTCTCGCAGTTCAACCACGCAAATATCTCTCTCCCGAAATGGCTGGACACCGCCCTGGGCTGGGTCATCGTCTCCCCCGACATGCACAAGGTACATCACCACTACCGGCGACCCCTGACCGACACCAACTACGGGAATATCTTTTCTTTCTGGGACCGCGTATTCGGGACCTTCGCCTTTGTAATGGACACGAAGAGCCTGCACTATGGCATCGATACACATCCGGAAGAGAGGGAGAATAACAGAATGGGCAACCTGCTGGGAATGCCCTTCCAGACCTACCGGCCGCCAACCACCGACGCTGCGCCCCCCGGCGTCACCGGCGGCGTCTCACAAGTCAACACCAGCGGCGATCCTCAGGCCAGCACCAGCGGCGTCCCACAAGTCAACACCAGCAGCGTTCCTCAGGCCAGCACCAGCGGCGCCTCACAAGTCAACACCGGCGGCGTTCCCCAGGCCAACACCAGCGGCGTCTCACAAGTCAACACCGGCGGCGTTCCCCAGGCCAACACCAGCGGCATCCCCCCGACAAGTACGCACAACACTGTTCCGCCCGCAGCAAACTAGCAGACCGGCATCCGGCAACGCGTGAACCGTCTGGTTCACGGAAAACACCCCCTATAGTCCTGTACCGGGGAAGGACGATCCCGGGAGGACGATCCCGGGAGGGCGATCCCGGAAGGACGATCCCGGAAGGACGATCAGGGAAGGGGATAGGGCTATCAGGAAGGTGGGCTATTGCTGCTGCATCATCTCCATATACCGCCGATAGGAGTTAGAACCGTCAGAGGTCCCGTTGGAGGTAGGTTGTATCACCAGGCTCGTGGCTACGTCTTCGACCGGCTGCCCGGCTTCATAGGCAACGGAAACGCCGACTTCCAGCGTCTGCCCGGCCCCGCCCCTATACGTGCCTTTTACAGGTGAACAGTCTGTGAAACTGCGGCCGACGGCGAGCCTGACATGCAAATCACCAACGATACAGTTGTTGGTGGGGTCGAGGCCGACCCAGCCATTCGACGGGATATAGGCTTCTATCCAGGCGTGGGTAGCGCCTTCGCCCCGCATCCCATTTTGGTTGGGACAGATATAGCCGCTGACATATCTGGCGGGTATCTGTATTTGACGAAGGAAGACGAGCAGCATATGGGCAAAGTCCTGACAGACCCCCGCCTGCAACCGCCAGACCTCGTCCAGGGTCGTCTCGACGCTCGTGATGCCCTTGATATATTTGAACCGGTCGAATACGTAGGTCCTCAACTGTTGCGCGGCCTCCAGCGGGGTCTGCGATCTTGCCTTATCCGGGGAGACCGCCTCCAGCACCTCTGCAGGCAAATCGAATTGCTCCTGCTTCAGATAGTCAATGTACGGCGCCTGCCAGCGCAGCTCTTCGAGCTGCCGCCATTGATCCGCCTTGTCCGTTGTGTCCATTACCGGCGGGCGTTGCTTCGTGATCACTTCGATACGGCTGTCGATGGTGAGGGAGGTGTGGGGTCCGGCGTGCGTGAACGAGCCGACCTCGTTGCCGTAATAATCCCTGAATATTTCCACGGGCGGCTCGTCAGTAATTTGCAGGTCCTGGAAAAGCACTTCCTGATATTCGTCTTTTATCGGGTACAGGACGATCTGGTTGGCGCTATCCCTTACCAGGCCTTCATATGTATACTTCGTTATATGGTGGATGATGAACCGGGGCATAGTGGATGAAGGATAAAGATAGGGAAATGCTTTCTTAGGAGTAGGCAAAATAATGCTGGTTAAAAGCATTGCCCATCTCAAAAAGATCCTGCCTGACCCCTTTGAGGTAAGTATGGATCCCCTCCTGGAGGATGGAGTCGACCGTACTGTATTTTATACGGCTGTGGAATCTTCCGATGAGAAAGTTCAGCTTTTGCCAGGCCTCCCTGTTGTGATCGGTATTCAGCCGTTCGAAATAGTTCTGCAGTTGTTTTACCGAATAAAGGACCGATCGGGGGAAGTCCTGGTTCAGGACGACAAGTTCGAGGACATTTCGGGCGTCGAAGCCGCTGCGGTAAGTCTTTAGATAGAGTTCGTAGCCCGAGATGGAGAGCAGAAGGTATTTCCAGTAGGTGGTGTCCATCCGGGCAGTATCGAGCTCGCTGAATTTGATGTCCAGTATATCGGCCGACTGCACGCCGCGTTCGAGGAATTTTCCGATATTGATAAATGCGTATCCTTCGCCTCTTGCCATGGTGACGTCGGTTACCCCATAGTATAAAAGGCCCTGCCGGATGAGCACGTCCAGAATGGAAACCGGATCGTCTTCGTGGAGGCCCCGCACCAGGTTGCCGTCACGGACCGTATGGTAAAATTCATTCAGACACTGCCACAGCTCCTTTGTGATATGGTCCTGTACGCTGCGGGCGTTCTCCCGGGCGCGGGTGACGATGTTGAGCACGGAGTTGGCGTTCTCCCGGTCCGTGACCATGTACTGCAGGACTTCGCGCGATCTGTTCGATATGGCCGCGGCCTGTTCGTCGTTGAGATAGGAGAAAATGCGCAGGACCGGCCTCCAGGAAAAATCCTGTATATCGTCCTGGGACGAAGCATAGTTGATCCGCAGCATGCGGAGAATGCCGTCGGTACGTTCCATATAACGGCTCATCCAATAAAGGCTATCTGCTACTCTGCTTAGCATATCCGAATGGGTTTAGGTTTTTTTTAAGATGCAAGCACCCAGGTATCTTTGCTGCCGCCGCCCTGGGATGAGTTGACGACCAGTGAGCCTTCCCGCAGTGCCACACGGGTGAGGCCGCCGGGTACTATCTGTATACCGCCCGGCCCGCATAGGGCGTATGGGCGCAGGTCGATACGACGCGGCCTGAGCCTGCCGTGCATATAGCAGGGTGCGGAGGAAAGATTGATGATCGGCTGCGCGATATACTGTCGGGGGTCTTTTATTATTTCCGCCCTGAAGCGGTCGATCTCCTCCGCGCTCGCGGAATGGCCCATCAGCATCCCGTATCCGCCGCTACCATTCGTTCTTTTCACAACCATGCTGTTCATGTTGGCGAAGACATATTCCCGGTGGTCTCTGTTGTCCAACTGATAAGTGGGTACATTTTTGAGGATGGGTTCTTCGTTAAGGTAATAGCGGATCATGGCGGGGACATAAGCATATATTGCCTTGTCATCCGCGACCCCATTCCCGGCTGCATTGACAATGGCCACGTTGCCTTTCCGGTATGCACTCATGATGCCGGCTACGCCGAGAATGCTGTCGGGCCTGAACACGAGAGGGTCGAGGAACTCATCGTCCACGCGGCGGTAAATGACGTCTACCTGCTGGAGACCCGCGGTCGTCCTCATATATACCCGATGGTTGTCCACCACCAGATCGCGGCCTTCCACGAGCTCGACGCCCATCAGCCGGGCAAGCGTTGTATGTTCGAAATAGGCCGAATTATAGATGCCCGGCGTCAGCAGAACGATGGTCGGGCTGGCCGTTTGGCGGGGGGACAGGGCGACGAGATTGCGATGGAGTATGTCCGGATATTCGGTCACGGTCCGGACGTTGTTCCGGGGGATGAGATCGGGGAATAGCCGCTTGGTGATCTCCCTGTTCTCAAGCATATAGCTTACGCCGCTGGGAGTACGCAGGTTATCCTCAAGTATATAAAAAGTACCGTCCTGATCACGGATCAGGTCGATGCCGGCCACGTGTACGTAAATGTCATGGGGAACGGGAAAGCCGATCATTTCCCGGAGGAAATGAGGGCAGCTGTAAACGATCTCCGTCGGGACTACCCCGTCCTTGAGGATAAACTGACTATTGTAAACGTCCTTCAGGAAAAGGTTGAGGGCTTTCAGCCGCTGGCGGATGCCGGTCTCGATATAGTTCCATTCTGATGCCGTAATAATGCGGGGAATAATATCAAAGGGAAAGATCTTCTCTATACCTTCGCCGCTGTTATAGACAGTGAAAGTAATGCCCTGGCTCATGAACATCTTTTTTGCCAGCTCTTCCTTCCTGTTGAGCTCTTCGATGGTCATCCGCTCCAACAGGTCGAGTACGCATCGGTATTGCTGACGTACGTTGTTGTCGGTGTACATTTCGTCCCACCCGGCCGTTTCAGCGAAATAGCTGTTAAGCAGTTCGGTTGTTTGCATCAAGCGTTGGTTTTGGTTGTGACAGCGGTCCGGATCGGACTTCGTTACTATCGAAAGAACCGGATCGGGTCCGGTTCCGGCAGGCAAGTGTTAATGTTCTAAATATACTTATTTTCGGACAATATTGAATTAAATATGAAGATAATTGCCATGATTCCCGCCCGCTATGCGGCGACCCGTTTCCCGGCCAAACTGATGCAGCCGCTGGGCGACAAGACAGTGATCCGGCATACCTACGATAATACCGTCGCCACGGGGCTCTTCGACGAAGTGATGGTGGTCACGGACAGCGACGTTATCTATAAAGAGATCACCAGCCACGGGGGGAAGGCGAAAATGAGCGTTCGGTCACACGAGAGCGGTAGCGACCGGATCGCGGAAGCCGTCGCAGACATGGACGTGGACATCGTCGTCAATGTGCAGGGAGACGAGCCCTTTGTCCGCAAAGAGCCGCTGGAGAAGTTACTGTCGGTGTTCCGCGGTGAAGAGGGCCGGCAGGTACAGGTGGGCTCGCTGGTGCAGGTGCTGAAGGAGCAGCGGTTCATCGATGATCCCAACTACGTTAAGGTCGCCCTGGACAAAAATAACAATGCCCTGTTCTTTAGCCGCAGCGTCGTCCCCTATCGCCGTGATCCGGCAGCGACCGTCACCTATTACGAACATATCGGCGTATATGCCTTTCGGAAACAGGCGCTCCTGCAGTTCACGGCCTGGCCGATGAGTCCGCTGGAGGCGGTGGAGAAGATCGAATGTCTTCGCTATCTCGAGAACGGTGTCCCCATGCGGATGGTGGTCACTACCTATATGGGCGTGGAGATCGACACCCCGGAAGACCTGGAGAGGGCTGCTAAACTCCTGTCCTGATTTTTGTGAAAATGCTAAAAGGCTGATTTGTTAAATTAGCGCCCGGAGTGCGTTTGAGACGATGTCTCCATATACTCCGATAAACGAACTGCAAAAAAAATGAATCAACCATTATGGGGCATTGACCTCGGTGGCACCAAGATCGAAGGTGTCATACTCGAATCTATTGACAACCCCACCCCACTCGTCCGCACGCGCGTGGACACAGAAGCATCCAGGGGATACGACCATATCATCGGCCAGATAGCAAGACTGGTGGCTACTATGGAGGAACAGTCCGGACTGAAGCCGGCCGCTGTCGGCATCGGAACACCGGGTGTCCTGGATCCCACTTTACAAACGATGAAGAACTGTAACACCGTTGTCCTTAACGGGAAGCCGCTGCAAAAAGACCTTGAGAAAAATTTGCAACTCAGGGTCGAGCTGGCCAATGACGCCAATTGTTTTGCTCTGGCTGAAGCGCACTGGGGCGTGGTCAAAACGTCTGCTCCGAATGCGCGGATGGTTTTTGGCGTTATCATGGGCACGGGTGTCGGCGGCGGCATCGTGATTGATGGGAAGATCTGGGGTGGACGGCATGGTATCGGCGGCGAATGGGGTCATAATTTCCTCGACGAGTCGGGTGGCCCCTGTTACTGTGGAAAGGCCGGATGCGTGGAAACGGTAATCTCCGGACCGGGTACCGAACGCCACTACGAAAAACTCACCGGCCAGCGGCTCAGGCTGAAAGAGATCGTCAGCCGTCATAAAGAAGGGTCCGATCCTGCAGCCACAGCGACGATCGAACGCCTCTGCCATTTCTTTGGCAAGGGTATCTCTGTTATCACGAATCTGCTCGACCCGGACGTGCTGGTCATCGGCGGAGGTGTCGGAAATATCGACGCCCTGTACACCGAAGGTCTGGCACAGCTGGGGAAATTCATCTTTAACAACGGCGTGGAAGTGCCCTTGCTGAAACCCAGTCTGGGGGACAGTGCCGGAGTGTTTGGAGCAGCGGCCCTGTTCGCAAAGTAGCGGACGGGGGTCCGACCGATGGCGCAGACCTGGGGATGCCGGCTGATCCTTTGCCGGCGGGGCTGCGGTCCGGGCGCCCCAGTATGGTAACATTCCCTTAATTTTACGGCTCAATTTTAATATTTTATGAAGCACCGTAATTTTAAGATGGTGGGATATGTGGTTTATGGCAGGGGATGTTTTAACCAGCTTGATGAAATTCTCGCCCCCCAGCGGAAGGGGGATGCTCCAATGGTCTTTTTGCTCGATCATTTCTTTGAAAATAGTCCGCTGGTCCGTCGTATCCCGCTGCGGGGTAAGGACCGGCTGATCTTTGCCGACGTCACTTATGAACCCAAGACCTCTTACGTGGACAAGCTGGCCTCCCAGCTGAAGCAGGAGTTTGGGACCGTCAGCGGTATCGTGGGTATTGGCGGCGGGTCGGCCATGGACCTGGCCAAGGCCGTTTCTCTGATGATGACCAATCCCGGGTCGTCCGCGGACTATCAGGGCTGGGACCTGGTGAAGGTTCCCGGTGTTTATAAGGTTGGTATCCCGACCCTTAGCGGAACGGGGGCGGAAGTATCCCGGACGACCGTCCTGACCGGACCGACCAAGAAATTGGGGATGAACTCCGACTATACTCCTTTCGATCAGATCGTCCTTGACCCCGAGCTGACGGCGGGAGCCCCTGTCAATCAGCGTTTTTATACGGGTATGGACTGCTATATCCATTGCATCGAGAGCCTGACGGGCACCTATCTCAATGAGTTCTCCAAGTCGTACGGTGAAAAGGCCCTGCAGCTCTGCCAGGAAGTCTATGTGAACAAGGACCTGTGGGACGCCGATTCCGATGACAAGCTGATGATGGCATCCTATGCCGGGGGCATGAGCATTGCCTATTCCCAGGTAGGGGTGGCGCACGCGGTCAGCTATGGTCTCGCCTATCTGCTGGGCACCAAGCACGGCATCGGCAATTGTATCGTTTTTGACAAGCTGGAGGAATTCTATCCGGAGGGTGTCTACGAGTTCAAAAAGATGGTGGAAAAAAACAAGATCGATATTCCCCGGCACATCACAAAAGGTCTTACCGACGAACAATTCAATACGATGATTGACGTTTCTCTGGTGATGAAGCCCTTGTGGGAAAACGCCCTTGGGAAGGACTGGGAGAAGATCATGACCCGCGACCGGCTGAGAGCTTTGTACGAAAAACTGTAAATGAAAAAATTTTCCGTCATACGTTCTGGCGGCCCGCTGGGGTTGTCCCGCGAATCAGGCTCCGGGAGCGGCAGCCCGATCCAACTGTCCGGCGAAGCAAGCACCGGGGCCGGCGGCTGGATGGCCTGGATGCTCGTCGTCCTCTTTCTTGCGGGGATGATCGCCTGTACGAAGACGAAATCGTCCACGGTCAATAATCCAAGTACGCCGCTGCAGACCCTGGTCAATACGGACACGACCCTGACCCTGTTCCATCACCTGCTGCTGCGGGGCAACGACGTGGCCCTGCTGGCCGATGACTCAGCAACGATCCTGATCCCGACCAATAATGCTCTCCGGCTGGCGGGTTTCCCCGAAAGCATAATCGATTCCGCAAGCTCTGCGGTCGCCGACCGGCTGTTGCGGTACCAGTATCTTCCTTCGGGGCTGGTTGCGGACAGCGGGACGCTTACGGCCAATCCTACACTGCTGGGCTCGCCCATTTATGCGGAACGCCTGGGCGGGGTTATAGTATTCAATACTACTTCCTATTCCGCTTCGGGAACTCCGCTGCAGGTGGGGAAGGCGAAGGTCTATTTTCTCAATTCCACGCTGACGCCGCCGGTAGATTCCCTGCCGGAGTTGTTGTTCCAGGATACCAGCCTGAGTTTTTTTGCGGCGGCCGTCAACCGGACTAATTTCTATGATTCGGCCATACTGCCGGGAGGAGCGAGCTTTACGCTGCTGGCCCCGAACAATGACGCCTTCCGCAACGCAGGTTATGACAGCGTAGGGGCGATCGACTCGGCCGACTATGGCGCGGTGGTCCAGCTGCTGGCTAATCAGTTCATCAAAGGGACTTATTTCTCTTCGCGGTTCCCTGCCAGCGTGCAGCGTCTGCAGGGGAGCGACCTGATCGTTTCCTATAGCGGCGGGATGCCGCATTTTACTACTGCCGGGAATCCCAACCCGGTGAATTTGTTGTCTGTGGACCTTGTGGCAGGTCCAAATCTGATCCTTCATTTTTCTGACGGGTTGCTTTCCCCTTAGGGGTTGAGCGCGTGGATCGCCGGTAGGCGTGAACCAGGTGAACCGACGGGGTGCCGACCGGACAGGAGTATGCTGTCAACCATCCGTCGGCCATCGGGCAGTCCGACCGGGGGTTTCGTGAACCACTTGAACCGCCGGCATCCGTTCACCTGTCGGCGGCGTGAAAGATGTCCGCCGTAAACCACGTGACCCGCCAGCATCCGTTCATCTGTCGTCCGCGTGAAAGATGCCCGCCGTGAACCACGTGAACCGTCCCCCGGGCAGCTCCGGGAGAGGCCCCGAACCTGGTGGAGTTGAGCCATGGAAGAGAGTTTGCCAGGACGATTGTGTTCATTATTTTTGACCTATGCTCAACCTGAATGATATCAAAAACCTGCTCCAGCACAATAAGATCACCGATTTTGTAAAGCTGAACAAGCTGACCCCGCGCGATATTGCGGAGTTCACCAACCGCCATACGCAGTGGGCCATCAAGCTGTTCCAGCATTTGGACCCGAAGCACGCGGCGAAGGCATTCAAGTTCCTCCGGAAGAACAAGCAGGAGATCATCATCAAGGCGCTGCCGGAAGAAAAGGCGGCCGAGCTGCTCAACGCCATGCAGCCCGATGACCGGACCGCATTTCTGGAAGAGCTGCCGGGTAATTATGTAAAAGAGTTGTTAAAGGTGCTGACCCCTGAGCGGCGGGAAGAGACGCTGGAGCTGCTGGGCTATGACGAGGGCAGCGTGGGCAGGCTGATGACGCCGGACTATGTGGCCATAAAGACAAGCGAGACCTGCCAGGACGTGCTGGCCGTCATCCGCAGGCGGGGGCAGGCGACCGAGACGCTCAACTGGCTGTTTGTGGTCGATGACAAGGGGGTTTTGATCGATGATATCAATATAAAGGACTTCCTGATCGTCGACCCGGGCACGCTCGTGGCGGAGATCATGGACTACCAGTTCATCGCGCTCAACGTGAACGCGGCGCAGAAGGAGGCCATCAAGGTCTTCCGCAACAACAGCCGGTATGCACTCCCGGTCACCGACGACAACGGGGTCCTGCTGGGTATCGTCACGCTGGACGACGTGCTGCGACTGGCGGAATCCGAAGGCACCCGCGAAATTCAAAAGATCGGGGGTTCCGAGGCGCTGGACGAACCCTATACCACCATCTCTTTTGGCAGCCTGATCAAAAAGCGGGCGGGATGGCTGATCATCCTCTTCCTGGGCGAGATGCTGACGGCGACCGCGATGGGTCATTTCGAAGGAGAGATCAGTAAGGCAGTGGTGCTGGCCCTTTTCATCCCACTGATCATTTCCAGCGGCGGCAACTCCGGCAGCCAGGCTTCCTCCATTATCATCCGGGCGATGGCGCTGGGTGAGATCAATTTTCGCGACTGGTGGCGGGTGGTCCGCAGGGAGATACTTTCGGGTTTGGTTCTGGGAACTATTCTTGGCATCGTCGGCTTCCTCCGCGTTTTCTTCTGGCAGGAGTTTCATTTCTATGACTATGGTCCGCACTATCTGGCCATTGCGTCTACCGTTTTTTTGGCGCTGATCGGCGTCGTCATGTGGGGGACTCTGTCGGGGAGCATGCTCCCCCTGATACTGAAAAGATTGGGGGCAGACCCGGCGGCTTCTTCGGCGCCCTTTGTGGCGACGCTGGTGGATGTGACCGGACTGATCATTTACTTCACGGTCGCTTATATTGTTATGAGGGGGACGCTGCTCTAGCATCCCGGCGGGGTGAACTATGCCGCGGATGGGATCTGGTGACCCCCTGCAGTCCTAATAACTCATCTCATCCAGTTTGACCTTCCCTTTAAAGGTCCAAAAAACGAACGACGTATACAGTCCCACAAGGGGCGTACCTACCAGCGCCATGATCAGCAGGATATGCATGGTTCGCGCCGAGCTCGCAGCGCTGTAGATGGTTATGCTGTTCTCCGGCCGCAGCGGCGAATAAAGCAGATACGGAAAAACTTCCAGCGCCACCATGATCAGCAGCAGCGCGATAGTGACGGCAGAGCTGATGAAGGCGTAGCGGTATTTTCCCACTTTTACCTGTCTCGGGATATTGGCGATGGACAGCGTCATGAGCAGCGGGATGATGAAATACACAGGATGACCCTTGAAGAAATCGCTCAGGTGCGGGATATAGAGCAGGGTGTACAGGGTAGTGATCACAAAGCTCACGACAAAGAAGACGATGAAGTTATTGGCCAGGACGTGCAGTTTTACGAAGAGCCGGTTCTCGGTCTTCATCGTAAGGAATATGGCGCCGTGCATCATGAACAGGGCAAGCGTCGTGATCGCAACGAGTATTGCGAAAGGATTGAAGAAGGAGAGCCAGCTGCCTGCAAACTCCTGGTGTTCGTCGAGCGGCAGTCCTTCCACTACATTGCCCAGCATGAGTCCGAGCGAGAGCGAGATGATGATGGAGGCGACGCAATAGACGATATCCCATGATCTCCGCCACCAGGGCCAGGGCTCCTTGCTGCGAAATTCGATACTGACGGCGCGGAAGATCAGGCCGACGAGGAAGACCATAAAAGGGACGTAGAAGGCGGAAAATATTGCGGCGTAGGCTACGGGGAATCCGGCGAAGAGGGCGCCGCCGCCGATGACCAGCCATACCTCGTTGCCGTCCCAGATAGGCCCGATGGCGTTCATGGCGATCCGGCGGCTTTGTTCTTTTTTCAGGAAGAGGTGTAGTGAACCGGCCCCGAGGTCGAAGCCATCGAGGATAGCGTAGCCGCTGATCACCGCGCCGAAAACGAGGAACCACCAGGTCGTATAGTCAAGTCCGAGAAATGTTTCCATATTCAACTATTGTTTGGTCAACCGGCCGCGGTTCAATTTAATGTCGGTCCTCCGGCCGGTTCGTGTTCCAGCAGGGGGTTGTCCCGTCGCGCACCCGATTCGATATCCTCTTTCGTACCATAGTCCACGGGACCGTGCTGGATCTTCCGGTTGAGCAGGAACAGGAAGAGGGCAAACAGGACGATATAGACGATGGTAAAGAGGATCAGCGAAAAGATGATCTGGTTGGCCGTGACGGCGCGGGACAGGGCATCCGAGGTCCGGAGCAATCCGTATACGACCCAGGGCTGGCGTCCCATTTCGGCGGTAAACCAACCCGCCTGGTTGGCCAGCTGGGGAAGGAGCACGCTGAGCGCGTATACCCAGAGCAGCCAGCGGTATTCGAACAATTTCTTTCTCCACCAGAGCCAGCAGCCGAGCAGCGACAGTCCGATCATGGCCGTACCCGCAACGACCATTATGTGATAGAACTGAAATACCGAATTCACCTGCGATGGGCGGTCTTCGGGTTTAAATGCTCTAAGCCCGGGGATGGGGGCTTTGAAGTCTCCGTGGACGAGGAAGGAAAGTCCACCGGGGATCTTTAGTCCGCTGGTCGTCTCGTTCTTCTTGTCGACATAGCCAAAAAGGAACATGTCTGCCCGGGCCGAGCTGTCGAAATGACCTTCCATCGCGGCGAGCTTGGCCGGCTGGTACCGGGATACGCCGTCGGCGCTGCGGTGGCCGATGAAAAGCTGCAGCAGCGAGAAGATCGTCACAACGATCAGCGATATCTTGAAAGTCGGGCGCGCGATCTCTTCGTGTTTTTTATGGAGGATATACCAGGCATTCACGCTGAGGACCATGAAGGCGCCGGCGAGTATGGCGCCGACCCAGACGTGGAGCATGCGGTCGACGCTGGAGGGGTTAAAGACCATGGCCCAAAAATCGGTGATCTCGGCCCGGGCGTTGAGGCCCTCGCCGACGATATGAAATCCGGCCGGCGTCTGTTGCCAGGAGTTAGCGACTACGATCCATACCGCGGAGAAAAGCGAGCCAAAGAAGACCATGATCGTCGAGAAGAAATGTACGCGGGGTCCGACGCGGTTCCAGCCGAAGATGAGTATCCCGAGGAATCCCGATTCCAGGGCGAACGCGAAGATGCCTTCTGCCGCGAGGGCGCTGCCGAAGATGTCGCCGACATATTTCGAATAGGTAGCCCAGTTAGTACCGAACTCGAATTCCATGATGATGCCGGTGGCGACGCCGATGCCGAAGATGAGGGCGAAGATGCGTATCCAGAAACGGACGGCCATTTCGTAGATGCGGTTGCCGGTACGAAGGTAGAGACCTTCGAGGATGACGAGCATAAGCCCCAGACCAATGCTGAGAGGGGGATAGATGTAATGAAAACCAATGGTGAAGGCGAACTGTACTCTGGCTAAAATTTCGACATCCATAGCTTTTCCGGTTTAACACCGCTGGTAGCAATGATGCGCCAGCGGAATTTAAGCGCCGGCGCCATGCGCCTCGGCGGACTTTACCCGCCGGCACCGCGTGCCTCAGCGGACATTACCCGCCGGCGCCGCGCGCCGTAGCGGACATTAGATTCGGCGAAGCCGGCGTTATTTCTTTTTATATACGGGGACATTGCTGCATGCCTCGCCATATAGAATACTTTTCACCACGGGACGCAGGAGCCTGGCTATTTCCATATAGGCAAAGCCTTCGATGGAGAGGTCGCCGCATCCTTTCACTATGACTCTTTTATCGGTGAACTGGTTGATATCGATTGAACGGAGGTTGGTGAGCAGGGCCTGCTGCAGGGCGGTTTGTCTGTTGCCGAACACGATGTTCTTTGCATACGGCTCCGCGGCCACGGCTACCAGCATATAGGCCCAGGCGGGAATGATGGCGTCCGCGGTACAGGTGACGGCGAGGATCTTGTCCTGGTAGGACGACCAGTCGATGGATTGCAGCGCGGCGCGGAAATCCTTTTCTTTCAGGATCATCTCCATGAACAACAAAGGCTTCAGGTCAAAGACGATTATCTCTTCCCGGGGATAGTAATCTTCGAGGTCCAGGTTGAGTAACCCGCTTTGTGCCACTTTATTGATGATCTCTTCGCTCACCTTGCAAAGATATAACAAAAACGAAGCCGCCCCAACCGGTGAAAATCGGGGCGGCTCCGTTTCGCTTGATATTTTGAACGCTTTCGCGTTTGGGGGGTTGCGGGGTCCTGAGACTTATTGGTGAGAATTTTAGTAAAAACTACCTCTGTTGTCCTTGATCGTCGCGATCTTGCGCAGCGCGTCGATCAGTCTGTTCTGCACCCCGTAGCGCTGTTGCTGTTCCTGCATGAAGCGTTGCTGCTGGAGGTCGGCATCTGCGTTGGAGAGCGCGCTGACATTGTCTACCCGGACAAAGTATACGCCGCTGGTTCCGCTGATGGCGGGAGAGACCGGCTTGCCGGCGAGCTGCTTGTCGAAGGCGGTGCCGATGACTTTGGGCTCCTGGCCTGCTCCGTTGGGCAGGTAGGGTGAATTGAACCGGAGGCTGTCTGCCGTCTGCACCTGCTGGCCGGAGGCGCTGGCCACCGCATCGAGGGAGGCGGGGCTTCCGAGTTTTTTGATGATCTGTTCGGCCTTCTTCTGGTTGCGCAGGATGGGCTCGACCTGGGCTCTTGCCTTGGCCGGCGACATGGTGCCTTCCTTATTGATCTCGGTCACGAGGGCGACCACGTATTTGTCCTCGACGGCGTAGGGTTCGGAGACCTCGCCCAGATTGGCGCCGTAGATCCATTTCACCAGTTCTCTCTTGGTACCGAGACCGGGGATGGAATATTCGGCGGGAGTGATATCGGGAGCCAGCAGTTTTTGCAGGTGGCTTTTTTCGACGTTCTGGTCAAAAGCTTTGGCGTCGCGGCTTTCTGCTGCGAACTGGTTGGCGAGGCCGGAGGCTGCCTGGTCGGTTTCCGGACTGGCATCGATCTTCCTGCTCAGGTATGCTATCTTGTAAGCGGGTTCGAAATCCTTCTGGTCGACGATCTCTATATAATGGTATCCGAACTGGCTTTTTACGACACCTTTTTCACCCTTTTTGCCATTGAAGCAGAAGTCGGCAAATTCCTTGACCATCCGGTCGGCGGTGAAATAACCGAGATCTCCGCCTTTTTCTTTTGAGCCGGGGTCGTCGGAGAGTTTGGCGGCGACGCTGTCAAAGCTTTCGCCTTTCGCGAGCAGGGTCTTGATGCTGTCGATCTTCTTTTTCGCGGTGCTGTCGTCCATGATGGGCTGGCCCGTCTGGGGGTTGGTCGTAGCGACCAGTATATGACGCGCGCGAACGGAGTCGGGAAGCGTCTTTATATCGATGAGTTTTGCAACCGTATAGCTGCCGGCGTCCAGATAGGGACCATATACCTGCCCCTTCTGCAGGGCGAAGATGGAATCCTTGTTGGGCACCTGTATCCTGGTCTTCCCGATATAGCCGTCGAAATAGGGCTGCTGGCTTCCGACGCGGTTCAGGAAGACCTGGGGGTCGTCCGCTTTTGCGAACTGGGCGGCGAGCTCGGCGAGCTGGTCTTTCAGACGGGCGGTATCTTTCGGGCTGGGAGAAGCATCGAAAGTTACATAGGCGATGCTACGGCTTTCCTCCTGTTTGTACAGACCCTGGTGCTTATTGATATAGTCCTGGATCTCGCCGTCCGATATTTTGATCGCGCTGTCTGAGACCGTGAAATAGGGAGTATTGACGTAGGATACTTTCGCGATCTGGCTGTTGTCGGCGTTCGCCTTTTCGATCATCCATTTGGGGACATAGGCGCTGTTCGCCATCAGGGCCAGATACTTCTCGCGGAGACGCATCTTGATGATCTGGGGAACAGACTCTTCGAAGAAGCTGCGGGCCGCTTCATAGCGCTGGTTGTCCGCATTCTTTTTGGGCCCGGATTTATACAGGCTTCTCAGCTGGTTGATCTGTGCAGCGGCGGCCTGCGCGTCGAATATTCCGGTCTTGGGGTCCGTGAAGGCCCTCTTGACATCGGGGATGGCGTTCGCGCCGACGAGCATATCATTTACTTCCTTGTCGCTGACGTCGAGGCCGAGGGCCGAGTAGTCGTCACTGAGGAGGGCGTCTTCCACCAGTTGTCTCCATACGGACTCCTTTACATTCTGCTGCATGGCTTCGTTCATCGGATAACCGCGCATCTTGGCCTGCTCTTCGGCGGTAGTGATCTGGCGCTGGAAATCGTTGAACTCGATGTTTTGTCCGTTGACGGAACCTACAACCGATGACTTGTTGCCGCTAAAGAGACGGGTGGTACGGGCATCCATGAAAATGAAACCGATCAGACTCAAGGCGATAACACCAAAAACTAACCACGCGGCTCTCTCCCGTATTTGCTGAATAATTGACATAGACTAGTTCTCCCTTCCGGGTCTTTTTGATAGATTAACATTTTACCCGTTCCTTATAATATTATGGTATTTTGGGGCAAATGTTTGCTGGAGATACGCTTACACAAAAACTAGCGAATCTCCAGCAATCCGCTAATGATTGTGACCTTCGCCATCCAACGCTGTTGGATGACTCGTTCTGGGGCTTCGGTCACTCGCCCCCAGACGAGGGCCTTTCAGACCCTCCAAATGGATGGCGAAGATAGGGGAATTGATATTATGAACAAAATGTGGAAAAGGGTGTTAAAGGGGCTTCTGTTCAGCGTTTTAAAGCCCGGGACGCATGGAATTTCGCTGATGGGGAGCGTATCCGCAGCTTTTTGAGGACTTTGTGAAACATTTGCGTGAAACTATAATGAACAGGTAGTTATGAATAACTTTGCAAAGCGGTGGAAAAGCCGGTTTTTGGCGGCTCAGATTTGGGGGATAGATGGGAAACAACTTTTGTTGGGTCGGATGGCGGGAGGAAGGCGGTGCAAAAATCACGGGTTATTCCACAGCTGCTGACAGCGGGGCGCCAAAATAGTTTTCCGGAGCCTTTTTTCATCCACAGAAGTGGAAAAGCGGGTAAAAGAGGCATCCAAAACGGATATACGATTGTTAAATAATTGTGGAATACGGTGCATAACTACATAGTTTTCTAATTTCAAGCTGTGTTACGAAATTGTTATCCACGAATCCACCAGGATAGTAGTAGTAGTTTATTATTTAAATAATATTTATTATTAAATACTATGGCAGATATTAACATAGAAACAGCGACCCGGAATTTGACAAGCAAGGGCTTTTTAGATGTAACCGTTTCGCCGGAGCTGGATCTCTTTCTTGAGATCGAAAAATTGAAGAAGGAAAAGAACGCCATCATCCTGGCGCACTATTACCAGAACGCGGATATCCAGGACGTGGCGGATTATCTGGGCGATAGCCTTGGCCTGGCGCAGCAGGCGGAGAAGACCACCGCGGACCTGATCGTTTTCGCCGGCGTGCATTTTATGGCGGAGACGGCCAAGATCCTCAACCCCGGCAAAAAGGTCGTTCTTCCCGATCTCAGGGCGGGCTGCTCGCTGGCGGACTCCGCGCCGGGTTATCTGTTCAGGGCGTTCAGGGAAAAGCATCCGGATCATATTGTCATTTCCTATATCAATTGTTCCGCAGAGGTAAAAGCGCTGAGCGATATCATCTGCACTTCTTCCAACGCACAAAAGATCGTGGAAAGTATACCGAAAGAGCAGAAGATCATTTTTGCACCCGACCGTAACCTTGGGGCATACCTGATAAAGAAGACCGGAAGGGATATGCTGCTGTGGGACGGGGCCTGTATGGTGCACGAGATATTCAGTCTGGAGAAGATCACAAAATTGAAGATCCGTCATCCCGAGGCTAAAATGATCGCCCATCCGGAGTGCGAGGAACCGGTACTGAGGCTGGCGGATTTTATTGGTTCCACGACGGCGTTACTGAATTATACGAAGAAGGACGACTCGAAAGAATACATCGTTGCAACCGAGGCCGGCATCCTTCACCAGATGGAGCTGGCGTCCCCACAGAAGACCTTTATCCCCGCTCCCCCTACCAACAACTGTGCGTGCAACGACTGCCCGCATATGAAGCTTAATACGCTTGAGAAGCTATACCTGTGTATGAAGTATGAACAGCCTGAACTATTGATGGACCCGCAGCTGATGGTTGCGGCAAGGAAGCCGATAGAAAGGATGCTGGAGATCAGCGCTAGGTATGGTTTGTAAGTTAATTAATTGATTATCAATTAATTGTGTAAATAATAGGCCAGGAATATTTCGTTCCTGGCTTTTTTGACGTTTCGGACCGAAGTTTCAGGCCAAAGGTTTTGACCAAAGAGAGGTTCTGACCGGTGATAGTTTCTGGCCAAAGGGAGTTTCAGACTAAGGAGAGGTTCTGCCCGATGGTAGGTTCTGGCCGTAGGTTCTGGCCGATTGTAGGCTTTGGGCAAAAGTTTGGTATCCCGGCTTTTTGAGGCAACAGCGATCGGGGTATTATAACTTTTCCCGCGCG
>Ga0068853_100000769_pt1 | contig 22243 bp, 17 predicted proteins | sample KBSCornC32_FD_65655 | JGI IMG/M metagenome (GOLD analysis project Ga0068853, IMG submission 65655) | Corn rhizosphere microbial communities from Kellogg Biological Station, Michigan, USA - KBS Corn C3-2 | ecosystem: Host-associated > Plants > Roots > Rhizosphere > Soil ... | reverse complement strand
GCAGCCGGTGCACAGGACCTGGTCGCCTTCCTTGAACGCGGGATCGGTCGATGCGGCGACGTAGCCGGCGACGTCGATGCCGCCGTTGAGCGGGAACTGGCGCAGGATCTTGCCCTTGCCCGTACCGGCGAGCGCGTCCTTGTAGTTGACCGACGAGTAGGCGACCTTGACCAGCACTTCGCCGGGCGAAAGGTCGTCGGTGCGCATCGTCTCGATGTCGGCGCGGTGACCGGACTGGTCGTTGTGAATGCGGAAGGCGGAGAAGGGGATGGCGATGGTCATTTTTTCATCTCGTCGTCCCGGCGCACGCCGGGACCCAGTGTCTTTGCCATGGATTCAGTTCAGATCGTCGTACAGGTCGCGCCAATATGGATTCGCCCGTTCGATCAGGTCCAGTTTCCATGCGCGCTTCCATTCCTTCAGTGCCTTCTCCCGCGTGATGGCCGCTTCCATCGTGATGTGCAATTCGAACCACACCAGCCTATGCACGCGATGTTGCCGGGTGAATCCCTCGATGAATCCATTCTTGTGTTGCCAGATGCGCTGGATCGGATCGGAGGTTACACCAACGTACAGCGTTCCATTGCGCCTGCTGGCGAGGATGTATGTGCAGGGCTGCCGTATTCGCGACATCTGAGGCGCTGGGTCCCGGCGTACGCCGGGACGACGAAGAAGGGAGCGCCACGTTCCCACGAGCGAGACGTGTCGTCGATCATCGATGCGCGCGATGCCGCGTGCGATTTCATCGCGCTCGAATGTGGGAGCGCGACGTCGGTGCAGGCAAACCTTCGTCGCAACGCCTTCGTCGTCCCGGCGTATGCCGGGATCCATTTTCGCTTTCTGCGGAGTGAAGATGAAAATGGATTACGCGCTGCGCTCGCCGCTCCGGGGCCGTCATTTTGGCGTTCTGCGCGTTGCGCGCTCGTCCGGTCTTCGCCGGAATGACGGCAGAAAGGCTCCAAACTGCATCAGCGATGCTGACGTCAGAATGTCCAGTGCACAAAAAATGTTGCGTAGACAAGGAGCCAGACCGCGAGGAGGACTGCGACGCTGGTCGCACACGTCAGGAAAACCATCCGGGGCGCCGATGATCGGTGCTTGAGCGACGAGGCGATCGCTTCAAGCGCGCTTCCCGCACTGATGGCGAGTGCGATCCCGGAAAAAGCGCGTCAGGGAGAGAAGGCTGTCGCCATCAGCGCGAGAACCGCCAGCAGTGCATACAGCGGCGGATTCTCGACTGACCCATGATGTCGCCTCAATTCGCCTTGTGGATCGCCCGCTTGTCGACTGCCATCGCCGCTTCGTGCACCGCTTCGGACAAGGTCGGGTGCGCGTGCACGATGCGCGCGAGGTCCTCGGCCGAGCCCTTGAACTCCATCGCGACGACGCACTCGGCGATCAGCTCGGATGCGTTGGCGCCAACGATGTGGCAGCCGAGGATGCGATCGGTCTCGGCGTGCGCGATGACTTTCACGAAGCCGGCGGGCTCGTTCATCGCGACGGCACGGCCGACGGCGGCGAACGGGAAGCTGCCGGTCTTGTACGGGATGTTCTCGGCCTTGCACTGCGCTTCGGTCTTGCCGACCCAGGCGATCTCGGGCTCGGTGTAGATCACCCAGGGGATCGTGTCGAGGTTCACGTGGCCGGCCTTGCCGGCGATGATCTCGGCGACCGCGATGCCTTCCTCGAAGCCCTTGTGCGCGAGCATTGGTCCGCGCACACAGTCGCCGACCGCCCACACGCCTTCGACGCCGGCCCAGCAGTGCTCGTCGACGACGACGCGGCCGCGCTCGTCGAGCTTGACGCCGGTGCCGTCGCCGAGCAGGCCGTCGGTGTAGGCGCGACGGCCGACCGCGACGAGCAGCTTGTCGACGACGAGCTGCTTCTCGCCGTCCTTGCCGGCGTAGGTGAGCTGCACTTCGTTGCCCTTCACTTCGGCCTTCGACAGCTTGGCGCCGAGTTCGATCTTGAGCCCCTGCTTGGTCAGCTCGCGCGCGGCGATCTTCGCCACTTCGGCATCGGCGACGCTGAGGAAGTCCGGCAATGCCTCGATGATGGTGACGTCGCTGCCGAGGCGCTTCCACACGCTGCCGAGCTCGAGGCCGATCACGCCGGCGCCGATCACGCCGAGGCGCCTGGGCACGCCGTCGAACGCGAGCGCGCCGGCGTTGTCGACGATCGCCTTGCCGTCGAACTTCGCGAACGGCAGCTCGATCGGCGTGGAACCGGTCGCGATGATCACGTTGGTGCCGGCGATCGTCTGCTTCGCGCCATCCGGTGCGGTGATCTCGACCTGGCGGTCCTTCAGCAGCTTGCCCTTGCCGAGGAACGACGCGATCTTGTTCTGCTTGAACAGCATCGCGACGCCGCCGGTGAACTGCTTGACGATCTTGTCCTTGCGGCCGACCATCGTCTTGACGTCGATCGCGGCATCCTTGGTCGTGATGCCGTGCACGTCGAAATGCTGGGTCAGGTTCCAGAACTGCCTCGACGAATCGAGCAGCGCCTTCGACGGAATGCAGCCGACATTGAGGCAGGTGCCGCCGAGTGCGGCCTTGCCGTCGGCGCCGGTCCAGGCATCGATGCAGGCGGTCTTGAGGCCGAGCTGCGCGGCGCGGATCGCAGCGTGGTAACCGGCGGGGCCGCCGCCGATGACGATGACGTCGAACTGATCCATACGAAGGTCCTTCGAATATTCAAGGTTGCCGAAGGAGGGCTGAGGGCCGAGGGCCGAGGGCTGAAAAGCAACGCGCGCGCCGCTCTTCCAGCCCTCAGCCCTCGGCCTTCAGCCCTCGCTTCAATCACATCCCCAGCAGCATGCGCTGCGGGTTCTCGAGCTGGTTCTTGATGTCGACGAGGAACAGCACCGCATCCTTGCCGTCGATGATGCGGTGGTCGTAGCTGATCGCGACGTACATCATCGGCGCGGCGACGACCTGGCCGTTCTCGACGATCGCGCGTTCCTTGATCGTGTGCATGCCGAGGATCGCGCTCTGCGGCGGGTTCACGATCGGCGTGGAGAACAGCGAGCCGAACGTGCCGCCGTTGGTGATCGTGAACGTGCCGCCCTGCAGGTCGTCGAGCGTGAGGCCGCCTTCGCGCGCCTTCTTCGCATAACCCGCGATCGCCTTTTCTATGTCGGCGAAGCTCATGTTCTGCGCATCGCGCAGCACCGGCGTGACGAGGCCCTTGTCGGTCGAGACCGCGACCGAGATGTCCTGGTAGCCGTGGTAGATGATGTCGTTGCCGTCGACCGAGCTGTTGACGATCGGATGGCGCTTGAGCGCCTCGCAGGCGGCCTTGACGAAGAAGCTCATGAAGCCGAGCTTGATGCCGTTCGCCTTTTCGAACTGCTCGCCGAGCTCCTTGCGCATCGCGCTGACCTTGGCGAGGTTGATCTCGTTGAACGATGTCAGCATCGCGATCGAGTTCTTCGATTGCATCAGGCGCTCGGCGATCTTCGAGCGCATGCGCGTCATCGCGACACGCTCTTCCGGGCGCGCGCCCGGCGTCGGCTTCGCAGCCGCTGGCGCCGCGGCAGGCGAGCCCGTGCGCATGAAATTGACGAGGTCTTCCTTGGTCACGCGACCGTCACGACCGGTTGCGGCGACACTGGCCGGGTCGATCTTGTTCTCCGTCGCGACGCGCTGGCCCGCGGGGGACAGGTCGGCGGCCTTGGCGCTCGCGGCAGGCGCTGCTGACGGCGCTGCGGCAGCCTTTGGCGATTCGGCCTTCGCGGGTTCGGCGGCTTTCGCGGGCGCTGCTGCAGCGGTCGCGCCTTCCTCGAGGATCGCAAGTACCTGCTGGCTCGTCACCGTCGCGCCGGTTTCGAACTTGATTTCCTTCAACACGCCATCCGCCGGTGCGGGTACTTCGAGCACGACCTTGTCGGTCTCGAGATCGACCAGGTTCTCGTCGCGCTTGACCGCGTCGCCGGGCTTCTTGTGCCAGGTCGCGATGGTCGCGTCGGAAACGGATTCGGGCAGGACGGGGACTTTGACTTCGGTGGCCATAACGGATCCTTGTGTCACTCTGCGACGTTATCGGTGCCGGTCGGCGCGACCAATGCCTGTTCGAGCAAGGCAGCCTGTTCGGCGACGTGGGTGGAGAAATGGCCAGCGGCGGGTGCCGGCGAGCGCGCGCGTCCTGCGTACAGCAGGCGCTGCTCCGGCCCGGCGACCTTGTTGAGGTGATGCTGGATCTGGTACCAGGCGCCCTGGTTCATCGGCTCCTCCTGGCACCATACGACGTCCTTCGCGGCCGGATACTTCGCGAGCTCGGCGGCGACCTCGATGCGCGGGAACGGATAGAGCTGCTCGACGCGAACGATCGCGACATCGTCGATGCCGCGCTTGCCGGCGTCCTCGACCAGGTCGTAGTAGACCTTGCCCGAGCACAGCACGACGCGGCGCACCTTCGCGCCCTTCTTCGCGGTCGTGTCGGCGATCGCGAGCTGGAAGGCGCCGTTCGCCAGGTCGTCGAGCGAGGACACTGCGAGCTTGTGGCGCAACAGCGATTTCGGCGTCATCACGATCAGCGGCTTGCGGCAGTCGCGCAGCATCTGTCGGCGCAGCAGGTGGAACATCTGCGCCGGCGTGGTCGGCACGCACACCTGCATGTTGTCGAGCGCGCACAGTTGCAGGTAGCGCTCGAGTCGCGCGGAGGAATGCTCCGGACCCTGGCCTTCGTAGCCGTGCGGCAACAACAGCACGAGCGCGGACAGGCGGTCCCACTTCGCTTCGCCGGACGAGATGAACTGGTCGATCACGACCTGGGCGCCATTGGCGAAGTCGCCGAACTGGCCTTCCCACAGCACGAGCGTGTTCGGGTTCGCGGTCGAGTAGCCGTACTCGAACGCCATCACCGCTTCCTCGCTGAGCAGCGAGTCGACGATGGTGACGTCGGCGCCGTCGCGCACCCGCGTCAGCGGCATGTATTCGCCGCCGCTGCCCTGGTCGTGCAGCACCGCGTGGCGGTGGAAGAACGTCCCGCGGCCGCAGTCCTGGCCGACAAGGCGCAGGTCGCGACCGTCGGCGATCAGCGAGGCGTAGGCGAGGTTTTCGGCGAACCCCCAGTCCATCGGCTGTTCGCCCGCGGCCATCTTCGCGCGATCCTCGTAGATCTTGGCGACACGCGCCTGCAGGCTCAGGCCTTGCGGCAGGGTCAGGATCCTGCCGTTGAGCTCGGCGAGCTTGTCCTTGGCGACGCCGGTCTTGACCGCCTGGGCGAGTTTCGCGCCGACGTGCGGGTGCCAGTCGACCGCGAACTCGTCCTTGAACGCAGGGTCGAGTTCGGCGATCGGCGTGCCGGCTTCGAGCTTCGCGCGATAGGCATCGACGAGTTTCTGCGCATCGCCATCGGCGATGACGCCATCGGCGACGAGTTTCAGCGCGTACAGCTCGCGTGCGGTCTTGCGCGCGCGGATGATCTGGTACATCAGCGGCTGCGTCGCCGCCGGCTCGTCCGCCTCGTTGTGGCCGTGGCGGCGATAGCAGACGAGATCGATCACGACGTCGCGCTTGAACTTCTGGCGATAGTCGAACGCGAGGCGGGTCACGAACAGTACCGCCTCCGGATCGTCGCCGTTGACGTGGAGCACCGGCGCGTTGACCATTTTCGCGACGTCGGTGCAGTACAGCGTCGAGCGCGCGTCGTGCGGGTTCGAGGTGGTGAAGCCGACCTGGTTGTTCACCACGACGTGGATCGTGCCGCCGACGCAGAAGCCGCGCGCCTGCGACATGTTCAGCAGTTCCATGTTGACGCCCTGGCCCGCGAACGCGGCATCGCCGTGGATCAGCACCGGAACGACGTGTTCGCGCGTCTCGTCGCGACGATGCGTCTGGCGCGCGCGCACCGAACCGCACACGACCGGATTGACGATCTCGAGGTGCGACGGGTTGAACGCGAGCGCGAGGTGGACCGTGCGGCCCGGCGTCTTCACGTCGGCCGAAAAGCCCATGTGGTACTTCACGTCGCCCGAGTGGGCCGGGTCGTCGGGATGGTCGAACTTGCCGTCGAACTCGGCGAAGAGTTTTTGCGGCGACTTGCCGAGCGTGTTGACGAGCACGTTGAGGCGGCCGCGATGGGCCATGCCGAGCACCATGTCGTTCATGCCGTCGACGCCGCCGCGGCGGATCAGTTCGTCGAGCAACGGGATCAGGCTGTCGCCGCCTTCGAGCGAGAAGCGCTTCTGGCCGACGTACTTGGTGTGCAGGTAGCGCTCGAGGCCGTCGGCCTGGACGAGTTTTTCCAGCACGCGCTTCTTGTCGTCGACGCTCAGCGCATAGTCGCCGGCCGCGCGTTCGAGCTGGCCGTGCACCCACTGGCGCTGTTCGACGTCGGAAATGTGCATGAACTCGGCGCCGATGCTGCCGGCGTAGGTCGCCTTCAGGCGTGCGACGAGGTCGCGCAGCGTGAGGCGCTGCGGTCCGGCCAGCGAACCCGTGCTGAATTCGGTGTCGAGATCACCCTGGCCGAGGCCATGGAATGCAGGCTCGAGATCGGGTGCCGATGGCCGCGGCAGCAGGCCGATCGCTTCGAGATCCGCCGCCGGGAATGCGTGCTCCATGTCGAGCGGGTCGAGCCTGGCCGCGAGATGGCCGCGCGAGCGGTACGCGGTGACCAGCTTGAGCACACCCGCCTGCTTTTGCGAGATCGCTTCATTGGCCGGGACCGCCGCCAGCACGGCAGCGCGGACGCCGAGCTTCTGCGCCGCCTCGATGCGCGCGATCGCTGCCGAGTGCGGCCGGTCCCCGGCTTCGCGGCCCTTCAGCGACGCGAAATAGACCTGCCAGGTCGATGTCACGCTGGCTGGATCGACGAGCCACGACTCGTACAGGTCCTCGATGAAGGCGGCATTTCCGCCGGAGATCGGCGAGGTCGCCTGGAATTGCTGGAGAAGGCTGGGTTGGGAAGGATTTGCGCTCACGCTGCCACCATGCAGACGAAAAGGCGCGCCGGTTGCGCGCCTTGGGGTGTGCTCGCCGTGGCCGTCGCTTGCCCGGCTGACATAACAGCGGAAGTATAGCCGTTCAGCGATGATTGTTGCAGGTGCACAAGCCTGCAATATGGGCGCCGGTCAGGAACGCAACCCGCGCAGCCTCAGAACGACAGCAGGCGCAGCTCCTCGCTCGGCGCGGAGCGTTCCCATACCTGATCGAACAAGGCGGCCAGCTGCGCGTGCCGCCCCGGTGCGTAGGTCGAGCCCTCGCCGTCGGGCCGGTTGCCGAGCGGACGGAACAGATAGCCGCGGCGATCGTTGAGCAGGAATGCAGCTGCGTACTGCAGGTCCTGTTCGTCGACCGGCGTGCGGATCGCGATCACGCTCGGCAGGCGCTGTGCCAACGCGATCAGGCGGTGACCGTCGGCGACGGCCTTGCGCGGGTCCTGCACGATGATGCGCACCTGGGCGCGCCGGCCGGACAGCGCGACGCGCTTGATCGCCTCGAGGGCGGCCGTCGTGTCGAGCAGGAAGGGATCGAGGTCGCGGGTGTAGATCGCGAGTTCGTACTTCGCGTCGACGAGCAGGGTCGCGATCGCCTCGCGCGCCTGTTCGCGGTCCTCGACGGCGAGCAGGCGCGCCTGCGGTACCGGCGCCAGCGGCGCTTGTTCCCGCTCCGCGGCCGGTGCGACCACCAGCTGCATGGTCTGGTGCTCGATGGCGCATTCGAGGAAGCGTTCGCCAACGGTTTCGAAGCCGAGGTTCGCGTAGAACGGGATCGCGTGAACCTGTGCGTGAAGCTCGATCGCCCCGATGCCGAGTGCGCGTGCCTGCTCGGTCAGCACGCGCATGATCGCCTGGCCGACGCCCCGGCCGCGCCATTCGGCGAGCACCGCGACGCGCCCGACGGTCGCCGAAGTCGCCGGCGGGGTCGGCGGCACGAGACGGCCGGTGCCGATGGCGCGCCCTTCCGCATCGCGCGCGATCACGTGGCGCGCCTTCGGATCGAATTCGTCGAGCTCGTCCTCGCGCGGGACTTGCTGCTCGACCACGAACACCTGCTCGCGCACGGCGCGCAGGTCGTCGAAGTCGGTGTCCCACGAGGCGGGTTCGACGCGGAAATCCTGCGGGATCATCGATCGCTCCGACGCGGATGCACCAGCACGTAATGCCCTGCATCGACGAGCTGGCGCAGCAGCGCGACGTCGCGCACGTTGCCGCTTGCGAGCGGGAATTCGTCGTGCGCGCCGGCCGTCCGTGCGAGCGACAACGAGCAGGCGTGTCCTTCGCCGGCGACGAACAGGATCGCACTGCGCCCGTCGCGCATCCAGGCACGGCGCGACCACGGATTGCGCCGCACGCTCGCGCCGCTCGCGACCGCGCGCAGGAACGTCGCATCGCTGATGCGACGCGGTGGGGCGGCGGCCAGCTGCGCACTGCGGTAGCGCGTGATGAAGCGGCCGAACCATGTGCGCAGCGTGGATGCGGCAGCGGGTGCGTCGAACTTCAGCCACGGCAGCGCCCGCACCACACGTGCGATCGCCGCATCGTCGATCTCGCCATCCGCGCTGGTCGGCGCGAGGTCGGCGTCGGTGTAACGAGACTCTTCCGGAAGCGCTTCGATCAGGTGGTCGACGAAATCGCCGAGCAGGTCCGCCTGCGACGGCGCGCGCATGCCGATCGAATAGGTCATGCAAGCGCCGATCGCGACGCCATGATGTGGTACGCCGGGCGGCAGGTAGAGCATGTCGCCCGGCTCCAGCAGCCAGTCGTGCGTCGGCGTGAATTCGCGCAGGAGCTTCAATTCCGCATCCGTGCGGAATTCCTTCGGCGCGCCGGGCGCGGTGCTGATTTCCCAGCGTCGGCGGCCGAGGCCCTGCAGCAGGAATACGTCGTATTGGTCGACGTGCGCGCCGACCGAGCCGCCGTCTTCCGCGTAGCTGATCATGACGTCGTCGATGCGCCAGCTCGGCAGGAAGCGGAACGCGCCGAGCAGCGCGGCGACGTCGGCATCCCATTTGTCGACGTCCTGCACCAGCAGGGTCCAGTGCGTCTTCGGCAGCTTCGCGAAGTCGGCCTCGGCGAAGGGGCCGCTGCGCAGCGTCCAGCGATCGCGCTTCGGTTCATGGATCGCGATGCGCGCCAGCGCGAGCTCCTCGCAGGCGAGGCCGGCCAGATCGTCCGGTGCAACCGGATTCTCGAAGTCGGCGAACGCGCCGCGGATCAACAGCGGGCGCTTCTGCCAATGGTCGTTCAGGAAACGCGCAGGCGGCATGCCGAGCCGTTGCCTGGGGCCCGCCTTGACCTCAAGGGCCGATGCAGTCGCCATCGCGTCAGGCCGAACCCGCGAGTTCCCGCGCCAGTCCGGTGTAGCTCGCGGGCGTGAGATCGAGCAGTCGCTGCCTGGCCTCCGCCGGCAGCTCGAGCTTGCCGACGAATTCCTGCAGCGCCTCGCGCGTGATGCCATGGCCGCGCGTCAGCGCCTTGAGCTGCTCGTACGGCTCCGGCAGGCCATAACGGCGCATCACGGTCTGCACGGCTTCGGCGAGCACTTCCCAGCTCGCGTCGAGGTCGGCGGCGAGGCGATCGGGATTCGCGTTGAGCTTGTTGAGTCCACGCAGCAGCGCGTCGAGCGCGATGAGGGTGTGCCCGAAAGCGGTACCGAGTGCACGCAGCACGGTCGAGTCGGTGAGGTCGCGCTGCCAGCGGCTGATCGGCAGTTTCGCGCTGAAATGCTCGAACAACGCATTGGCGAGGCCGAAGTTGCCCTCGGCATTCTCGAAGTCGATCGGATTGACCTTGTGCGGCATCGTCGATGAACCGACTTCGCCGGCCTTCAGTACCTGGCGGAAGTAGCCGAGCGAGATGTAACCCCAGACGTCGCGTGCGAAGTCGATCAGGATCGTGTTCGCGCGGCGCACCGCATCGCCGATTTCGGCGATGCAGTCATGCGGTTCGATCTGCGTCGTGTACGGGTTGAACACCAAGCCGAGATCTTCGACGAAGCGGCGCGCGAAGGCAGGCCAGTCGACTTCCGGATAGGCGGTCACGTGCGCGTTGTAGTTGCCGACCGCACCATTGATCTTGCCGGTCAGCTCGACCGCGGCGATCTGCCGGCGCTGGCGCTCGAGGCGGGCGAGCACGTTCGCGATCTCCTTGCCGAGCGTCGTCGGCGAGGCAGTCTGGCCGTGCGTGCGCGACAGCATCGGCAGCGCCGCGTGCGCGTGCGCGAGGTCGCGCAGCTTCGCGATCACGCCGTCGAGCGCCGGCAGCAGCACGCCGTCGCGCGCATCGCGCAACATCAGCGCGTAGGCGAGATTGTTGATGTCCTCGCTCGTGCACGCGAAATGGATGAATTCCCTGGCCCCGGCGAGTTCGGTGTTGCCGGCGACCTTCTCCTTGATGAAGTACTCGACCGCCTTGACGTCGTGGTTGGTGGTGCGCTCGATTTCCTTGATGCGCTCGCCGTCGGCTTCGCTGAAGGCGTCGCCAATCGCCAGCAGCGCCGCGCGCGCAGCCTGCGAGAGTGGTGGCACTTCGGCGATCCCGGGCTCCCCCGCGAGCGCGAGCAGCCAGCGCAGCTCGACCACGACGCGCCGGTGCATGAGGCCGGCTTCGCTGAACACCGGGCGCAACGCCGCGGTCTTGCCCGCGTAGCGTCCGTCCAGCGGTGACAGGGCGGTCAGGCTCGGGCTCATTGCGATTCCTTCGATGTCTTCGGTTGCACGAGGATGGTCTTGGCACGCGCACCCAGCATCGTGCGCACGGTCAGGTCGAACCCTTCGAAGGCGAGCGTCTCGCCCTCGACCGGCAGGCGTTCGAGGCGGTGGATGATAAGCCCGCCGACCGAATTCACGTCGGCCGGGGCGTCGATGTCGCGTTCGAGCAGGCGTTCGAGGCGGTAGATCGGCGTACCGCCGGAAATCGTGAAATCGGCACCCTTCGGTCGTGGCGCGACGCCGACGGCGCTGCGCGCATGTTCGTCCTCGATGTCGCCGACGAGCACCTCGAGGATGTCTTCGAGCGAGAAGAAGCCGGCGACGCGCCCCGATTCCTCGACGCCAAGCGCGAGGTGGGTGTCGCCGGTACGGAAGCGCTTGAGCACGTCGAGCACCGGCGTATGCAGCGGCAGCAGGATCGGCGGGCGCAGCAGCGCTGCGACGTCGTCGACCTCGCCGTGCTCGGCCATCGCGCGCAGCAGGTCTTTCATGTGCAGCACGCCACGCACGTGGTCGCCGTCGGCGTCGAACCACGGATAGCGGCTGTAGCGGCTGCGGCGGAATTCGTCCAGCACCGCGTCGCGATCCATGCCGTCGCGCAGGGCGGCGAGCTGGTCGCGCGTGCGCAGTACGTCGCCGACGACCAGGTCGGGCAGGTCGAGCGCGTGCTGCATCATCGAGTATTCCTCGCCTGCGCGGCTCGCGTGCTTGGCGTGCACGATCAGGCGCAGTTCCTCGCGCGAATAGTGGTGCTCGTCGCCGTGGGCGCCGGCGTCGAGGCCGAACGCACGCAGCATGCGGTTCGCGCTCGCGTTGAGCAGCCAGATCGCGGGGTACATGAGCCAGTAGAACGCGTACAGCGGCGCAGCGGTCAGCAGCGAGAAGCGTTCGGGACGCCGGATCGCCATCGACTTCGGTGCCAGTTCGCCGAGCACGATGTGCAGGTAGGAGATCAGGGTGAACGCAAGCACGAGGGCGACCACCTGGGTCGTCTCCGCGCCGACGCCGAAGCGGGCGAACAGCGGTTCGAGCAGGCGCGCGAATGCGGGTTCCCCGATCCAGCCGAGCCCGAGCGAGGCGAGCGTGATGCCGAGCTGGCAGGCCGACAGATAGGCGTCCAGATGGCCGTGCACGTCGCCGAGCAGGCGTCCGCGCCAGCCGCGGCTGGCGGCGAGGGTGGTCGCCTGGGTCTGGCGCAGCTTGACCAGCGCGAATTCGGCGGCGACGAAGAAGCCGTTCAGCAGTACCAGCAGAAGGGCCGCGCCGACATAAAGCAGGTTCTGCAGCATGGACCGGTCGGTGGGGACGGCCGGTGATTCTAGCATTCGCTCCCAGCCGGGCCGTTCCAGGGCTGCCATGAAGGTAGCGGACCAACCCGCTATAATCATGGGTTCCACTCCGCAGCAGGACAGACATGAGCCAGTACCGGGTCGAGCGCGACAGCATGGGCGAGTTGAAGGTCCCCGCCGACGCTCTTTACGGCGCGCAGACGCAGCGCGCGGTCGACAACTTCCCGATCTCCGGCCTGACCATGCCGCGCGAGTTCATCCGCGCACTCGGCTTGATCAAGTCCGCCGCGGCGCAGGCGAATGCCGACCTCGGTCATCTCAAGAAGGCCGGCGCGAAGGCGATCCGCAAGGCGGCCGAGCGCGTCGCCGCGGGCGACTACGACGTGCAGTTCCCGATCGACGTGTTCCAGACCGGCTCCGGCACCTCGTCGAACATGAATGCGAACGAGGTCATCGCGCACCTGTGCGCCGCGGCCGGCACCAAGGTGCATCCGAACGACGACGTCAACAACGGCCAGTCGTCGAACGACGTGATCCCGACCGCGATCCAGGTCAGTGCGGCGCTGACGGTCAGCGAGAAGCTGCTCCCTGCGCTGGCGCACCTGAAGAAGGTGCTCGACCTGCGCGCGAAGGAACTGCGCAAGGTCGCCAAGACCGGTCGTACCCACCTGATGGATGCGATGCCGGTCACGTTCGGCCAGGAGCTCGGCGGCTGGTCGGCGCAGATCCGCTCGAACATCGAGCGCCTGCAGGATGCGCTCAAGCGCATGCGCAAGCTGCCGCTCGGTGGTACCGCGGTCGGCACCGGCATCAACGCCGATGCCCAGCTCGGTCCGCGCGTCGCGGCAGAACTGGCCAGGATGACCGGCGTGAAATTCGAGTCGGCCGACAATTACTTCGAAGGCATCAGCTCGCAGGACGCCGCGGTCGAGTTGTCCGGCCAGATGAAGACGCTCGCCTGCTCGCTGATGAAGATTTCCAACGACCTGCGCTGGATGAATTCCGGTCCGCTCGCCGGCCTCGGCGAGATCGAGCTGCCGGCGCTGCAGCCGGGTTCGTCGATCATGCCGGGCAAGGTCAATCCGGTGATCCCGGAAGCGATGGCGATGGTCTGCGCGCAGGTGATCGGCAACGATGCGACGATCACGATCGCCGGCCAGAGCGGCAATTTCCAGCTCAACGTGATGCTGCCGGTCGTCGCGCTGAACCTGCTGCAGTCGGTCGAGCTGCTCGCGAACGCCGCCCGCCTGCTCGCCGACAAGTCGATCGCGGGGTTCAAGGTGCGCGAGGACAAGATCAAGGAAGCGCTCAACAGGAATCCGATCCTGGTCACGGCACTCAACGCGGTGATCGGTTACGACAAGGGCGCGGCGACCGCGAAGAAGGCGTACAAGGAAGGTCGGCCGATCATCGATGTCGCGCTGGAGACGACCGGCCTGCCGCGCAAGAAGCTCGAGGAACTGCTCGATCCGGCTGCGCTGGCGAAGGGCGGCATCCACGGCGGATCGGCCGGAGGCTAAGAAAAGGTAAAGACGCGACCGGGATGGCGAACGGCACATGCCGGAGCGACGAAACGCTACGCAGACTGCGTCGTTTTGGGAGGCATCCGTGCCCGACGACGCGTGCCGGGCGTGTGGGCATGGGGTTGCCTTGTTTGCATGGTTGGTCCGCGGCTTTGCGGATACTTGTCCCGGATGCCACAACGACTGGATAACCGCACGAATTTCGATTGGAGTTTGACATGTTGAAGAGATTGATCCTCGCCTCCGCCCTGGTGGCCGGCAGCGCGTTCGCGCAAGACAACACCGACATCAGCGGTGCGAATTTCCAGAGCGGCAAGGCCGACGGCCAGCTCGCGGCGCTCGGCAAGAAGGCCGCGGCGTCCGGTGCCAAGCTCGTCATCACCGCGCCCGCCGACTGGCACGCGAAGATCGCGGCCAAGGTGAAGGCCGGCGGCAATGCCGATGTCGTGCTGCGCGAGGGCTTCTACGAGAACGTGCTGGTACGCGTCGAAAGCAAGGGCGCCGCCGCGGCCGCGGCCAAGCCGACCGAAACGGAGCGCACCAGCAAGGCCGATGCGGAGAAGGCGAAGGCCGAGGCCGAGAAAGCGAAGGCGGACGCGGAGCGCGTCAAGGCCGAAGCGGCGAAAGCCCAGGCTGAAGTCGAGAAGAGCCGTGCCGAGGCCGAGAAGGCGAAGGCCGAGGCGGAAGCCGCGCGTGCGCGCGCAGACGCGCAGGTGGCCGCCGCGCGCGCTGCCGCGACCCCGGCGCCGGCGCCCGTTGCCGCCGCGCCGGCACCGGCGGCAAAGCCGGCGGCGAGTGCCGCACCGGTCGCCGATACCGATGCGATCCGCGCGCGCCTGGAGAAGTCGATCAACGAGGGACGCAGCGCGCGTGGCGACCTTGCGGTCGGCCGGCTGCAGTCCGGCGACACGATCTACGTCGACGGATCGGTGCGCGGCGTGGTTCGCCGCGAAGGCAACCGTCCGACCCTCTACTGGCTCGATGGCGACCTCGACCTGCGCCGCATGGAGCTGAAGGTGCTGGCACCGAATCGCTACCAGGTGCTTTCGGAGATCCGCGGCGACGGTACCCTGCGGCGCGAATTCACCACCGGGGCGACCTCGGTCGACGCACGTGAACCGACGGCCGGTTCGGCCGAGCGCGGCGCGCTCGAGAAGAGCATCAATGATGGCCGCGCGATCGCTGCGACACTCGCACCCTCGGCGCTGCGCACCGGTGACGTCCTCTACGTCAATGGTTCCGCGGTCGCCGTGGTGCGTCGCTCCGGCAGCGATCTCGCGCGCTACTGGGTCGTCGGTCAGCTCGATCTGCAGCAGGCTGGCCTGCAGCCGGATGGCGCGAACAAGTTCCGGGTCGTCGCCGACACGGTGCACTGAGCATCCGCGCGCTTCAAGCGAAAAAGAAGGGCCGCGCAAGCGGCCCTTTCTTCTTGATATACACGCGCGCTTTCGCGCGTCGACGCCTCAGCGATCGCAGTGCAGGGTTTCGCGGGTGCCGATCGTCGCGTAGGGCCTGAATGCCGCCACGCTCGCAACGAGCGCTTCCTGGCGTGCGCGCAGATCCGCGACATCGCGACACACTTTCGTCGCGCTTGCTTCCACCTTGGCGGCCTGCTGGTCGACCTCGCTGCCGATCCGGTCCGGCTCACCGCTCGCGAGGCCCTTCGCGACGCTGCCGAGCGCGGTGACGGCGGTCGCGATTCCGGCCTTGCCGGTCGCGAGCGCGTCCTTGCGCAGGTTTTCGGCGGACATGTAATACGCACGCACATCCTCGCGTTGCGCCGGCGACAGCATGATGGCCTTGCCGTCCATGGCGAGGTCGCCCTCGTTCGAGACGACCGCATCGGCGATGTCGCCGCGTGCATGCACCGCGATATGGGTCGCGTCGATCCGGCTGATGTGGCGGAACGAAACCGAATCGCCACCGCCGATCTGCGGAGTACACGCACACATCGAGAGCGTGATGAGGGCAATGGGGGCGATGAGGTGGGTGTTCATCGGCATCTCCAGGATTGCCATGCAGCGCCTCCCGCGATCAGGAGGCGCTGCAAGCCTCAGACATTGACTTCGATGCGGCGGCCGCGCAGCCAGATCGCACCGGCCAGCAAGGCAAGTCCCGCGACCACGCCGATCCAGAGGTTGGCGGTCGCGAACAGGGCGTAGGCGTTACCGAGATCGAGACTCTGGATGTCCGGGCCGCCGCGCGCGCCGAGCCAGGCCTTGGGTGAACCGAGGCCGGCCACGCTGATCCAGCTGCCCGGCCACACGCTCAGCAACAGGCGGCCGAGGATCGCGCCGAGGCGCAGGTCGCCGCTGAAATGCGGCCCGCCGAGCAGGCCGACCCACCAGTTGGCGATCCACACCAGCAGCGGCAGCATGACCGCCCACAGGAACGGCTTGCTGCGCGCCCAGGCCGACCAGAACATCAGCCAGCCGACCGCCGGAAGCGACCACATCGCGATCAGCGGCAAGGTCGCGAACAGGCGCCCTGCGACACTGAACGGGTGCGCCGCGAACACCGCAGGCAGCGCGTTCAAGCCATGCACGCCGGCCCACAGGGTCACGATGAGCAGGAACACGACGTAGGCGACCGTGGCGACCGCGATCGCGATCGCGGGAATCACCAGCATCGCGGTCAGCGCCTTCGAAACGATGGTCGCGGAGTCGGATACCGGCAGCGATTTCCAGAACAGCACGCTGCGATCGCGCCGATCGTCGTAGAGCGCGCCGAGCAGGTAGAAGAAGCTGACGAAGAAGACGCCGACCGATGCGAACGAGGCGAGCATCATCTGCACGACGTCGAGGCCCTGGCCGGCGTCCGCGAAGTCGGTGGCGGCGAGATCGCCGCGCAGCTGGTCGAGCGAGAAGCCGGAATGCATCTGCACATGGCCGCGGAACACTTCGGCGGTGACGATGCCGAGCACGGTGATCAGCAGGAACACGCCGGTGATCCATATCGGCGCCCACAGCATCCCGCCGCGGTGTTCCCAGTACTCGCGCTTGAGCAGGAGGGGGAGGGTGTTCATGCGTAGGTCCCTTTCATGGTGGCGACGAACAGGTCGGCGACGCTCGGCTTGTGGATCTCGCCGAGTTCGGCCAGGCGCGAGCGGTCGACGCCGTCGAACAGGAAGATCGATTTGCCGAAGATCTGCCGTTCGTTGAGCGGCTTGAGCGCACGTGCCGCGTCGGCCTTGTCCGGGTTCACCATCACTTCGGCGTAGCGCTCGCCGACTTCGTCCATCGTTGCCGACAGCACGATCTTGCCGCCCTGGATGAACATCAGGTCGGTCAGGATGTGTTCGATCTCCTCGACCTGGTGGGTCGTCACGATGATCGTCTTCTGCTCGTCGAAATAGTCGGAAAGCAGGCTTTCGTAGAACGACTTGCGGTACAGGATGTCGAGGCCGAGCGTCGGCTCGTCGAGCACCAGCAGGCGGGCATCGATCGCCATCACGAGCGCGAGATGCAACTGCACGACCATGCCCTTGGACAGTTCGCGCACGCGCATGCCCTGGCCGATCTTGGTGTGCGAAAGGAATGCCATGCACTTCTCGCGCGAGAAACGCGGATGCACCCCGGCGACGAAGTCGATCGCCTCACCGACGCGCAGCCAGCGCGGCAGCACGGCGACGTCGGCGATGAAGCAGACCTGCTCCATCAGCTGCGCGCGCTGTGTGTGCGGGTCGAAGCCGAGTACGGACAATTCGCCTTCGTAGTCGGTCAGGCCGAGGATCGCCTTCAGCGCGGTCGTCTTGCCGGCGCCGTTCGGGCCGATCAGGCCGATGATGCGACCGGCTTCGATGTCGAAGCTGACCGCGTCCAGCGCCCTGTTCGGGCCGTAGCGCTTGGACAGGTTGCGGGCGTGCACGATCGCGCTCATCGGCTTTCCTCTTTTCCGGCGTCCGCCATCAGCTCCTTGAGGCTGAGGCCGAGGCGGGAGAGGCGCGCCGACAGTGTCGGCCACTCTTCGCGCAGGAAGCGCTCGCGCTCGGATTTCAGCAGCGCTTCGCGCGCGCCTTCGGTCACGTACATGCCAAGTCCCCTTCTTTTTTCCACCAGATTCTCGTCGACCAGTTCCTGGTAGGCCTTCGACACCGTGATCGGATTGATCTGGAAGTCGCCGGCCACCTGGCGTACCGAGGGCAGGGGATCGCCCTGCTTGAGGACGCCATCCAGGATCATCGCCACCACGCGATCGCGCAGCTGGCGGTAGATCGGCGTCGAGTCGTTCCATGCGATGCTCATCAGCGTCATTCCTCGGTGCCGCGGCGCAGGGGCTTGCCGAAGGAATAGTAGGGCATGCCGAAACCGCTCCCGGCCGAGCCGGCCGAGGCGAACGAGGTCACCGCATGCACCGGCAGCAGGCGTGCGCGGAGCGGCGGCCGCTCGCTGGCGCCGCCATCACTGGCCCGGACGGTGACCGTCGCGAGGGTGGGAATTTCCGGATCCGGCCGCACCACGACGGTCGGCAGGACGACGATCTCGGATTCGACTCCGCCGCTTGCGGGCGTACTTGCGGTGGCGGCGAGCGGGCGCGCACCCGCGTCGGCGACGCCGTGGGAAAGCGAGGTGATCGCGGCTCCAGCACCGACCAGTGCGACCGCGAGCAGCAACTGATAGCTGCGGCGACGTGGCAGCGCCGTGGCCAGCAGGTCGAGCAGGGCGCGAGTGTTTTGGTTCGTCATGACGGCCTCCGGGAGGCGCTTGATGAAGTAGTGTTGTAGTTAACTATAACACCAAAAATGCCAAGGTCAAGCGCTGTAGACCATGACTGATGGGGGAGGGGTGCCCCGGACGCTCGGGCAGGCGGCTGGGCGAGTTTCAGGTCGCTGGTGCGGCGGTTTCAGTCTTCCTGGGCGCAGACATCGCGCACGCATCCACGCAGCCAACGGTGCGCCGGGTCCGCATGCATGCGTGGATGCCAGAGCATCGAGACCGTGAATTCCGGTGTCGCGACCGGCAACGAAAATCCATGCATGCCGTCACGCAGGTTGCCGGTGTGCCGCTCGGGAACCGTAGCGACCAGGTCGGTCGCACGCGCGAGGGCCAGTGCGGTCGCAAAGCCGGCGACGACGACGGCGACTTCGCGCTGCAGCCCGAGTGCTTTCAAGGCTGCATCGATCGGCCCCTGGCCCAGGCCGCGCCGCGAGACGCCGATGTGTTTGCCCGATGCGTACCGTGTCGGCGTGATCTTGCCCCGGCACAGCGCGTGCCCGGTCCGTACGACACCGATGAAGCGATCGCGAAACAGGGCTTGCGCGCGCAACTCCGGACTCGTCGTCGCTCCGACGACGCCGGTTTCCAGGTCGACACTGCCGTCGCGCAGCGACGTGCTGTCCCGCGTCGACTTCTGGAGGAAATGCAATTGCACGCGAGGAGCTTCTTCGCGGACGCGCGCGATCAGGTTGGCCCCGAAGTTTTCGACGAAGCCTTCGCGCGTCCGGATCGTGAATGTACGGACCAGCCGCCCGAGCTCGGCCTTCTTCGCCGGGCGCAGCACCGCTGCTGCATCCTGCACGAGTACGTCGACCCGTTCGCGCAGGTCGAGCGCCCGGGGAGTGGGGACGAGGCCACGTCCGGCGCGGACCAGCAGCGGATCGCCCATCACCTCGCGCAATCGCGCGAGTGTCCGGCTCATCGCCGATGGACTGAGGCCCAGCCGCTGCGCCGCACGCGCAACGCTGCCTTCGGCCAGCAGCACATTGAGCGTCGTCAGCAGGTTGAGATCGGGGCCGTGCACGCGTCCTACCATCGCACGGCTCATACATGGCGTCAAACGCACGAATAGAGTGCAAATGTTGCGTCTTCCGCCATGCGTCGACAGTCCGTAGGCTGGGGTAGTCACGTACCAGGAGTCGCAGACCCATGTCGAAATCCATTCGCGCGATCGGGTGCCACCCGCAGCCCGGAAGCCCGGCGCGCATGGCCTCGGTGCGCTGGGCGCTGGCAAGCCTGTCGCTGTCGATGCTGATGCCGTCGCTCGACACCAGCATCGCCAATGCCGGCTTGCCGGTCCTCGCTGAAGCGTTCGGCGCGTCTTTCCAGCAGGTCCAGTGGATCGTGCTCGCGTATCTGCTCGCGATCACCGCGTTGATCGTCAGTGTGGGCCGGCTCGGCGACCTGCTCGGGCGCCGACGCCTGCTGCTCGCCGGCATCGTCATTTTCAGCTCCGCCTCGATCGCCTGTGGCGTCGCGCCGACGCTGTGGCTGCTGCTCGTCGCACGTGCGGCGCAGGGCGTCGGTGCGGCGATCATGATGGCGCTCAGCGTTGCACTCGTCGGGGAGACGGTGGCGAAAGAGCGGGCCGGCAGCGCGATGGGCCTGCTCGGCACGATGTCCGCCATCGGCACCACGCTGGGCCCTTCGTTCGGCGGTTTCCTGATCGCAGGATTCGGCTGGCGCACGATCTTCCTGGTCAATCTGCCCTTGGGACTCCTGAATTTCCTTCTCGCACGACGCTGGCTGCCGCTCGATCGCCGCGAATCGAATGCCGCGCGAGTGCGCTTCGATCCGGCCGGCACGTCGTTTCTCGCCATCGCGCTCGTCGCCTATGCGCTCGCGATGACGGTCGGTGCCGGGCATTTTGGTTCACTCAACATCGCGCTGCTGTCGGCGGCGGTGTGTGGCGTCGGGCTTTTCGTGCGCGCGGAAATGCGGACTACCTCGCCCCTGGTCCATCCGGCAATGCTGCGGGATTCCTCGCTGACGGTGGGTCTCGGCGCGAGCGCACTCGTCGCGACCGTCATGATGGCGACCCTGGTGGTCGGGCCGTTCTATCTTTCGCGCGCGCTCTCGCTCGGATCGACCGCGGTCGGACTCGCCCTGTCGATCGGTCCGCTCGCCGCGGCGTTGGCCGGCGTGCCGGCCGGTCACCTCGTCGACCACGTCGGTGCGCATCGCATGAGGACGATCGGACTCGCCGGCATGGCGGCTGGTTGCTGCGTCCTCTCGCTGTTGCCGGCATCTTTCGGCATCGCGGGCTATCTGATGCCGATCGTCCTCATCACCGTGAGCTACGCATTGTTCCAGGCGGCCAACAACACCGTGATCATGATGGGTACGCGGACCGATCGGCGCGGCGTCGTCTCCGGGATGCTCAACCTGTCGCGCAACCTCGGCTTGATCACCGGTGCAGCGGTCATGGGCGCGGTGTTCGCGCATGCATCGGCAGCGGTCGACGTCACCACCGCAAATCCCGCAGCGGTCGCGGCCGGCATGCGCGGCACGTTCGCGGTTGCGGCGACGTTGATCGGTGTCGCACTCGCGATCAGCGCGGCCGCTCACGCATTTCCGCGACCGGGCGGGGCGGACGTACTCGCAGGCGCGCCAGACCGCGCCTGATCATTGCGCGTCGGCGGCCTCGATCGCCGCCTGCGTGTCGAGCCATGTCTGCTCGAGCGCCGCGATCTGCTGCGCGATTTCCCCCTGGCGCCGCACGAGCCCGGCGATGTGCCCGCCGACGCCGGCGTAGATCGCCGGATCGGCGAGTTCGGCATGGACGGCGCTGCGCTCATCCTCGAGCGCGGCGAGCTTCTTCTCGATGCGGTCGACTTCCTTCCTGAGCGGTGCGCTGCGCGCGCGTTGCTCGGCGCGATCGCGCCGCGCCTGCTTGCGCGAGTCGCCGCCGGCGGTGTCCGTCGTGTCGACCTGTGGTGCACGCAAGACCAGTTTCGCGTAGTCGTCGAGGTCGCCGTCGAACGGCTGCACGCGCCCGTCGCGCACGAGCAGGTAGTCGTCGCACACCGCGCGCAGGAGACCCCGATCGTGCGCGACGAGGACGACGGCACCGGCGAATTCCTGCACCGCTTCGGCGAGCGCCTCGCGCGTGTCGATGTCGAGGTGGTTGGTCGGTTCGTCGAGCAACAGCAGGTTCGGTCGCTCGAAAACGATCAGGGCGAGCGCGAGGCGCGCCTTCTCGCCGCCGGAAAACCCGCGCACGTCGGCGAGCGTGCGCTCGCCGGCGAATCCGAACGTGCCGAGGAAATCGCGCGCCGCCTGTTCGCCGAGTGCGGGCTGCAAGCGCAGCAGGTGTTGCACCGGCGTCGCATCGTGGTCGAGCTGCTCGACCTGGTGCTGCGCGAAATAACCGATCGCGAGGCCCTTGTTCTCGAGCCGCTGCCCGTCCAGTGGCGCGAGCACGCCGGCGATCGTCTTGATCAACGTCGACTTGCCGGCGCCGTTCGCGCCGAGCAGGCCGATACGATCACCCGGCCGCAGCGACAGGCGGATGCGCTCGACGATGCGCCGTTCGCCATAGCCGACCGCGGCGTCCGCGAGCGTCAGCAGTGGGTCCGGCAATGCGTCGGGGCGCGAGAATTCGAACTCGATGCCGGACTCGGCGCGCACCGCGGCGATCTCGGTCATGCGTTCGAGCGCCTTGACCCGGCTCTGCGCCTGGCGCGCCTTGGTCGCTTTCGCCTTGAAGCGATCGACGAAGCGCTGCAGGCGCGCGCGCTCCGCCTGCTGTCGTTCGTGCGCGATCTGCTGTTGGGCGAGGCGTTCGGCGCGCTTGCGTTCGAAGGCGCTGACGCTGCCGGCGAACAGTTCCGCACCGGCGTCCGCGATGTGCAGCACATGCGTGACCACGCGATCGAGGAATTCACGGTCGTGCGAAACCACGACCAGCGTGCCGTCGTAGCGGCGCAGCCATTCTTCCAGCCACAGCACCGCATCGAGGTCGAGGTGGTTGGTCGGCTCGTCGAGCAGGAGCAGGTCGGAGCGGCACATCAGGGCCTGGGCGAGATTCAGGCGCATGCGCCAGCCGCCGGAGAAC
>Ga0068853_100000768_pt1 | contig 22263 bp, 20 predicted proteins | sample KBSCornC32_FD_65655 | JGI IMG/M metagenome (GOLD analysis project Ga0068853, IMG submission 65655) | Corn rhizosphere microbial communities from Kellogg Biological Station, Michigan, USA - KBS Corn C3-2 | ecosystem: Host-associated > Plants > Roots > Rhizosphere > Soil ... | reverse complement strand
GTCTCGCCGATGCCGTCCGGCCCTTCGAACGCGTCGAGCGGGAATCCCGCGACCGATTCCGGCGCAGGCAGGATCACGGCGACCTGCAATGCGCCGCCCTTGCCGGTCGTGCAACTGAATTCGATCTTCGCGTCGGCGAGCGACGTGTCGCCAACACGCGCCTGCGCGGGCATGCGCACGAGGCCGCGTGCGGTCGACGCCGTCGCGGCTTTCGGCGGTGCCGGCGCGTTCGGCGGCTCCTTCGCCGATGCGACGGAAAGACCGGTGAGCAAGGCGAACGGCAGGCAGCGGGCGAAGCGCATCGGAACCTCCGGCATCACGGACAGGTGCAAGCCATGCTAGCGGCTCGTCGTGCCGCGTGCATGACGGTGCCTCAGGGCGGATCGTCGCCGGGGGGGGTCGGGGAAGCGGCGGCGGAACGCGCGTTCGAGGCCGCCACCGAACTGCACCGCGAGCGCGCCGAGCACGAAGGCGATCGCCACCGCGACGTAGTGTCCCGCGCCGCAGGCGACGCCGATCAGCGCGGTGAGCCAGATCGTCGCCGCTGTCGTGAGCCCGCGCACGCGGCCGTTGCCGGCGTCGTGCAGGATCACGCCGGCGCCGAGGAAACCGATGCCGGTGAGCACCCCCTGGATCACGCGGCTCAGCGCATCGACATGGGCGAGCTCGCTGCCCGGCGGCAGGATCACGAGCACCATGAGCGCGGTGCCGAGGCTCACGAGCGCGTGCGTGCGCACGCCGGCGGGCTTGTGGTGCAGGTCGCGATTGAGCCCGATCAGCCCGCCGACGACCACCGCGAGACCGAGGCGGATCGCGATCGTGCCGATGTCGTCGACGCCCATCGATATCTCCTGGCGCGCCTTGCGCAGGCGACGATCTTGCGCAGTTCGCCGCCGCGCGGCAAGCCGCTACGCAGTCGCGCGACCGGCGAGCGCGGCGCGCAACCGTGTCCGCAGCGCCTTCGGCTCGCACCGGCCGAGGCGCACCCGTGGTGTCGCGTGCCAGTCCGCGCAGTCGCCGATCGCATCGGCGAGCGCGCCGACCAGCGAATCGTCCGCCTCCACGCCCGGCTCGAGGTGGAGCGCCTTGACCTCGAACACGCCGTCGGCACGATGGGCTTTCGCGTCGAGCCGGCCGACGAGTCGGCCGCGATGCAGGATCGGCAGCACGTAGTAGCCGTAGCGCCGCTTCGGCGCCGGCACGTAGCATTCGATGCGGTAGTCGAAGCCGAACATCGTCGAGGCGCGCTCGCGATCCCAGACGACCGGATCGAACGGCGACAGCAGCACGCTGCGCGTTGCGCGCAGGCGGCCCCGAGTGGCCTGTTCGAGCAGGTCCGCCTGCGCCGCATGCACGTAGCCGGGCTTCTCCCAGCCGTCGACTTCGACGCGCAGCAGCTCGCCGGCGTCGACCCAGCGATCGAGCTCGGCATCCTTGAGCTTGCCGCCGGAACGGAAATAGTCGTTGATCCAGCGCGACTGCGTCACGCCGAGCGCGCGCACCGCGCCGAGCACGAACGCACGTCGCATCGTCGCTTCGTCGGCGACGGAGTCCGGCTGCACGAGCAGGCGCGCCTTCGCGCGCACGCGCTCAGCGAGGTCGTACACGCGCTGGAAGTTGTCGCGCCGCGCGATCATGAGTTCGCCGTGCGCGAACAGCGCCTCGAGCCAGCGCTTCTCGTCCTTCCAGCCCCACCAGCCGCCGCCCACGGCGCCGTCCTTGCGCTCGAACTCGGACGCCTTCACCGCGCCGTTCGCGCGGATGTGCTCGAGCAAGCCGGCCATGCCGCTCGCGTGTACGTCGCGCGCGCGGTCGGCGCTCTTCATCGACCAGTGGCCGCGGCGACCCGCGTCGGCGTGGAAGCGATGCAGGTCGTGGTCGACGAACGGCGCGAAACACGCCTCGTGCGCCCAGCACTCGAAGATGCGGCCTTCGGCGAGCAGTTCCTCGAGCCAATGCGGCGCGTAACGCCCGAGCCGCGAATACAGCACGAGGTACGGGCTGCGCGCGACGACGTGGATCGTGTCGATCTGCAGCACGCGCATGCGCGCGATCGCCGCGAACACGTCGTCCTTGCGCGCGCGCCTGCGCGGCGGCGCGAGCAGACCCTGCGCGGCGAGATGGAGGTTGCGGGCTTGTTGCGCGCCGAGTCGTTGCACGAGCGTATCCGCGGTCGAAACGCGCTCAGCGGCGCGCGGCGAAGATCGCGCCGAGGCGATCGGTCGTGCCCGGGATGCGTTCGAGGTGCGGGTATTTCAAGCCGCCGTGATAGTCGACGCGCACGCTGCGGTAGTCGTCGCCGTCCTTGACCAGCAACTCGATCGGCGCCGTACCGTCCCTGGCGGCCTTGACCGCGTCGGCGAGGCGTTCGGGCGTGAACGCGCGCGAGTCGACCGCGAGGAGGGTGCCGCGCGCGCCGAGTCCGGCCTTGAACGCAGGACCGTTCCAGCGCACGTCACCGATGCGGCCATCCTTGGTGCTGACGACGATGCCGAGCGACGCCGACAGGTCGATCGACTTCCGCGCGGCATCGGCGCTGCGCTGGTACGCGCTCGGCTTGTCCGTGTAGACGAGCTTCCAGCCGCTCGCGGCGAGGCCGTCGAGCGGCGGTGCGTTCGCCTCGACGTGCGTGCGCAGGAACGCGTCCCAGTCGAACGGCGCGATCGCCGCGAGCGCGGCGACGACGTCGGCGCGCGTGTAGGTCTTCACGCTCCAGCGGCCGTCGTCGACGCCGAAGAACGCGCGCGCGAAGTCGTCGAGTGAACGCCGCTCGTGGCTGAGCTCGCGCAGCTTCGCGTCGACCGCGAGCCAGGTGAGCAGGCCGGCGTTGTAGTAGTCCTCGCTCATCTGCCAGCTGCGGTACGGCAACGGGCGGCGCGCGGCGACGATCGGATCGTTGGTCGTGTCCTGCACGTCGCGCCAGCCGAAGCCCGGGCGGTTGTCGGCATAGGTCTGCGCGACGAGCGCGAGCGCGTCGCGCGCCTGCTCCTCGCTCCACAGGCCCGAGCGCGCCGAGAGCACGTGCCCCCAGTACTGCGTCTGGCCTTCGTAGACCCACAACAGGCTGCCCTGCATCGGCGTATTGAAATTCGCCGTCGCGAGATCGGCGGGCCGGCGGAACTTGCCGTTCCAAGAATGCGTGAATTCGTGCGGCAGCAGGCTGCGCTCGTGCGCCTGCTTGTCCCAGTCGGTGAAGTACGCGGGATCGGCGCTGTTCTCGCTCGAGCGATGATGCTCGAGGCCGATGCCGCCGAGCTCGTCGCTCAGCGCGAGCAGGAAGTCGTAGTGGTCGTAGTGCTGCGAGCCGTACAGCTTGCGCGCCTGCTCGACCAGCGCCTGGTGCGCGCGGATCTGCTCCGGCTTCGATTCGAGGTCCTTCGCGTCGTCGGCCACGACGTCGAGGAACACCGGCACCTTCGTACCGGGCGCGAGATCGACGCGCTTGAAGTGACGCCCCGCGTACAGCGGCGAATCCACCAGCGTGTCCAGCGGTACCGGCGCGAAGCGCACGCTGCCGTCCGCGGCGGTCGTGTTCGGCGCCTGCCCCGGCGCGACGTCGAGCGCTCCGGCGAAGCGCCAGGCCGAAGGAAGCCGCACGCCCGCATCGACCATGACGCCGCGCGCCTCGACGCCGGCCGGGTACAGCACGACGGTTTCCCACTGCAGGTTGAGCATCGCCGGCGTCACCACCACGCGTCCCTGCGCACCGTCCTGCGGCGTGAGGAACTCGAATTCGACGTCGAGGCGGCTCGCGCCCGCGGGCACGTCGAGCTGGAAGGCGTAGACGTCGAGCGGATCGCGCTTCCAGGCGAGCGGCTGCCCGTTCGCGCTGAAGCGCAGGCCGGCGAGCTTGTCGATCGGTCCGCGCGGCGCATGCTTGCCGGGCAGCCATTCCGGATACAGCAGGGTCAGCGGCCCCGGCGACACCGGAAGCTGCTCGCGCACCCGGAAGATGCGGTGGTCGATGTCGGTCGCGTCGACGTCGAGCCTGATCGTGCCGGGCCAGCTCGCGGCGAGCGGCGGGCCCGCGTCCGCGGCGAACGCGCAGCACGCGGCAGTGAAGGTGAACGTGGAGGCGATGGCGGTGATGGCGACGTGGGCGGCGCGGCGCGATGACGGCATGCAGGATCCGGTGGTGCGCGGCGGGCGCCGCGGCGGACGCCGATTGTGGCATGGCCCGTCGCGACGTGGCCGGCCGGGGCCGGCTCGGCCGGTGGCGTGCGTCGCCGGGCCGGCTCGCTTCGGCGCATGCATGCTTGCCATCTACGAAGCACTTCGTTAAAAATCACGCCGTCGGGGACTCGAGGCCGCCAGGATGAACAGGCTCGCCGCAGGTGTCGTCATCGCGCTCGTCGCGGCGCTCGGCGCTGCATGGAAACTTCCGCTGCGTCCCGACGCACCGCATCGCCCCTCCGCCCATGCGTCGATGCGCGAACGTGTCGAACGCGAAGCCGACGCTCCGGGCGAGACGCCGTACTGGGAATGGCGCCTCGCCTATCCGACCGGTCGTTTCAGCGCGCGCTGGTACCTCGACGCGCAATCGAGCCACGCGCGGATGCGCAAGGCGATGCCACTGGCCGCGCCGCGCGGCACGGCGACGGCCGGCGTGCTGCGCGCGGATCGCGCGACAGCGCTCGGACCCGCACCGCTCGCGAATCCCAACTACGGCTTCGTCGCGGGTCGCATCACCGCGATCCTCACGCACCCGGCCGAACCCGCGGTCGCCTGGTTCGGCTCGGACGGTGGCGGAGTCTGGAAGACGACCAACTGCTGCAGCGCCGACACGACCTGGGCACCGAAGACGGATGCCGTCGGCATCGCCGACATCGCGATCGGCGCACTCGCGCTCGATCCGACCGATCCCAAGGTCATCTACGCGGGCACCGGTGACTTCCGCCGCAATCGCCCGTTCGTGTTCGGCGCGGGCGGCCTGCTCAAGAGCACGGACGGTGGCGAGACCTGGCAGGTGCTCGCGAGCGACGTCTTCACGCCCGCCTACGAGCAGCCGGTAGGCGCCTTCCCGCAATACCGCGCGATGAGCGCGATCGTCGTCGACCGCCACGATCCCGCGCGCGTCGTGGTCGGCACGAACCAGGGACTCTGGTTCAGCCACGACGGCGGTGCGCACTTCGACGGCCCGTGCACGACGAACGCATGGACGAGCCAGCGCCAGGACGTGACGGGCATGGTCGCGATCGACGACGGCAACCGCACCGACCTGCTCGTCGCGATCGGCGCGATCGGCCGCGCGTCCGACGTGCGCACCGACCTGCGCGAGAACGGCGCCAACGGCGTGTATCGCGCGCCGATGCCAGCGAGCGGCTGCGCAAGCGGCTGGTCGTTGTTGTCGCGCGCGGACAACGGCTGGCCGACCGGCAGCGGCAGCGGCGCGCCGTCGTACGCGAACGGCGGCAATCCGCTCGGACGGCTCGACCTCGCCGTCGCGCCGGGCCATCCCGACACCGTCTACGTGCAGGCGATGGGCATGGGCGTGTTCCGCAGCCGCGACGGCGGCGCGACATGGACGAACAGCGCGGTGCCACCCGCCGACTTCGCCAGCGGCTGCGTCCACGACGCCTACGCCAACGGCATGCTGTTCGAGGACTACAACGCGGGCCTGCTCGTCGATCCGACCGACGCGGACACGCTGTTCCTGAGTTCGACCGACGTCTGGCGCTCGACCGACGGCGCCGACACCTTCGTCGATCTCACCTGCGGCTACGACGAGACCACGCCCGACCATCCCGGCACCGTGCACGTCGACAACCACGTGCGCGCGTTCGTCGGCAACGATCCCGACCGCCTGCTGGTCGGCAACGACGGCGGCGTCTACTACAGCGGCGACGCGCGCGCCGCGCGCCCGACCTTCATCGCGATGAACGGCGGCACGAACACGATCGAGTTCTACTCGGGCGACATCACCGCGCGCTTCGACGACCCGGCGAGCCCGCTGCGCGGCATCAGCGGCGGCGCGCAGGACAACACGTCGTCGTCGCAGACCTGGTCCGCGGGCGAGACACCCGCACTTGCGCATTGGGGTACGCGCCTCGACGGCGACGGCACGTACGCGAAGATCGAACCGATCCTCGGCCGGCGCTGGTACTACAGCGCGCAGTTCGGCTTCGTGGCGGCGTCCATCGACGGCCCCGACGCGCAGGCCGACCAGCTCGTCGCGCCGGAGGACGAGCAGACCGGCGAACTGTGGCGTGGCGATCGCGCCGGCTTCCTCATGTACTACGACCTGTACAAGTTCGGCGGCGACGACACCTGCCCGCCGACCACCGGCTGCCAGCGCATGCTCGCGGGCACGTTCCGCGTGTGGGAGTCGCTGAGCGGCGGCCTGCCGAACACGTCGTGGTATCCGACCAGCCCCGATCTCACCAAGCACCTGACCTCGAGTCCGAACCTGTCGATCATCAACCGCGTGCGCTACGCCTACTCCGATCCCGCGCGCGCGCTCGTCGGCACCAACGACGGCAACGTATGGGCCGGCTCCTCGCTCGGTGGCGGCGCTGCGAACCCGGCGCACTGGATCAACCTCAGCGGTGGCAACGCGGTGCTGCCGAATCGGCCGGTCATGGACGTCACGCACGATCCGGCCAATCCGGACATCGGCTACGCCGCACTCGCCGGCTTCGAGCAGAACACGCCGGCGACGCCCGGCCACGTCTATCGCGTCGACTGCGATCCCGGCTGCAGCGCGTTCCACTGGAGCGATCGCAGCGGCAACCTGCCGAACATCCCGGTCAACGCGATCCTGCTCAATCCGAACGTGCCGGGCCAGGCGTACGCGGGGACCGACTGGGGCCTCTACTACACCGACGACATCCGCGCGGACACGCCGGACTGGGTCCGCTTCGACGCCGGCCTGCCGTCGGCGATGGTGTGGGACCTCGTCATCGACCGCGGTGCGACGACGCTCGCGATCTTCACGCGTTCGCGCGGCGCCTGGGTCTGGCCGCTGCCGCAGGCACCGGCTGTTTCCGGCGAACGCGGCCACAGCACGCACGCGCGGCCGGCAGCGGATCCCTGAATTCCTTCGCTGAACGGAACGCGTCACCGACCTTGACGAACGGCACGCCGTCGTGGCGGAGCGGGCTGTTATGATCGGCTGTCCTGTCGAGCCGGATCCGCGATGCTGTATCACCTGCACGAAATCAACCGCACCCTGCTGAATCCGCTGGTCACCTGGTCGGGCGCGGCCGCGCACGCGCTGTCGGCGCCGGACAACTGGCTCTCGCGCATGCCCGGGGTGGACCGCATCGCCGCCGGCTACGAACTGTTCTACCGCCTCGGCAAAGACTACGAGAAGCCCGCGTTCGGCATCACCGGCGTGCACGCGCACGGGCGCGATGCGGCCGTGATCGAGGGACGCGCGCTCGAGCTGCCATTCTGCAACCTGCTGCATTTCAAGCGCTGCAGCGACGATCCGCGCGCGCTGGAACAGCTGCGCGAGGATCCGGTCGTGCTGGTCGTCGCGCCGCTGTCGGGACACCACGCGACGCTGTTGCGCGACACCGTGCGCACGCTGCTGCGCGACCACGACGTGTACGTCACCGATTGGGTCGACGCGCGCATGGTGCCGCTCGACAAGGGGCCGTTCGGCCTCGACGACTACATCGCCTACGTGCGCCGCTTCATCGGCCACCTCGGCGCCGAACGCCTGCACGTGATGTCGGTGTGCCAGCCTACCGTGCCGGTGCTCGCCGCGGTGTCGCTGATGGCATCCGCGGGAGAAACCACGCCACTCACGCTGACGATGATGGGCGGACCGATCGATCCGCGCCGCTGCCCGACCCAGGTCAACGATCTCGCGACGCACAAGCCGTACGCGTGGTTCGAGACCAACGTCGTGTTCGACGTGCCGCCGAACTATCCGGGCAAGGGCCGCCGCGTCTATCCGGGCTTCCTGCAGCACGCCGGCTTCGTCGCGATGAACCCGAGCCGCCACTTCAATGCACATTGGGACTTCTACCGGGACCTGCTGCGCGGCGACCTCGAGGACGCCGCGGCGCATCGCCGCTTCTACGACGAGTACAACGCCGTGCTCGACCTGCCGGCCGAGTTCTACCTCGACACGATCCGCATCGTGTTCCAGGAACACTGCCTGCCGCTCGGCACCTGGCACGTCGACGGCGAGCGCGTCGCACCCGAGGCGATCCGCCGTTCCGCGCTGCTCACGATCGAAGGCGAACTCGACGACATCTCGGGCCTCGGCCAGACGCGTGCAGCGCACGACCTCTGCACCGGAATCCCGGCGAAGAACCACGCCCATCTCGAAGTGAAGGGCGCCGGCCACTACGGCATCTTCAGCGGACGCCGCTGGCGCGACGTGGTCTACCCGGACGTGCGCGACTTCATCCGCCGCTTCCACCGCGCGTGACACCGTGGGCGCGTGACGCGCACCACCCGGCATGGGCCAATACAGGCCCATGCCGCGGTCGATCGCCGGCTAGCGCCTCGTGAGCGAGTAGCGCCCGGCTCCGGTAATCGCGAGCAGCAGCAGGCCGCCCATGATCGACATGTTCTTGAGGAAATGGACCTGGTTGAGCGAGCGCTCGGCCGCTTCCATCGTCCAGAACGGATGGCCGATGATCGCCGTCCCTGCGACGAACACCATCAGCACGAGCGCCAGCAACCGCACCTGGAAGCCGAACAGCACGGCGACGCCGACCGCGAATTCCATGATCGTCGCGATCGTCGCCGACACCGCCGGCATCGGCGCGTGCACGTACTCCATGTAGTGCACGGTACCGTCGAAGTCGATCAGCTTGCCGAAGCCGGAAATGATGAAAAGCGCCATCAACAGGATGCGCGCGACCAGAATCAGCGCATCGCGGTATCGTTCGATCAAACGGTCGATCATGACACCCCTCCCCGCATGGAACCGTGGCGACACCATCATACGGCAGCCGTCCGCCCGCGGGTGCCGCGGGGGTTCCGGAATCGCCCGGCGCGTTCGCGTAGACTGAAGCGTTCCTCGAGGAGCCGCCCATGCCCGCCACGATCCGTCGCCTTGCCGTCGCCGTCGCACTCGCCTGCACACCCGCGCTCGCACTCGCGCAGGCACCCGCGAAGGGGCGGACGATGCAGCAGGTGATCGAGGCGTCGACGCCCGCCGACTGGCGCGCGCTCGATCCGCAGGACACGCTCTACCTCGACCTCGCCGGCGGACGCGTGGTGATCGAGCTCGCGCCGGGCTACGCGCCGCTGCACGCGGCGAACCTGCGCACGATGGCGCACGAGCACTATTTCGACGGGCTCGCGATCCTGCGCGTGCAGGACAACTTCGTGACGCAATGGGGCGATCCGGACGCGGAAGACAAGGACAAAGCACGCGCGTTCGGCAAGGCCTCGCGCACGCTCGCGCCCGAGTTCGAGCGCGCCATCGCGAAGGACCTGCCGTTCACGCGCCTGCCGGACGGGGACGTCTACGCGTCCGAAGTCGGCTTCAGCGGCGGCATGCCGGTCGCGCGCGACCCGAAGGCGGGCAAGACCTGGCTCGCGCACTGCTACGGCATGGTCGGCGCGGGCCGCGACAACGGTGTCGACACCGGCAGCGGCGCCGAACTCTACGTCGTGATCGGCCAGGAGCCGCGCCAGCTCGACCGCAACATCGCGCTCGTCGGTCGCGTCGTGCAGGGCATGGAGCTGCTCGCGAGCCTGCCGCGCGGCACCGGCGCGCTCGGCTTCTACGAGAAGCCCGAGCAACGCATGTCGATCAGGTCGGTGCGCCTCGCCGCCGACGTGCCCGAGGCCGAACGCACCCCGCTCGAATTGCTGCGCACCGACACGCCGACGTTCAGCGCGCTCGTCGAGTCGCGACGCAACCGCCGCGACGACTGGTACAAGGTACCCGCGGGCAAGATCGGGCTCTGCAACGTACCGCTGCCGGTGCGCAAGCCGGCGATGCCGACGCATTGAAGCGCCGGCTGCCGCGGTAGCGACGGAAGCCGCGATGCTCCCGTCGATACGGCGTGCAAGCATCGCGGCTTGTGCCGCTCCCATGAGGCAAGCAGCTCGCCCGCGGTCAGAGCTGCGTGGCGGCGAACGTGTCGCAGCTCTTGAGCTCGCCCGACGAGAAGCCGGTGCGGAACCAGCGCACGCGCTCGGCGGAACTGCCGTGCGTGAACGAGTCCGGCACGACGTAGCCGCGCGCCTGACGCTGCAAGGTGTCGTCTCCAATCTGGTTCGCTGCATTGAGCGCAGCCTCGACGTCGCCCTGCTCGAGCCAGTTGAGCTTCTGCTGCGCGTGGTTCGCCCACACGCCGGCGAAGCAGTCGGCCTGCAGTTCCTGGCGCACGGACAGGCCGTCCGCGCCCTGCATCGGCTGGCCGCCCTGCGCCGCGCGCTCGACCTGGTCCATCACGCCGACGAGGTTCTGGATGTGGTGCCCGACCTCGTGCGCGATCACGTACGCTCGCGCGAAATCCCCGGCCGCGTGGAAGCGCTGCTGCATCTCCTGGAAGAAGTCGAGGTCGAGGTAGACCTGGCGATCGCCGGGACAATAGAACGGACCCATCGCAGCGGATGCCGCACCGCAGGCGGACTGCACCGCACCGTGGAACAGCACGAGGCGCGGCGCCGGATACTGCTTGCCGCTCGCGCGGAACATGTCGCCCCAGACGTCCTCGGTGCTGCCGAGAACGGCGCGCACGAAGTCGGTCTGCGCGTCGTTGCCGGCCGGGGCGACCTGCTGCTGCGCGGTACCGCCGTCGTCGCCGACGCCGCCACCGATCAGCTGCAGTATCTCCAGCGGATTCTTGTGGAAGATCAGGCTCACGATCACGACGAGGATGATGCCGCCGAGGCCGAGGCCGCGCCCGCCGCCGAACCCGCCGCCACCACCGCCGCCGCCTTCGTCCTCGACCACGTTGTCGCTGCGCCGCGACTTCTGCCAGAGCATGAGCGTCTCCCTCCTCGCGCCGGAACGGCGACCGGCGCCGACACTACTCTGCCGCCCGCGAACGCCGCAAGCGGCGCAGGCATCCCTGCCGCGCCGTGTTCAGCGATGTTCACGATCGTCGCCGTGGCGACCACGCGACGGCGGCCCGCGTGCCGCGCTCAGCCCTCGCCGAGCAGGCCGACGGCCTTGCTCGCGTATGCCAGCAACACGGGATCGATGCCCGTGCGTGCCTGCATCGCCGCGGGCTCGGCGCGGAACATCGCGTTCATCGATTGCAGGATGCCGGCGTCGCCGCCGGTGAACTCGCGCAGCAGCCCGCGCCAGCGTCGCGCGAGCGCGCGCACTTCCGCACTCGCCGGATCCTTGTCGAGCGCGAGCGCGGCCTGCATGCCCGAGATGACCTCGGGCCAGGCGCGTTCGACCTCGCGGATGCGCTCCGCGCCGAGCGCCTCGCCACGCGCCTTGATCGCCTGCAGTTGTTCGTTGCTGAAATGGTTTTGCATGATCGTCGTAGCCTCGATGCCGTTGAGCAGGGTTTCCGCATCGATCGTCGCGCCGGCGGCGAGCTGGTGCGCGATGCGCTCCAGCCGGCCGAGCAGTTCCTGCTGGCGCACGACCGCTTCCCGCAACCGTTCGATCTGCCGCGCGAGCGCGCTGCCCAGCGACGGCGCGTCGGCGTCGATGCACGCGCGGATGTCCGCCAGCGAGAATCCGAGCGCCTTCAGCGACACGATGTGCTGCAGGCGCAGGAGTTCCGCTTCGCCGTACAGACGGTAACCGGCGTCGCTGCGCGAGGCCGGCCGCAACAGGCCGGCGGCTTCGTAGTGGTGCAGCGCACGCACGGTGAGGCCGGTGCGACGGGCGATCTGGCTGACGGTGTAGCGCGTGGACATCGTTCGTTCCGGTTGCGGCGGGGCGATCGTGCGGCCTCACGCTGCGTGAGGGTCAAGCCCGGGCCGCGTTCGAGCATGCCACGCTGAAAGCGAACGCGCCGGTGGCCGGTCATTCGCGCGTCGTCCACGCAAGCCGATCCGCATTCCCTGCCACTGGAGGCACCGATGAACCCCGTCCTTGCGCGCTGCGCGAACACCTGGAGCCGGCTGGTCGCACGCCTTGACGGCGCCGGCAAAACGCTGCCGCCGTTCGTGCTGCGCCTGATCATGGGTTGGGAGTTCTGGGAATCGGGCCTCGAGAAATTGCATGGTGAAAACTGGTTCGCCGACATCCAGCAGCGCTTCCCGTTCCCGTTCGACCAGTTGCCGGCCGGTTTCAGCTGGACGCTGTCGACCTGGACCGAGATCCTCGGCGCGCTGCTGCTCTGGCTCGGCCTCGGCACGCGCGTCGCCGCGTTCGCGCTGCTGTTCGTCACCTTCGTCGCGACCGCCGCCGTGCACTGGCCCGACATGTGGTCGATGTGGAGCGATCTCGCCAAGGGCTACGCGATCAAGGACATGGGCCACGGCAACTTCAAGCTGCCGCTGCTGTTCGCCGTGATGCTGCTGCCGCTCATCTTCGGCGGCGCCGGCAAGTTCAGCCTCGACCATTTGCTCTCGCGGCTGGTCGGCGCGAACGGGCCGCGCGCGGCGATCGATGATCCGCTCGCCTGGTCGCTCGCTGCGGCCGTGCTCGGCGTGCCGTTCCTCATGCTGCTGCCGACGTTCGGCATCGCCCTGCTCGTGCTCGCGCTGCTGCTCGCGATCGCCGGCCGCCGCCGGGCGGTCGCGCCGGCGGGTGCGCTGCGCACGCCCTGAACGCACGGCGGGCGTGGCCGCGGCGGCAGGCACCGCCGCACCTTGCTATGCTGCGGAGATGACCAGCAGTTCCCCGTCCGCCACGCGCATGGCGCAACGTTTCCGTGGCTTTCTCCCGGTGATCGTCGATGTCGAGACCGGCGGCTTCGACAGCGAGCGCCATGCCCTGCTCGAGATCGCGGTATCGACGATCCGCATGGATGCGGACGGTGTCGTGCGCGCCGAGCCGGTCGTGTCGACGCACGTCGAGCCGTTCGCCGGTTCGCTGCTCGATCCGCGCTCGCTCGAAATCACCGGCATCGACCCGACCCATCCGCTGCGCGGCGCGCTGCCCGAGAAGGAAGCGCTCGATCTCGTGTTCCGGCCGATCCGCGTGGCGATGCGAGAGAGCGACTGCCAGCGCGCGATCCTCGTCGGCCACAATGCCGCGTTCGACCTCGCGTTCCTCAACGCGGCGATCCGGCGCACCGACCACAAGCGCAGCCCGTTCCATCCCTTCAGCTGCTTCGACACCGTGTCGCTCGCCGGCCTCGCCTACGGCCAGACCGTGCTGAGTCGCGCGGTCGAGGCCTCCGGTCGCAGCTGGGATCCGCGCGAGGCGCATTCGGCGGTGTACGACACCGAGCGCACCGCGCAGCTGTTCTGCGACATCGTCAATCGCTGGAGACAGTTCGAAGAATCCGCCCGCGCGATGCCCGCCTTCGCCTGAGCACCCGTTTCGGTTCCGTCATCGGAGAATCATCCATGCCCATCGCTTCGTCCAGCCGTCGCCGTTTCGTCGCCTTCGCCGCCGCCGCGGCGCTCGCCCTGCCGCTCGTCGCCGTCGCCAAGGACGTGGCGAAAGACGCGGCCAAGGCGAAGGATGCGCCGCAGGCGCTCGCGTTCGCCAAGGACGGGCACGCGACGGCCAAGGGCAAGCTCAAGGGACCGGACGACGTCGTGCGCAACTACACGATCGACCTCAAGAGCGGCGAGAGCTGCACCGTCGCGATCGACGACGGCAAGAGCCGCGTGACCTATTTCAACGTCTTCCCGCCGGGCGCCCAGCAGAAGGAGACGGAGGGTCGTACGCGCACGGACGTCAAGGCGAATGCCGACGGCACCTATACGATCCGCGTGTTCATGACCCAAGGCGCGGCGGTCAAGGGCGCGGCGGCGTCGTATGGGCTGACCGTCACGAAGTCCTGAGAGAATCGATCGCGCGCATCGGCCGGAGAAGATCCGGCCGATGCGGCAGGCCCAAGCCGGCTCGCTTGATACCGCAGCGCCGAGGGCGCATCTTCGATCCTGCCATGCCGATCCACGAATACGTCCCGCTCGAACCACCCGGCTGCGCGCTCTGCTGCTACGGCTTCGAGCGCCTCGAGCGCCTGTCCGACGCCGCCCTCACGCACTGCACGGCCTGCGGCGCGCCGGTCCGGCGTGTGCTCGGCGCACCTGCGATCGCCACGGGCGGCGCACACCTGCTGCGTGAAGGCCATCTCGCGAAGAACGGTTTCACGCAGTACCGCAAGGTCGGCAAGGGCCGTTACGAAAAGACCACCGGCGATGGCCCGGACACGATCGGCGGCGACTGATTGCAAGAATCCGTCATATTCGAGCCATCGAAGTTTGTGACGCAAATCGCTGAATAACAGGGATATTCGCCCCGGACAGCCTGTCGTCGAGCTGTCTGCGAAACCTTTCTGTCACAAATCTCTCATCGTTCTGCAATTCCGCGGGCCTAAAAAGCGCGGCGTCGGCACAAAGCCGGTCCGCCTTTTCATGTGAGGAGTCCCGCGTGTTCAACTCGATCAAGTCCCGCTTCGTCGTCGCCGGTCTCGCCACCGTGATCGGCGCCGCATCCGCGCAGGCCGCCGACATCACCGGCGCCGGCGCCACGTTCATCTATCCGATCCTGTCGAAGTGGTCGGACAGCTACAACAACGCCACCGGCAACAAGATCAACTACCAGTCGATCGGCTCCGGCGGTGGCATCGCGCAGATCAAGGCCGGCACGGTCATCTTCGGTTCGTCGGACAAGCCGCTCGACCCGAAGGAACTCGACGACGCGGGCCTCGCGCAGTTCCCGTCGGTGATCGGCGGCGTCGTGCCGGTCGTCAACATCGAAGGCGTCGACGCGGGCAAGATCCGCTTCACCGGTCCGCTGCTCGCCGACATCTTCCAGGGCAAGGTCACCAAGTGGAACGATCCGGCGATCGCGCAGATCAACCCGGACATCAAGCTGGCGGACGGCGCGATCACGGTCGTGCATCGTTCGGACGGTTCGGGCACGACGTTCAACTTCGTCAACTACCTGTCGAAGGTGTCGCCGGAATGGAAGTCGAAGGTCGGTGAAGGCACGGCCGTGTCGTGGCCGATCGGCGTCGGCGGCAAGGGCAACGAAGGCGTCGCTGCGTACGTCAAGCAGATCAAGGGTTCGATCGGCTATGTCGAGCTCGCCTACGCGCTGCAGAACAAGATGACCTACGCCTCGGTGCAGAACGCCGCGGGCCAGTTCGTGCAGCCGAGCCTGACCAGCTTCCAGGCCGCTGCCGCGAGCGCCGACTGGAAGAACGCGAAGGACTTCTTCCTCGTCATCACGAACGCGCCGGGCGAGAACTCCTGGCCGATCACCGCGACCAACTTCATCCTCGTCTACAAGCAGCCGAAGAACAGCGCCGGCACCAAGGCCGCGCTCGACTTCTTCAAGTGGGCCTACGAGAACGGCGGCAAGCAGGCCGAGGAACTCGACTACGTGCCGCTGCCGAAGGGCCTGACCGAGCAGATCGAAGCCTACTGGCAGGCGCAGATCAAGCTCTGATCCCTTCGCACCCGGATCCTTCCGCGAGGAAGGTACGGACGGGGATGGCGTTGCGGTCCACGTCACCGCCGACGCCATCCCCTTTCCCGTCCCCACGGCGGGCAATCCTCCACACGCGAACGACCGCACATCATGGCCGCCAACAGCAGCGCTATCACCACGACGATCACCGCCGCGATCGTCGATGCGGACCGCCGCAACGCACGCGATGCGCGCGCCGACGGCGCGTTCCGCTGGATCGTCACGGCGGCCGGCATCTTCGTGCTGCTCGCGCTAGCGGGCGCGGCGCTGTCGATGCTCTGGGGCGGGCGCGAAGCGTTCTCGACGTTCGGCCTCGGCTTCCTCTTCTCGACCGAGTGGGACGCGGTCAACCACCACTTCGGCGCGCTCGTGCCGATCTACGGCACGCTCGTCACCGCGCTCATCGCGATGATCATCGCCGTGCCGGTGAGCTTCGGCATCGCGCTGTTCCTCACCGAAGTCGCGCCGAACTGGATGCGCGGCCCGGTCGGCGCCGCGATCGAACTGCTCGCCGGCATCCCGTCGATCATCTACGGCATGTGGGGCCTGTTCGTGTTCGTGCCGCTGATGGGCGAGTACGTGAGCCCGTGGCTCAACGACCACATCGGCGCGCTGCCGCTGATCGGCCCGCTGTTCACCGGCCCGCCGCTCGGCATAGGCATGCTCACCGCGGGCATCGTGCTCGCGATCATGGTGATCCCGTTCATCTCGTCGGTCATGCGCGAGGTGTTCCTCACCGTGCCGACGCGCCTCAAGGAGTCGGCCTACGCGCTCGGCTCGACCACCACCGAAGTGGTATGGGACATCGTGCTGCCGTACACGCGTTCGGCGGTCATCGGTGGCATCTTCCTCGGCCTCGGCCGCGCGCTCGGCGAGACGATGGCGGTCACCTTCGTGCTCGGCAACGCGCACCAGCTCACCGCCTCGCTGCTGATGCCCGGCAACTCGATCGCCGCGACGATCGCCAATGAATTCACCGAAGCCGATTCGGACATCTACCGCTCGTCGCTGATCGCGCTCGGCTTCCTGTTGTTCATCGTGACCTTCTTCGTCCTCGCGGCGGCGAAACTCATGCTGCGTCGCCTGTCCCGCCAGGAGGGTGCGAAGTGAACGCCTCGACGCACGCGGTGTCCGACCGCCTCTACCGCAACCGACGCGTCAAGAACGCGATCGCGCTCGGACTGTCCGGCCTCGCCACGCTGTTCGGCCTGTTCTGGCTCGTGTGGATCCTCTGGACCACGCTGCGCACCGGGCTGGCTGCGATGAAGCCGAGCCTGTTCACCCAGATGACGCCGCCGCCGGGTTCCGACGGCGGCCTCGCCAATGCGCTGTTCGGCAGCGCGATCATGAGCCTCGGAGCGATCCTGATCGGTACGCCGATCGGCGTCGCCGCGGGCACTTACCTCGCCGAATACGCGCGCAAGCATCCGATCGGCGAGGCGATCCGCTTCGTCAACGACATCCTGCTGTCGGCGCCGTCGATCGTGCTCGGCCTGTTCGTCTACACGCTCGTCGTGCGCACGAGCGGGCATTTCTCGGGCTACGCCGGCGCGCTCTCGCTCGCGCTGATCGTGCTGCCAGTGGTCGTGCGCACGACCGACGAGATGCTCCAGCTCGTGCCGAGCACGATGCGCGAAGCCGCGCTCTCGCTCGGCGTGCCGCAGTGGAAGGTGACGATGCAGGTGCTGTACCGCTCCGCCCTGCCCGGCATCGTTACCGGCGTGCTGCTCGCGCTCGCTCGCATCAGCGGCGAGACCGCGCCGCTGCTGTTCACCGCACTCAACAATCAGTACTGGACGCACGACCTGTCGCAGCCGATGGCGAGCGTGCCGGTCGTCATCTTCCAGTACGCGATGAGCCCTTACGATTCGTGGCACGCGCTCGCCTGGGCCGGCGCGTTCGTCGTCACCCTGTTCGTGCTGCTGCTCAGCCTCCTCTCCCGCGCGATCCTGCTCCGCAACAAGGCCAGCCATGACTGACGCCCATTTCGCCGTCGCCGCCTCCGCGGCTCCCGCTGCCGCGGCCGCTCCCGCCACCGGAGCGCGCCCGAAGATGGCCGCGCGCAACCTCGACTTCTACTACAACGGCTTTCACGCGTTGAAGAGCGTGAACTTCGAGATCGCCGAGAAGCGCGTGACCGCGCTGATCGGCCCGTCCGGTTGCGGCAAGTCGACCCTGCTGCGCGTGTTCAATCGCATCTACTCGATCTATCCGAAGCTCGAGGCGAAGGGTGAAGTGCTGCTCGACGGCGACAACATCCTCGACCCGCGCTTCCCGCTCAACCGCCTGCGCTCGAAGGTCGGCATGGTGTTCCAGAAACCGGTGCCGTTCCCGATGTCGATCTACGACAACATCGCCTACGGCATCCGCCACTACGAGAAGTTGCCGAAGAGCGAGATGGATGTGCGCGTCGAGCAGGCGCTCACGCAGGGCGCGTTGTGGGGCGAGGTCAAGGACAAGCTCAAGCAGAGCGCGCTCGGCCTCTCCGGCGGCCAGCAGCAGCGCCTGTGCATCGCGCGCGCGATCGCGCTGCGGCCGGAAGTGATCCTGCTCGACGAGCCGACCTCGGCCCTCGATCCGATCGCGACCGGCAAGATCGAGCAGCTGATCTCGGAACTGAAGAACGACTTCACGATCGCGATCGTCACGCACAACATGCAGCAGGCCGCACGCTGCTCCGACTACACCGCGTTCATGTATCTCGGCGAGCTGGTCGAGTTCGGCGAAACGGAAACCCTGTTCACCAAGCCGACCAAGACGCAGACCGAGGACTACATCACCGGCCGTTTCGGCTGACCGGCGCGTTCGACGACGCCCGCACAACGATCGACAAGGCAACCGCATGAACGTGACGCCGCAGACCCACGACCACATCGTCAAGAGCTACGACGACGAGCTCAAGCGCCTGACCGGCGAGCTGCAGCGCATGGGCCAGCTCGCCCTCGCCCAGCTCGAGGCCGCCGTCGACGCGGTGATGGCGCGCGACAGCCACGCGGCGTCGAAGATCGTGCACAACGATGCGACGATCGACGCGCTCGAGCACGAAGTCAGCCACGACGTCGTGCGCCTGCTCGCGCTGCGCCAGCCGATGGCGCGCGACCTGCGCGAAATCCTCGCCGCGCTGCGCATCGCCACCGACATCGAGCGCATCGGCGACTACGCCGCGAACGTCGCCAAGCGCTCGATCGTGCTGAACCAGTCGGCGCCGGTGCAACTCGTGACCGCGCTGCCACGCCTCGCGCGCCTCGCCCAGTCGCTGGTCGAGGACGTCCTCGACGCCTACCGCACCTACGACGCGAACCAGGCCCTCGACGCCTGGGCGCGCGACGAGGAGCTCGACGAGCAATACACCGGCCTGTTCCGCGAGCTGCTCACCTACATGATGGAAGACCCGCGCAACATCACGCCGTGCACGCACCTGCTGTTCATGGCGAAGAACCTCGAGCGCATCGGCGACCACGCGACCAACATCGCCGAGAACGTCTACTTCCTCGTGCACGGCACGCAGATCGCCCAGGCGCGTCGCAAGGGCGACACGACCTCGGTGCTGCCCCTCGACGATCCGCGCTGACGATCAGGCGACGGCCACCCCGGCGCCTTCCGCCATTTCGCCGATCACGGCGGCCGCCGCGAAGCCGGCCGCGTGGAACGTGCGCAGTACGTCGTCCGCCGCGTCCGGCGCGCACGCCACGAGCAGGCCGCCCGACGTCTGCGGGTCGAACAGGATCGCCTGCGCGATCGCGTCGACACCGGCATCGAATACGATCTCGCCGTCGAACGAGCGCGCGTTGCGCTGCGACGCGCCCGTGACGTAGCCCCCCCGCGCGAGCGCGGCGGTCGCGGCCATCAACGGCACGTCGCGCAAGCGCACCGACGCGCGCACGCCGCTGCCGCGGCAGACCTCGACCAGGTGCCCGAGCAGCCCGAAACCGGTCACGTCGGTGAGCGCATGCACGCCGTCGAGCGCGGCGAGCGCGGGGCCGACGTCGTTGAGCCGCGTCGCCAGCGCGATCATCTCGCGATAGGCCGGCGCGTCGAGCGCGTCCTTCTTGAACGCGGCGGAATGGATGCCGACGCCGAGCGGCTTGCCGAGCACGAGCACGTCGCCGGCGCGTGCGCCGCTGTTGCGCTTCATGCGGCGCGGATCTACGAGCCCGATCGCCGCGAGCCCGTAGATCGGCTCGACCGAATCGATGCTGTGACCGCCCGCGACCGGAATGCCCGCGCTCGCGCAGACCGCCTCGCCGCCGCGCAGGATCTCGCGGATCGTCCGCGGCGGCAGCACCTTGATCGGCATGCCGACGATCGCGAGCGCGAACAGCGGCGAACCACCCATCGCATAGACGTCGGACAACGCGTTGGTCGCCGCGATGCGGCCGAAATCGTACGGATCGTCGACGATCGGCATGAAGAAATCGGTCGTCGCGACGATCGCGCGCGCATCGTCGAGGCGGTAGACCGCGGCGTCGTCCGACGTCTCGCGCCCGACCAGCAGCGCCGCATGCACCGGCGGCACCGATTCGCGCAGCAGGTCGGCGAGCACGCCCGGCGCGATCTTGCAGCCGCAGCCGCCGCCGTGCGACAGCGACGTCAGGCGTGGTTCGGCCCCTACTTTGGTCGATGTCACGGCACCGCTCCTGTCACCGCCTTCGAGGCGATCGTATAGTGCATCAGATTGCCGCTTTCCGCGCCCCGTACGAGGAGCCGCCGATGAAACGCCGCGATTTCCTGGCCTGTGCCACGCTCGCTCCGGCCGCCCTGGTGATCCACCCCGCCTGCGCTGCCGGCGGCTGGCGCAGCTTCGACGTCGTCACGCGCGTCGACGTCGCCGACCCGGCGGGACCGACCCGCCTGTGGCTGCCAGTACCGCTGCGTGAAGCGGGCGACTATCAGCGCGTCCTCGCGACGCAGTGGGATGCGCCCGGCGCGCAGGTGCGGCTCATCGATGTCCCGGGCGACGACGTACGCCTGCTCGCGGTCGAGTGGCCGCGCGGCGACGTCGGTCCCGTCACGTTGACGACCCGCGTGCAGACGCGCGACCGCGACATCACGCGCGCGGCCCGGCCGACGGCACACCGTCGCGTCGAATCGCACCAGGCCTTGCAGCACTACCTTCGTCCGACTCGCCTGCTGCCGACGGGCGGCATCGTCGCCGACACGGCACGTCGCATCACGACCGGCCATGACGGCGACGTGGACAAGGCGCGCGCGATCTACGAATGGGTCGTCGAGAACACCAATCGCGACGCGAGCGTCGCCGGCTGCGGTGTCGGCGACGTCGCCAGCATGCTGGAAAGCGGCCACCTCGGCGGAAAGTGCGCCGACATCAATGCGCTGTTCGTCGCGCTCGCGCGCGCTTCCGGTATCCCCGCGCGCGACGCCTACGGCGTGCGCATCGCGGCCTCGCGCCTCGGCTACCACTGCCTCGGCCGGGCCGGCGACGTCAGCAAGTCCCAGCATTGCCGGGCTGAGTTCCACGTCGAAGATCGTGGCTGGATCCCCGTCGATCCCGCCGACGTGCGCAAGGTGGTCCTGGAGGAGGATGGCGGCAGTGCAATGGACAGCCCGAAAGTGCGGGCGGCACGCGCATCAATGTTCGGAACGTGGGAAATGAACTGGATCGTCTACAACCACGGCCACGACGTGATGCTGCCCGGCGAGGAACGCCCGCTCCCGTTCCTCATGTACCCGCAAGGCCGGACGGGCCAGCGCCGCCTCGACAGCCTCGCCCCGGCATCATTCACCTACCACATCACCTCGACCGAAGTGACTTGAAAGGCGCACGGTCGCCACGACCGCATTTCCTGGCGAGCTCTCTCCGACGGAGCGCAGGGTTCCGATCATTAGGCGCGCCCGCACAATCGGAGCGCGCTGTACTCGAACAATCGGAGCGTGCTGCATTTGAAAAGTGCGGCCATGGATGGCCGCGTTGAACTCCGGAGTTCACAGGGCCGATGACATGCGGCACCTCACCATCGAAGCAGCGATCATGGACGATCGCACAAACAACTGGCGGAAGGCAGCAGGAGTCGAACCTACCGGGAAGCGGCTGACGCCCCCCACTGGGTTTGAAGCCCAGCCGCATCACCGGATGCGCATGCCTTCCCTGCATCGACGCCGCGGCCGCCGTTCCACCCGCTGTCGGCACGCAGCACGTGTGCATCGCGGACGCGTCGAGTGTAGCCAACGCGATCGAAGAACTCCAAGATCTGGATCGCACGCTTGCGACCGGTGCCGATCGCGTCGCGGAACGCGGCGGCGCCGACGGATCCGTCGCGTTCGGCGAGCGTGCGCAGCACGTCGGCGAGCTCGCGCACGCACGCGTCCGCGTAGAACAGGTCGTGCACGACCTGGTGGCAATCGCCCCGAGCGGCGACCTTGCGCAAGACGCATCGCACGTGGTCCTCGCGAAAACCGAACTGGACGGCGAGGTCACGCACCCACGGCGGCTCGAAGTGCCCGGTGACGAGCACGGGCTCGATCCGTGCTGCCAGCGCGAGTTCCGCTTCGCTCGGTTCGACGCGATGTCCGGGCCGATGCAGCCACGGGCCGCTACGTGCGACGCTGCCGTCGCGCAGGAGTTCGTCGGCGATCGTGCGCCATGCCTCGTCGGCCAGCGCCGGGACGGCCATGCGCCGCAACCGCCCGCGGTCGAGACCGGGATCGTCCGGCGCGACGGCGTGATGGGCATCGAGCACGCCCACGACCACCGCGCGCAGCGCCTGCCAGTGCGCATCGTCGATCACGTAGCGGTGCGAGCCGCTGCCGAACACGCGCACGTC
>Ga0068853_100000767_pt1 | contig 22271 bp, 19 predicted proteins | sample KBSCornC32_FD_65655 | JGI IMG/M metagenome (GOLD analysis project Ga0068853, IMG submission 65655) | Corn rhizosphere microbial communities from Kellogg Biological Station, Michigan, USA - KBS Corn C3-2 | ecosystem: Host-associated > Plants > Roots > Rhizosphere > Soil ... | reverse complement strand
CGGGCGGGACCGGCGCCGGCGGGATCAGCCAGGCCGCGTTCTCGCTGCTGGGGGCGCCCATGGTCTCGGCCCCCACGCCGCACGGATTCACGCTGGACACGGTGCTGCGTGCCGGAGAGCCGGCGCGCCTCCAGGCGCGGGTTCGTGCCCAGGGCGAGGCCACCTGGATCGACGCCGGACCGGCCGTGGCCGCCGCGCCGGACCTGGCCCGGTGGTCCGTGAGTGGCCTGGCCGCCGGACGTCGCTACGAGTACGAGGTCCAGGCCGCCGGCGACGGCGCCAGCGGCCCTCGCACGCTCTACGCCGGCTCGGCCGTCACGACGCGTCCCGCGGGGAGCCCCTTCACCTTCGCGATGATCGCGGACACGCACATCGAGCCTCGCGACCCGATCCCGGAGGGGCAGACCATCCCCGATGACACGTGGGGCGTCCACGAGACCAATATGTTGTCGGTCATGCGCGAGATCCCGGCCTCGGAGCCGGACTTCGTCATCAACCTCGGCGACATGCTCGACTACCACATCTTCGGATTCAACGACCCGCCGCCCGACAGCGCCTGGGCGCGGCTCGGATACCTCAACTACCGCCGCATGCTGGGAGACGTCCTCGGGCAGGCCGCGCACTTTCCGGTCATCGGCAACTGGGAAGGGGAGAACGGCTGCAACACCGCCGAAGAGATCGCCCGCTCGACCAGCCAGCGTGTGCTCTACGCGCCGGGCCCGACACCGACGACCTATCCCGAGAGCGGCAGCCCGAACCAGGACTATTACGCCTTCACCTGGGGCGACGCCCTCTTCATCGTCCTCAACGTCATGACGTACTCCCCGACCTGCCACCTGCTGGGCTCGGGGGACGGCACACCCGACGACTGGACCCTGGGCGCAGCGCAGCTCGCCTGGCTCGAGCGAACGCTGGCGCGCGCGACGTCGCGGTGGCGCTTCACGTTCATCCACCACACGGTGGGCGGCATGGCGGGCAATTACGACAACTCGGCCTACGGGCGGGGCGGCGGCCAGGCGGCGCACGTCGGCGAACAGGCGACCATCCACGCGATGTTGCTGAAGTACGGCGTCCAGGTCTTCTTCTATGCCCACGATCACGTCTTCACCGACATGGTCGTGGACGGCGTTCACTACACGATGCCCGGCAGCGCGGGCGCCCCCTGGAAATTCAACGCGAGTGAGACCGGATACCAGACCTATTGGCCCGACTCTGGGTACGGGCGGGTCAGGGTCACCCCCGATGACGTGCGGGTCGATCTCATCGCCGCAGGCGGTCAAGTCCTCGCCGGCTATGACCTGAAGTGAATATTTTGAACGTATTCGGGGCCAGTCCGCACTATTCTTCGTGCTCTGTCTCCCCCCTGAGGTGACGGCCCGCCCCCGACGGCCGTCGGCGATACCCCGTCGCCTGACCTCGCCCCGCTCCTCCGGCCCCTCGGAAGAGAACAAAGGAGTCGCCCTGATGAAGCGTGTCGCGCCCCGGCTCGTGGTGGTTGGCCTCGGCCTCGCGGCCCTCGGTCTCGGTTGTAACCCGGCGGATCCCGGAGGCAGCCCGGACGGCAGCGGCGGCTCGTCCAGCGGCGGGTCGTCCGGCTCCGGCAGCGGGGGAAAGACGGCCAGCGGCGGCTCCTCCGCCTCCGGCGGCTCGTCCTCCAGCAGCGGCGGGTCTTCCGCTTCCGGCGGCTCGTCTTCCAGCAGCGGCGGCTCTTCCGCCTCCGGCGGCTCGTCTTCCAGCAGCGGCGGCTCCTCCGCTTCCGGCGGCTCGTCTTCCAGCAGCGGCGGCTCTTCGGGCTCCGGCAGTGGGGGCAAGACCAGCAGTGGCGGCTCCTCCGCCTCGGGCGGCAGCAGCTCGGCCAGCGGCGGCGCCACCGGCAACGGTGGGTCCGGAAACGGCGGCAGCTCCTCCGGCAGCGGCGGCAGCTCCTCCGGCAGTTGCACGGTCACGGCGATGGCCACGATGAGCAGCAAGATCCCGACCGTCGGCATCGTGACCTTCACCAGCTCGGCGTCGAAGCTGAAGGAGGCTCACATCGACTTCGGCCTCGACACCATGTACGGCATGACGGCCCCGGTCGATCTGGCCGAGCCGAGCTATCGCACGCTGCTGCTCGGCATGAAGGCCTCGAAGATGTACCACTTCCGCGTCGTCGCCAAGGACGACGGCGGGGCGACCTGCATGGGCGCCGACCAGACGATCATGACGGGCGCGCTGGCGAACGGCCTGGCCAAGATCAAGGTCACGACCAACGACAAGACGAAGCTCTTCGGCGGGTTCTTGATCCTGGGCCAGTACGTCCAGAACGCCGGCGCCTCCGGCGCGCCGGCCTACATCCTGGATGCCGACGGCGACTACGTCTGGTGGTACGCGCCGGGCGGCGACGTGACCGGCGCGCGCATGAGCCACGACGGCAAGCACATGTGGATGAACGCCGCCAACGTCCCGAACTCGTCGGCCAAGGTCCGGCGGGTCACCATGGACGGCATGACGGTGGATGACTACTCGTCGCAGTTCTCGGGGCAGAACCACCAAATGACCGTGTTGCCCGACGGCACCATCGCGTTCTACGCCTATGGCTCGGGCGGCTGCGACGACATCAAGGAGCGGTCGCCGAGCGGAACGATCAAGACCATCGTGAACTCGGGCACCGTGTGGGGGGCGTCGGGAGCGTGCCACGTCAACACCATCCAGTACTCGTCGATGGACGACTCGCTGGTGTTCTCCGACCTGGATCACCAGGTGGTCGTGAAGATCACGCGCGCCGGCAAGCTGGTCTGGGTCCTGAACGGCAGCAGCAGCACGTTCAAGGGCGACGGGTGGAAGGGCGGCGAGCACGGGGTCCACATCCTGGGCCTCGATTCGTTCCTCATCTTCAACAACAACACGGCCGGAGGGGGCGTGGGGGCCTCGGGTGGCAGCGGCGACGGGTCGATCGCCCTCGAGATGAAGCTCGACCTGACCGCCAAGACCTCGAAGATCATGTGGATGTACAAGTCGAACATCCAGAACGACATCATGGGAGACGTGCAGCGGCTCCCGAACGGCAACACCGTCGTCGGGTTCTCGACCCAGGGGGTTCTGCAGGAGGTGGACGCGGACAAGAAGGTCCTGCAGGAGTTGACGTGGCCGGCGGGCGCGTCTTTCGGGTATATCGAGAAGCGGGCGACCCTGTACGGACCGCCACCGAAGTGACGGGACCCTTTCCCGGGCCAGCCTGAACCGCCCCGAACCGACCGCGCGACACAAGGAGATCCGTTCGATGACGAAGACCACGTCGGCCCTCGCCGCAGGATTGCTTTCGATCAGCTTGATGGCTTGCAGCCCGGCCGCGCCCGGGGGCAGCGGGTCCGGGGGACGCCAGAGCAGCGGAAGCGGAGGCAGCAGCGGCAGCAGCAGCGGCGGCTCGAGCGGGTCGATGTGCGCAGCCACGGGCTCGGGTGGCCAGAACGGCAGCGGGAACGGCAGCCCGGCGAGCTGCAGCAACTCGACGACGGTCGAGGCCACTCAGGACCACGGCTACACGTTCATGAGCACGCTGAAGCTGGAGCCCATCGCGGTGAAACCGAAGTCCGTGCTTCACTTCAAGTGGGGCAGCGTCACGAAGGACTTCATCGGCCACCCCGTCGATGCGAAGAAGGACCTCACCACCATCCTCATGTTCTTGTGGCGGCTGAACCGCGACGAGCTGCAGACCAAGCTGAACAACGACGAGCTCAGGGGCCAGGATCTGGTCGGGGGCGCGCCTCTCACGCTGGCGGCCGATTGCAGCAACACGGAGGCCGACCTGACCTCGTTCAAGCTCGGCGGCGGTCAGGATCTGGATCTCGCGACGATCCTCGATCGGCTCGATCCCGCCAAGTACCCGCCCGACAAGAACACGTACACGCTGATGGCCCAGACGGGCAGCGAGCTCGGGCGCGGGGTCCGGATGATCCAGGCGTTCAAGCTCGACGACTCGTCGAGCAACACCAACGTCGAGCTGACCGACAGCTCGACGGGCCTCGATTTCAAGGCCGACATTCACAGCGCGCAGACCACCGAGGTGCCGTCGGGTGACGCGTGCATCAAGCTGGACTGGCAGAACCTGCCGAAGAACGCGCTGGGGGTCGACTTCGACAACACCAGCATCACCGAGGTCATGGTCGGCCACTACAACGAGTCGCCGACCGACCTGGAGGGCAGCAAGTTCCTGGACCTGGACCGCGTCGCGAAGGACCTCTACCGCGGCAACGTCGACTCCGGTTACGTGGTCGACTTCTCGAAGTTGAAGAACAGCTCGGGCGATTACTTCAAGGGCATCGACAACTCGGGGACCTGGCTGGTCGCCCTCATCTGCGGCAACTGCCGCAACCCGGCCCCGCTGTACCTGAGCGTGCTCAAGCCGAAATGAGCGGGCGCCGAGGTGCGCGCTAGCAGCCCGTACCGTTACCGCTGCTAGCGCTTCAGCGCCTTGAAGGGGGCGCAGGTTTCGGTGATGAGGGTCGCGTCTTCCACGTCCGGCTCGACGTCGCCGCCGGACGTCGAGGGTGGAGCGAGGTCACCGAGAGAGGACCGAGGGACCCAGCAAGACACTCCGAACTGTCCCCAGAACTTTCCGGAGAAAGAGGCGGGCTGCACGTCGGCCGTTCCTTGGATCGAGCCCTTCCCGAAAGTCAGGGTGACCGAGCCGGAGGACGCTTTCATCCCGTCTCGGTCACGTATCACGGCCAGGCCGGTTCCCGCTGCCGCGCTCACCGGCAGAGACACGGCGCCGCTCAAGGCCTGTTCCCGGGTGAGCGAAATGCCGAGCTCCCAGGTGGCTGGCGACTCGACGTAGAATCCCAGCGAGTACGACGTGTTCCTGACAATCGTCAGCCCGGCTGGCGAAGTCCCCTCGAGCCGAGCGCCGGATTTCAGCTCCACCATCGAGAGGGTCGGTGGCCCAGAAAGCTCGTCGTCGGGGGTACTGCAGCCCGCAACCGACGTCATGAACGCAAAGCCCGCAACGAGGCAGGGCGCACCAAACCGGGCGACCACGTCGTGATGGGCCATGAGGGTGAATGATACCCTCCCCGGTTGTGTTTGCCCGGAGCTGCCCCTGCTCAGCCCGCGGCGCGCGCGGCCGGCGCGATCTTTGCCACGGGGCGGCTCAGGAAGCGCGGCTTCACGAGCATGATGACGCTGGGGAGAAACGCGACGGTCGCCGCGCTGCTGACGACCATGGTCAAGGCCACCAGCACGCCCAGGAGGACGTGGACCTTGAAGAACGAGAGGGCCAGGCACAGGTAGCCGCCCGCCACGGCGGTCGCGACGTAGGCGATGGCCTTGCCGGAGGTCGTCAGCGCCGTCGCCGTCGCCCCGCGCATGTCGCCGGAGCGGTGGAACTCCTCGCGGACGCGGAACAGGAAGTAAACGGCGTAGTCGGCGCCGATGCCGACCGCCATCGCCGAGATGGCTGCGGTCCCCATGGACAGCGGGATCCCGAGCCAGCCCATGAGGCCCAGGTTCACCAGCGCCGCCGTCGCGAGCGGCAGCAGCACCAGCAGCCCGCCCGTCAGCGAGCGCAGCAGGATGGACGTGATGATCACGACCAGCAACGAGATCTGGATCAGGTTGATGGTCTTTCCGTGCACCATCGTCTCGTCGAGGGCGATGGCGTTCGTGACCCCGCCGCCCACGCTGGCGTGAACGGGCGTCCCCTTGAACAGGCGATCGGCCTCGGCCTGGGCCGCGACGGTCATGGCCTTCATGGCGCGAAAGTCGTCGGTCCTGACATAGGCGGTGATGACCGCGCTCTTGAAGTCGTGATCGACCAGGCGGCCGAGATCCTCCTCCTGGCCACCCATCGAGTAGAGCAGCAGGTACTGGGCAACCCCTTGCGCGGTGGTGGGAACCTTGCCGGCCTCCGGGCCGGTGCCCTCGATGACCAGGCTCATCTGCTTGAGCAGGTCGACGATTGACACGACCTTGCCGATGGGCAGCGGCTGATGGGCGATGAACGTCCCGAGCTCGTCCATCCGCTTCAACACCGTCGGATCCTTGATGGCGTCGATCTTGTCGCCTTCCACCAGAACCTGGATCACGCGTGTGCCGGCCAGCCGCGCGTCGGCCATGCGGAAGCCGTGGACCGGCGCGTTCCGCTCGAAGAACTGCGCGCCCAGGCTGTTGCCCACCTGCAGGCGCATCAGCCCGACCAGCGCGACCAGGATCAACGCGCCGAACCCGACCAGGATCGGCCGCTCGCGGCCGGTGCGGATGACGAGCGCCAGCTTGTCGAGGATCGGGTCGAAGAACTCCTCGTGCTGCTCGCGCGAGGTCTGGCGCTCCGACGGCGGCGACAGCAGGACCCGGATGGCGGGGATGAACGTCATCTCGACCGTCAGGGCGGCCAGCACGCCGAAGGCCGTGCACAGACCGAAGTTCCGGATGGTGGGCAGGCCGAAGGCCGCCAGCGAGGCGAAGCTGAGCGACGCGATGGTCCCGGCCGCCAGCATCACCATCCCGACCTTCACGGTGGCCTCGATCACCGCCAGGCGGTTGTGCTCGGTGCGCGGCAGCTCCGGGTGAGCGGTCCGCACGCGGGCGTACTCCTCGTAGTAGCGCTTGAGGATCTGGACCGAGTGCCCGGCGCCGATGGCCAGCACCAGGATGGGCGTCATGATGTTCCAGGGATCCATGGGCGCCCCGACCAGGCCCATCAGCCCCAGCGCCCAGATCACGCCCATCAAGGCGGTCACGAGCGGCACGAACATGCCCTGCAGCGTGCGGAACGCGCGGTAGTGCAGGTAGCCGATCATCGCCAGCGCCAGCACGAACAGCAGCGCGACGCGCCGGGTGTAGATCATCAGCCAGTGCAGGATGGTCGGCGCGCCGGCCGGCAAGATCTCGAGGCCCGGCTCGCGCTCGGGCGCCACGATGGCCTCCAGGCGCGGGGCCAGCCCGGGCGCCCCGCCCGCCTTCACGAAGTCGTCGAAGTCGACCAGCACGGTGGTGGCGCGCCCGTCGTCGCTGACGAACAGGCTGGTCAGGAAGGCGTTGGCCTTGACGCGCGTCTTGAAGGCCTCGATCTCGGCCGGCGTGGACGGCACCTTGTCGCCCGCCAGCGGCGTGATCTCGAGGGAGTCGTTCGAGCTGTGGACGTCCTTCACCCGCGGCGACATCAGGGACAGCGCGCTGCCCGGCTTGGCGCCCGGGATCTTCTCCAGCGCCTCGGTCACGCGCTTGACCTTGGCCAGGATGGCCGGGGTGTAGACGGTGCCGCTCTCCGGATAGAAGCCGATCACCGTCATGTACTTGCCGCCGAACAGCTTCTCGACGTTCTTGCCGGTGATGACCCGCGGGTCCTTGGGCGGAAGCTGGGCGTCGACGTCCAGCAGGACGTGGAGCCGGGTCATGAAGAACCCCAGCACCAGGGTCACGATGACGACCAGCGCGATGACGAGCCGGGGCCGGCCGACCACGCCGGTGACGTAGCGGCGCAGCACCGCTACTTCCCCCCCTCGAACAGCGAGCGCAGGAGCGGCTCGCGGAACTCACCGCCCGGCGCGAAGTACGTCGGCAGGATCACGTCGCGCGCCTCCTTGCCCGGGTCGACGCGCTCGAGCACGACCTGGCCCGCGGCGCTGGCCACCACGGTGCGCAGCGAATCGGGCGACACCACGTAGAACAGGCGGTCGCCCTTCTCGTAGCCGCGGTCCTTCAACGACGAGAACCACTCAGGCAGGCCGTCGCCGATGCGCTTCTCCATGGCCGCCGTGATGAGGTTGGCCTTGCGCGCCTCCTCGAGGTTGTCACGGACCACGCCGATCCAGCGCTTGAGCGGGATGTCGCGCTTGAACTCCATCTGCACCAGCGCGTGCCCGGCCCCCATGACCGCCTGCGCGAGCGGCCCGGCCATGGCGTCGGAGTAGGCCTTGCCCTGGCCCAGCGAGGCGAGCTTGCCCTGGGCCGCCTTGTCGAGCCGCACGTCCAGGTTCATCACGTTGATCTTCAGGATGGTCTTCTGCAGCAGCATGTGCATGGCCGCGAAGGGCCCCTGGCCGAGCTCGGGCGCGCTCATCGACGGCAGCGCCCCCGCCGCCTCGGTCCGGCTGGTCCCCGGGCCCAACAGGCAGGCGAATGCGCTCAGGGCGGCGGCGACCAACGAAAGGGACGGCTTGTGCGACGACTCGTGCGACGACTTGTGCTTCTTGCGTGACATGGCGTCTCCCGTGGCGGCCGCCGGATTCAGCGACCGAATCGGTGGATGTATTGGACGAGGAACAGGTGAGAGGCAGCTTGATACGTGCCCGCGTTCACCACCGGCGCCGGCTTGCCATCCTGGTGCGCGCTGCAGTTGGTCGGATCGTCGTAGGGCGGCGTCGTGCAGGTGCTGCCAGGAACCTGCTGATAGACGCGGCCCTTCGATTCGGAGACCGTGTAGGGCGCCTGATACCGGAGCTGATACGCGACGGCCAGCTCGCCGCCCCCGAAGTGGACGGAGGCGCCCAGCGCGCCGCCGACCACGGGCGCGGTTGGAAAATCGATGTTGGCGTAGCCGAGCGTCGAGGTCGAGCTGACGTAGAAGGCGCCGCCGCGCAGCGTGAGGCGGCTCGGCAGGACCGCCCAGTCGCCGCCTGCCTTCACCGTGATCGTGTCCCGCCAGCGCTTTTCGATGTCGATGCGATCGACGAAGACGTAGTCGCCGCCGTAGTCCACCCGCAGGTGGTTCGCGTCCACCGTGAAGCGGTCGACCCGCGACCAGGTCTCGTACTCGACGTCCAGCTCGACGTCGAACAGCTCGACGCCGTCGACCAGGTGCCGGTACCGGGCCGCCGCGCGCGCGAGCAGGGGCAGCGGCAGCGTCACCGTGACGTCGTTGGCCGGTTTTCCGTCCCGCTTGATCGTCAGCGTGCCCAGGTTCGTGCGCTGCGGCTCGATGGTGAGCGTGCTCCGCGCGACGATCTTGGCGGGCAGGACCTGGCCCGACACGGCCAGCTCGATCGCGGGGGTCGGCCGGATCCAGGCGCCCACGATCCCATTCAACGTCATGGGATCCGAGCCCCTGGTCGTCGCCAGCATGTCGAAGTCGCTGGAGACCGGGTTGTAGTCCCCCGGAATCGGCGAGCCGTCAATGCCCAGCGCGTACACCAGGCGGCGGACGTAGATCCACTGCGCGGTGGCGCCGATCCCGAAGGTGGGAACGGGACGCCAGGCGACGCTGGCCGCGTAGCTGAGCATGAGCGCCTCGCGCGAGACCATCATGTAGCGCTGGCCGCCGATCGAAGGGTCGTCCTTCCCGTCCGGGTAGCGCTCGCGGCTGATCCCGGGGGGCGCGAACGCCGCCAGGGCGAACGTCCAGTTCCGCAGACCAAGCCGCGACGCCACCCCGATGAAGGGCAGCAAGAGCTGCGGCGATTGCTGGTTTCCCAGGGTGGGGAACGTCACCGTGGGCGCCATACCGTTCTGGGGGTGCGCCCAATCGACCGTCGACGCGCGCCCGTAGTTGTACAGGTTGTACGAGAACTGGTTCGACGCCTGGACCGTCGTCCCGTCCATGTCGGCGAGGCCGGCCGGGTTGAAGATCATGGCCTCGACGTCGTCGGCGCGCGCCGCGAAGGCGCCGGCGCGCCCCGCCGCCCGAGCGCCGTTCTGCCCGGAGAAGTATCCCCCCTCGGCCAAGGCGGGGCCGGCGCTCGCGACCAGCACGCAGCCTGCGAGGCCCAAGGCGGCGGCGATGGTGAGCCGCTTCACGATCGCGTCACTCGGTGCTCGCCACCGTCGCTGTTTCCGGTCGGATCCGCGGTCCTGGGGCCGGCGAACATCCGGGGCATTTAAGCGCAAAGGTTCTGGGGCCGCCATACGAAGCGACCGCGCGAGCCGCTATTTTCGGTTCCCTGATATCCCGCGGCACCGTCACGCCCCGCCTTCTCCGTGGAGCGCGACGCGCGTCGGCAAGGGCCCCTTCCGTCGCCGGCGCCGAGCGATCGCCGCCGGTTGCGTGGGGCTGAAATGCGACTACCATCTGTCTCTTGCTCGTTGCCTGGCCGAATTCATCGGGTGATCTAGGGAAGGGACGAAGGTTGCGCCCGCACCCGGAAGCGGCTGGCGGAGGCGGAGGCGGTTCATTCGACGATCGCCAGCTCGGGAGGCTTCAAGCCCGGGCGTGGTGCCGCCGGTGGGACCCAGTCCCCTGGCGCGCTCGGTCCTCGTGACCGAGGGCCGTCGCCGCCCTCGCTCCCCCTGATCCGTTCTTTTTTTCAACCGGCGCGTCGATGAAATGCACGAGCGTCGGGTGTGTCCGAGACCCGAAGGAGAACGCCCCCCCGTGAGCCTCCCGGAATTGTACCTTTCGAAGCCCGGCGTCAGTTTCCCCACCACCCGCGTCGACAACGCCGAGACCATTCGCCGCGTGCGCGAGCAGTTCAAGGGGACCGACCAGGAGTTCGACCGCCTCGCGTCCGCCATCGAGCACGTCTTTCACCTGTCGCGAACGCGCGATCGTTACCTGGATCCCGACTTCGACGCGCGCGTGGCGGACTATGCCGTGAGCGCCGCGCAGCAATGCCTCGAGGTGAACAAGGTCGGCCTCGACGACGTCGATCTGGTCATCAACGGCGGCATCGCGCGCCAGTACTTCGAGCCGGCCACCGCCATGGAGATCGCCGCCAAGCTCGGGCTGAAGCGCACCCACGCCTTCGACGTGACGGCGGCGTGCGTGGGTCACTGCGAGGCGATCCAGACGGCGGCCGCCTACCTGGCGATTCATCCGCAGTACCGGACGGCGCTGGTCGTCACGTCCGAGCTCTCGGCGCAATACCTGGCCTACGACATCCAGACGGTCCGGGCGCTGCACATGAAGTCGGCCGGCCTGACGATCGGCAACGCCGCGACGTGCGTCCTCGTGCGCCGACAGCCCTTCCCCACGGGCGGCCTGCGGCTCGTGCACCTGGCCACCATCACCGTTCCCGATCACTGGAACCTCTGCCAGGTCCCCATCAACGGTTCGCTCTATTCCTCGTCGGTGGAGCTGATGCGCCTCGGAAAGCTGATCCCGCCCTGGGTGAACGAGCAGCTCAGCTCGATCGGCCTGAAACCGACCGATGTCGCGCATTACGTGTTTCACCAACCGAGCGAGGTCATGGTACGGAAGATAATCGAGGACATCGGAGTGGACTCGAACCGCGGCGTTTACACCCACGCTCTGTACGGCAACACGGCCAGCGCCAGCGTCGGCGTGACGTACCACCAGCTTCTCAAGGAGCGGACGGTGCGCCCCGGTGAGAAGGTCATGCTGGGGAGCGCGGCGGCCGGCTTCGGGATCGTGATGGTGCTGGGGGAGTGGCTCGACGGAACCACCAACCAGGCCGGCCGGTCGTGAGGAGGCATCGTCCAGCCAGCGTCCACCGGCGGCAGTGGAGGTGGACGAGGCGCGGCGGGCGCGCAGGCGCGCTGGCTGTGGCCTTGCTGTCGGTGGCGAGCCTGGCGCGCGAGCGGTCCGCGGCTGCGGCCGAGCCGGAGGCGCCGGAGGAATCGGCAGGCGGCGGTGGGCTGTTCGAGCAGAGCCAGGCGGCCGCGGCGCCCAGCGCGGGAAGCGACGCCAGCGCGACCGGCGCCGGCGCGGGACCGGCCGCGAGCGGCGGTCCCGGGCGATTCACCGTCACCGGGTATTCGCGCGGCGGCGTGTTCGTGGGCCAGGTGCCCGGGGCGCAGCTCCCCGAGAGCAAGGCGGCCTACGGCGAGCTGTCGATGGCGTTGAAGACGCCGCGCGGGACCTATGGCGACGGGTTCGCCGAGGCGCGCCTCCGCTACGGCCTGCAAGGCTCCGAGCAGCGGACCTTCACCGAGCTGCGTGAAGCGTACGCCAACGCGTACGTCGGCCCGCTGGACCTGCGCCTCGGCAAGCAGATCATCGTGTGGGGACGCGCCGACGCGCTGAACCCGACCAACAACCTGATGCCGATCGACATCCGCGTGCGCTCGCCCATCGAGGACGACCGCCGCCTGGGCAACTTCGCGGCGCGGGCGAACCTGCACCTCGGTCCGATCCGCGTCGAGGGCGTCTGGATCCCGCTCTATATCGCGTCGGAGCTGCCCGACATTCCCCTGGACAAGCACGTGTATTTCGGGTCGCCGTCCAATCCGAAGCCGGAGCTCCGTAACACGTTGACCGCGGCGCGGGTTCACCTGGAGCTGCCCGCCTTCGAGATGTCGATCTCCTACTTGCGCGGGTTCGCCCCGCTCCCGGGCATGCAACGGCAATCCCTCACCCTCGACGAGCACAATCCGGAGGTGCTCATTTCCCGAACGGCCTACGATCAGCAGGTCGTCGGCCTGGACTTCTCGACCGCGCTCGGCAGCGTGCTGGCCGTGCGCGGAGAGGCCGCCTACCGGATGCCGACCGACTACAAGAACCGCATCTACGCGGCGCGGCCCGACGTTCAGTACGCGCTGGGGCTCGACCACTCGTTCGGGCCGGTGAGCGTGATTGCGCAGTACCTGGGACGGTATGTGCTCGACTGGAAACGGGAAGTGGGCTCGCCGGACGCCGATTCGAGCAACCTCGAGATGCCGCCCTCGGACACGGCCGAAGATTTCGCCAAGGACATCATCGACGAGGTCCTGAAGCAGAAGAACCAGATGCTCTTCGGTCAGACGGCTCGCATCCAGCACATGGCGACGGGGCGGATCGAGTGGCTCACGGCGCACGACACGCTGTCCGTCGCGATGCTGGGCTTCTACAACTTCACGACGCGCGAGTGGCTGGCCTCGCCGAAGATCGGCTATCACCTTTCCGACGAGGTGACCGCGTACCTGGGCGCCGAGATCTTCTGGGGCCCCGAGGGGACCCTGTTCGGCGTGATCGACGAGATCCTCAGCGCCGGATACGCGGAGCTGCGCTACACGTTCTGAACCGAACACAGAGAACGCCAGACGAAAGGCAAGCAGATGATGCGACTGAAACGCCCCTCTTTCGCGCCGGCCGGTGCCGCCGCGGTCGCCCTGTCTTTGTTCCTGTCCCTGTCTCCTGCCAGCGCCGCCCCGTCCGGGCGCGACATCATGGAGAAGGTGACCACCACCCGGAAGCTCGACGGCTCCGAGGCGGTGGTGAAGATGACGATCGTCGGCGACAAGGGCCAGACGCGCGAGCGCGAGATCACCATGGCCACGAAGCTGTACGACGGCGGCAAGACCGAAAAGCGCATCTACCGCTTCCTGTCGCCTGCCGACGTGCAGGGCACCAGCATCCTGGTGTTCGACTACGAGACCAAGGCGGACGATGTGTGGATCTACCTGCCGGCCATGCGCAAGACCCGCCGCATCGTCAGCTCGCAGAACTCGCAGAGCTTCATGGGCAGCGAGTTCACCTATGGCGACCTGAACATCCCGGCGCTCGACGACTTCACGTACGCGATCGCCAAGGAAGAGACCTGCGGCGCCGGCAGCGGGAACGGCAACGCGGGTGACGCGTGCTACGTCATCGACGTGCTACCGAAGAACAAGGAGACCGCCGAGTCCGACGGGTACTCGAAGAAGACGTTCTGGGTCAGCAAGGAGAAGATGGCGGTCGTGCGCGGTCTCTTCTACGACAAGGACGGCAAGCTGCTGAAGGAGCTGGTGGCCGGCGACATCAAGCTGCTCGACGCGAAGAACAAGCGCTACCGCGCCACCCACCTCGAGATGACCAACAAGCAGAACGGACGCAAGGCCATCTTCGACTCGAAGAAGGTGACGTTCGCGCCGAACACCAAGGACGAGTACTTCACCACCGCCTACCTCGAGCGGCCATGAACAGCATCATCGCCCGGATGGGCCGGATCTACGGCGTCCTCAGCCGGACGTTCGGGGTCAAGGTGGCGCCGTTCTTCGTCGCCATCGGGTTCGCCTTTTTACGGACCGTCGTGGCCATCGGCATGGCGCTCGACAACGTGGTGTTTCCGCGTCTCGCGCGGACGAAGGCCAACCGACCCATCGTGCTGGTGGGGAACCCGCGCACCGGCACCACGTTCCTGCAGCGGTTCCTGGCCGACGAGGGCTTTGGCTCGGGGATGGAGCTGTTCCTGATGCTCTACCCGTCGCTCATCATCCAGAAGCTGTTCCGGCCGCTGTTGCCGCTGCTCGAGAAGGTGAGCCCGGCGCGCTTCCACTCGACCGACGCGCACCAGACCAGCCTGTCGTCGGTCGAGACCGACGACGTGGCGGTCCTGTTTCGCTACCTCGACGGCTTCTTCCTGTACGGGTTCTTCCTGTCGTTCGACGAGGAGGACCGGTTGCCCTGGTTCGACCCGCGCGTGCGCGACACGTCCGACCGGGACATGGCCTGGCTGGACGAGCTGTGGCGGCGCAGCCTGGTCCTGCACAAGTCGGAGCGCAACATCGCCAAGCTGTTCTCGATGGCGGTGCGGCTGCCCCAGTTCCTCGAGCGCTGCCCCGAGGCGCAGATCCTGTACATGGCGCGCGATCCGCTGTCGATCATCCCGAGCGCCACCAGCCTGGTGGTCGGCGTGCTCGACCGCGCGTTCGGCTTCTGGAAGATGCCGGAGCCGGTGCGCCGGCGCTGGTTCGACCGCATCTACAAGGCGTGGATCTTGCTGCTACAGAAGTTCCACGAGGACTGGACCTCGGGCGCCATCGACAAGAAGCGCGTCTTCATCGTCCGCTACGATCGGATGATGGCGGACTTCGAGGGCCTGATGGAGGAGATGTGCACCTTCCTCGGCCACCCGATGACGCCCGAGCTGCGCGCCACCGTCCACAAGCGCGGCGAGAAGCAGCGCAAGTACGAGTCCGAGCACAAGTACGACCTCGAGAAGTTCGGCTTCAACGAGGAGCAGATCCGCCGCGACTGCAAGTTCTTCTACGACACGTTCCTGCCGCCCATGGACTTCGCGCGGCGCGAAGCCGCGGGCTAAGGCGCTTCAGATTGCGGGAGCGGCTCCGGGGCCGCGCCTCGATCAATCGAGGTCCAGCATGATGGCGCGCGGACGGCGCCGAGGGCGGCCTCGTTGAACGCGCTGCTCGCAAGCAGACGGCGGCGTGCTCGAGGCCTGCGAACGTCTGGCGGCAGATCTCGCGACCAGGTGGATTCGAAGGGTTCTCTGCTGAGGAGTTCACTACATTGATCGAGCCTCGCGCCAGGTGCAATCGGCTCGGGTCGGTTCGTCTGGCCGTCACTCTCGCTCTCACTCAGTGAGGCGTCGGCCATTCTGGCTTGTATCGCCATTGAAATTCGCCATGCGTCCCGGGCGGGAATTGTTACCCCACGGTTGATGTTGGCGTCCGCCTGATCGCCCTTGACGACTGGCGTAGCCGTTGCGCGGCCAATCGCCATGACGATCGCCGCCCCGGTCATCCAGCATGGGCGCATCCGCAGCCATTTCATAGCGGCTTCCTGAAGCCGTAGCCGCCAAGCCAACCGTCTCCGCCAATCTGCGTGGGGACGACGTTGAGGTCCGTCACCCCAGTTCCTGGCGTGAACTCGTACATCACCCCCGACGGGGTGCCCACATATCCCCGTAGAATCTTCCCGGGTATCATCGAAAGGCCCGTGCGTTATGGACGCCCGAGCCCTACGCCAACGCCCCTATGCCGAGGGATGGAGAACTTCCGTACTTCTATTGCCGGAGCAGGATCATAAGTATTGAATCAGAATGGCCTAGGACTTTGCGTTACAAGGGCGCCAGAGGTGTCAGTCGCGTACGCGCACCAATACTGACCCGGGGAGTTAGTAGGATCATTGTAGTTCTGAAGCGTGATCTGAAGGAATCTGTCCTGCACCATGACCTTTCCTGTATCGGCTCTGCTGTGAATCGTGTAGCAAGCGGCACCGTGTATATCCAAAAACCTAAAGATGGGCAGCCAGGACTGATTGGCACCACCACCGTTCGGAGGATAGCCCTGCACACGCGCGCCGATATTCGGCACACCTCCACGGATATCCAGGACGATCTGGTTTGTAGTCGTCGACGCGCCAGAGAAGAACCTAAAATACCCCGAGGCGTACGGGTCCGCGTTTTCACCCCACGCCTGGGATGTTAGGCCATTGAATGGCCTGGGATAGTTATAATAGTGGCCCACACCCGGGGCGGTATTTAGGGTCAAGAACAGGTCACCGTAGGAGTCATCGTTGTTTCTCCATATGGTGGCCTTTGCCGGGATCGCCAGCCCAAGGCTTCCCGCCAGAATCGAAAGCCCCACGACATACTTCCATATCCGTCGGTTCATGGTTGTCACTCCTCATTGTTGATTGGGCCACCCGTTCGTCGCGCCCTCGCCCGCATGAGGGTCTCGAGAACACCGCCCCCAATGTTTTCTCTCCCGATTTACCGTAATTGATGCCCGCGCACGGCAGTTACTTCGGGTCACCAGGCAAGGACTGGACCAGACCATCGAGCGTTCGCGCCTCTTGTCCGAGGTGGTGAAAGGACCCTGCAAGATCAGGCAGATGGCACCTGGAACGGCCCTGGCCGCCCTTCGCAAAGGCAACCTCCATTGCCTGGACAAGAGCCCTGTGCGATCGCACATGTGCGAGACGGTCGGCACGCTGCTATTTGTCCACGGCGAACCAAATCCTCCGCCCCGAAGGGGCTCGGAACGATTCTCGTCTCCAGTGGAAGCGCCGCCGGTCACGTCATGGGTGACGGTTCGTCATGAATCGCAAGCGAAACGATCTGCACCCGCGGGGGAGTCGGCGCACAGGACCTGGCCGTGGCGCCCTCCTCCCGAGGCACCGTCGTTCACGGGGGGGTGACGTCCCAGTTCCAGAGGCTGGTCGTCAGCTTGTTGTTCGCGTTGCCCGGTGTCGTCCCGAGCGCGATCTCGAATCGCGGTGTGTCGAGGTAGTCGTGATAGCCGTACTCCGCGGTCGCGAGGCACTTCGAGCCGACGATCTTCGCGGGGATCGTCTCGGTCTGGAACCTCTTCGGAACGGCGCCCCCCAGATCGTAGAGGCGCATGTCGAGGTGCGCAGCGGAGCAGGCTGACGGGCTGGATGCGAGGTCCGGGAACGAGGCGGTCACCTTGAAGAAGATGAACGTATTCACTGTCACGTAGTCCCGGGTTCACAGGGCGGTCGTCGTGTGCTTGAGACGGTAGTCGACGTCCAGCTCGTCGGTGAGGAGTCGCACTGGACGAAGGGCGGAAGGTTCGCGGTCGGGTCGTACGTGGCCTCGATGTCCCCGATGGGCCGGGCCATGACGGCGCCGGACGACGCCTCGAGGGCCTCGCCGGGGCCTCCTGCCTCTTCGGGCGAGCCGAGACATCCGGCCAGGACCAGGGATGCCGCGCCAGCGGCGACGCATGTGCAAGGGCTCGAACGATTCGGTCTCATGGTGGGTCTCCTTGGAGAGGGTCGGTTCCGCGCGCCATCGCGGCCGGGCCAAGCGTCTTGGCTCGATTCACGCGACCCGCGCCTCCGACGGTTCGACCCTGCGTCGGAGCAAGCTCCGTGCTGACCGACGAGCGCGGCGATCCGGGCTCGGGCGCCGGCGCCTCTGGGCGCGGACGACCAGTCGCTGGGCGGATCCGAGCGGTCGCGGTCGCGGTTCACGGTCGCGGTTCACGCCGAGTCACTCGGGTGCGTCGCCGCGCTGGCCCCCCCGGTCGCGAGTCGAGCGTTGCGCCCGCCCATGGGCTGGTAGTTAATGTCGGGACGACATGTCGTCCGACCAGCTTGCGGACCGGAACGTGTCCCCGGAGCGATGGCAACTCGCCTTCCAGGCCGGCGCCACGGCCTGGAAGGGCCCCATCAGCGTGCACGCGACCCTCAGCTCGGTGAAGGACCTGTTCGACAGCGGCACGACCACCAGCTCCGTGAAGAAGTACTGGACCACCATGGGTGACGGGAAGTACTGGATCTACTTCGACTGGCACGTTCACTCTTGACGGCCCGGCGTTTGTCCGACGGGGCGGTGGACGCCTTGCTCGCGTGAAACGGCCACAAAGCGAGGGCGTCCGACGACGCCCTCGCTCTGCCGGGTTCGTCGAGCGCAAGGGGGTCGGGCGCTGTCATGTCCCTTGAGCAGGGCCACGACGGCTCGCGCAGGATCAAGCGGTGACCGGGTCCCCGGGCGTCGAATGCGCCCGCAGGAGACGACGCCTCAGGTGCCGTCGCACATCATCGCGCCGCACACGCCGCCGGTGCAGGCGCCACTGGCACAGTCCGATGGCGATCCGCAGGCCCCGCCGGCCTGGCGCGGCGTCGCGCACACGCCCGACGATTGGCAGGTGAGCGGAAAGGCACATTCCCCGTTGCCGGCGCACGGGGCGCCCTCGGCCTTGAACGGCGCGCACGCCTGCGACGCCGGGTCGCAGAACTCGCCCACCGCGCAGATGACGCTGCAGCCACGCGTCGGGCCGCAGGTCCCGGAGCCGGTCAAGCAGTTCGAGCTCTCGCAGATGACGTCCAGATCCTCGCAGGTCCTGCCCACCTTTCCCGTGCCGCGGGTCAAGCCGAGGCACGATGGACCGAGCAGGTTCTTTCCCACCGCCGTCAGCTCCGTGCAGGAGCGCTTGGCAATTTCGTCGACGCAGCGCCGCGCGGCTTTCCCGTCGTACGAAACCCAGCCAATCGACAGGACGCCATCGAGCGACTTCTGCGCCTCGGCGGCCGCCTGCTGGCGGCACTGCGCCTCGTCCGCGTAGGACCAGCGCATTCGCTCGTCGGCGTCGCAGCAGGAGAAGATCCGCGCGCACTCGGCGGCCGCCCATTCGGCGCCCCAGCGGCTGGACGGCAGCGTCGTGGGATCGGACCCCGACCCGCATCCCATCCCGAACGCGAGCATGAGCGACAGGCCCCATCCTGCTCTTCGGTGGCGCATACCTCGATACTGCATGAAGCAGGCGCCCGGCGTCAGGCGGGCATCTCGAAGGGCACTTCGGGAGATTCGATCTTTCGCAGGTCATCCCCCTGCGGGGTGCTGTTGGCGGCCAGGTACCGGACCCGGTAGCTCCCGGCGCCAGGCGGAAACGCGTAGTTGTCGGCGAGGTTGACGGTCCCTTCCAGAGTCGCGCCGGGAGCGATCTCCAGGAAGTCAGCCGCAGTCGGCGCCCTCAGCTTGACGCTGAACCCGCGGTACCGAAGCTCACCCGCCGGACCGGTGATCCGGAAGAGGTCCATCTTGAGCCGCTCTCCTCCGGGAACGAGGCGCTTGTAAAGGTACGCCTTCTCCTTCGTGGTGTTGTGAAAGACCACCGTAGCTCGAACGGTCCGATCCTGGACTGCCAGCTGAACGGTCGCGTGGATCTCCGAAGCTTTGAGAGCCATGGCTCGACTCCGTCGGGAGAGATGAATGGCGGTGATGGCCGTCAGGGCGCCGAGGAAGGCTCGTCGCGTGCTCCCCCCGACCCCGACACGCCGCTCAGGGAGCATCTTCGATGAAGAACTCAAAATTGTCCGCATTCGTCAGCGCCAAGTCGGGATCTTGGACGGCGAGCTCCTTGGCCAGCTTCTCGCCGTAGACCGTGACGCCTCTGGAATTCTTCACGTCGAGCGTGGCGCCGATCGAGTCGAAGTGTGACATCTCGTGAGAGAGTACGCCGGGCGCTGAATTCGCGCCCGCCATGGGTGAGCTGGCGAAGACGTTTCCAAGATACACGGTCTGGTCGTCATCGTTGTCGACCATGGCGAAGGTTTCGTCGTCGTTCTCGTTGCCAGCTCCCTTGAAGTTGGAATCGGAATAGGTGTCCAGCAGGGCCCGCATCCTCTCGATCCGAGCCGTTATCGTCCCTCGGGCCGCGCTGTCGGTCGTGCCAAACCACTTCTGGAACGTCGCCTTCGCCGGCGTATCCCAGCGGGCCAGCTCGCCGAGCTTCAGGACGAGCATCGCCTTCAGGTTGATGATCGCGGCGGTCGTGGTGGCCATACCGCCGATCAGGACTGTCCGGGAACCGGCCAGCGCCTGATTGCCGAGGAACGAGCCGCAGGCGGTCAGATCCGGAGCCGGCGCCCAGCGCGCCGCCGGATTGCCATGAATCAAGACCGTCGCCGATCCCACCAGGATGAGCGGAGGCACCGCCGGTGGTGGGTGGGCGACCCCCGCCGCCAGAGCCCCCGTGCACGCGACCGCACATCCAACGTGGGCCGCCGGCTGCCCCTCGATCATCACGAGCCCCACCGCCGGGCAAGGACCGCTGACGGGCGGACCGATCACGCCCGCCGGGGTGAAGGTGTCATGCGTGCTGGTGTCCATCTTCCGAGCGGCAGGGAAGATCATGTGAGCCTCCCACCGTGGGGTTTGTATCGAGTGAGCATCTCCGACCCTCCTCGCCATTCCGGCGTCGCACTGGTCCCGTCCGGGACTACAAGACCCTCTTCGGTCGAGTCCTCGAATGGTTGCTACCGATCGCGGCCTTTCTTTTGGCTCGCCGCCGCGATCTACGACTTCGCGAACCCACCCGGTATCGAACGTGCCTTGGCCTGGCTCACGAGGCGACGCGACGAGCCGCGCCCCAGATGGCCAGCCTCGGCCGGCCACCGACCCCCGACGAGGCCCCCGCATCGTCCTCCGCGATCGTCACAGCCGCCAGCCACTTCACCCCGCGGCTCGCCGCCGCCGCGTTCGGCGGCGGACCCGCTGGATATCCACCGGGCCCCGCGCCCTCCCCGTTGCCGCCACCCGGCGCCCACGAATACGAGCTGGCCGGCCCCGCACGCCGAGGCGCGCGCCGCGCCGAAGGAGTCCGCGGCTGCCGCGGCCACGACGGCCCGATCCCCTACGGAACCGCCGGTTGGGTCCGCCGCGGCAACTGCCTCATCCTCACCTTTTGACTCGCGCGGCCGCGACCAAATCGCCGCCGGGCCTGCTATTGCGACAACGGCTTGCTGGGAGACGGCGCGGTCGCGCCGCACGGGATTCGTTGAGCAGCGCCGAGCCTGGCGGCATAGGTCCGCGGAAGGTACGACCGCAACGCGAAGGCCCACAGCTCGGCCTCGGGGCAATGTCCCGTCGCGCGCGCTGCCGCCAGATGCAAGATCCAGAGTTCGGGGTACGTCGTCCCGGCCGCCAGATCGAGGTTCGTGTACCTGAGCACATTGGACCAACGCTCCTCGCGGGCTTCGATCTCCGCCAGCTCCCCCAGCACCCAGGGCGCTCGAGGCGCGAGCTGGAGCGCACGTCGCAGGTCGCTCATTCGCTCCGGTGCGTCCGGTGATCGCGCCTCGGCGGACATCAACCACGCCATCCAGTGATCCGGATGCGCACGAACGGCCAGCGCCGCCAGATCGCTGTGCGACCGGGGGTACGCGACCTCCTCGGCATAGAAGGCGACCGCCAATGCCTCCAGGCCGGGCCGATCGGCGCGCAGGCTCTCGTCGATCTCCGTCCGGATGACCTCGTTGGTGATTCCAGAGGTTCCCTCGCGCATCGACCAGTACAGAAACGCGCGCAGGCCGTGGACTTCGGTGTCGGTCATCTCGCGCACGCGCGCCTGACCCGACCAGGGCGGGATGGGAAGCACCTGGACGGCGTACTGCCCATGCGCCGCGTGGTCCCTCAGCACTTCGGCGAGTCTGGAGGGAGCGAGATCGGGAAACTCCTCCATGAAGGCTTTGTGGCCCCGCTCCAGGCGGCCCAGGCGATCTTGCAGGTTTCCCCAACCCGCCCGACGCCGATTGTAGAGAAAATTCGTCAGCATCCAGCTCGTTGCGTAGAAGCGCGTCGCAGCCACCTCGTCGTCGGGCAGGGTCCCCGCCATGAGCTCCAAGAAGGGCGAGGGCCCCCACAGTCGAAAATTTCGTACGTATTGAACGTCTGCCTCGCCCAAGATCGACAGGCCCTTGGCGCGGTCGTAACGAACGGTGGCCAGGAAGGTGGCAATTCCTTCCGCAAACCATCGGGGTTGCACGGGCAGGAAATAATTCGCCAGCTCGTGTGCAAGCTCGTGTTTGGCGGTCCTTCCACTCCTGTCGTCGGGGCTGACGACCAAGGTGGCGGGGAACGGTCCCAGTCGGACGTGCATGCCCGCGTAGCTGGTAGTGCCCGTGACGGCCCACGCCTCTGACACCGAGGCCAGGGCGACCGCGGCCGTGCGGCCGGGGGGGCCAACGACTCCAGGCCACATGCCCGCCAGCATCCCCGCGCGCGCGTCCTCGAGCGTGCGAAGGGTCTCCATTGCCGCGCGCGGTTTGAGATCGGTCCGCAGCACGAAGTGATCGCTCGTCAGCTCCCACCAGACGGGGCCACCCTTGGCCGGACAGAGCGGTAGCGCGGCGGCACAGCCAGCCGCTGCGATGACAAACGCGATCCCGATCGTCCCGGCTCCTGGGCCTGACCGCCCTTTCATCCGAGCCCACCTTAACACTGCACCAACACCGC
>Ga0068853_100000766_pt1 | contig 22301 bp, 20 predicted proteins | sample KBSCornC32_FD_65655 | JGI IMG/M metagenome (GOLD analysis project Ga0068853, IMG submission 65655) | Corn rhizosphere microbial communities from Kellogg Biological Station, Michigan, USA - KBS Corn C3-2 | ecosystem: Host-associated > Plants > Roots > Rhizosphere > Soil ... | reverse complement strand
GCGCATCAGAACCAGGAAGTCGAGCGCAAGAACAGCGAGGTGGAGCAGGCGCGTCAGGCCTTGGAAGAGAAAGCGACGCAGCTGGCGCTCACGTCCAAGTACAAGTCGGAGTTCCTGGCGAACATGTCGCACGAGCTGCGTACGCCGCTCAACAGCCTGCTGATTCTCTCCGACCAGCTGTGCACGAACCCGCAGGGCAATCTGACCCCCAAACAGGTGGAGTTCGCGAAGACCATTCACTCCTCGGGCAACGATCTGCTCATGCTGATCAACGACATCCTCGACCTGTCGAAGATCGAATCGGGGACTGTGCTCGTGGATGTCGGCGAGGTGCGCCTGTCCGATCTGCGCGCGTTCGTCGAGCGCACGTTCCGGCACATGGCGGAATCGAAGGGCGTGGAGTTCGTGCTGCGCCTCGACCCGCACGTGCCGAAAGCGATTCTCACCGACTCGAAGCGGCTGCAACAGATTCTGAAGAACCTGCTCTCCAACGCGTTCAAGTTCACGCACTACGGCCATGTGTCGCTCGCCATCGAGCCGGCGCTCGCCGGCTGGAGCGAGGACAACGAAGACTTGAATCGCACCGGACAGGTGCTCGCATTCTCCGTGACGGACACCGGGATCGGTATTGCTCCGGACAAGCAGCAGATCATCTTCGAGGCGTTCCAGCAAGCCGACGGCAGTACCAGCCGCAAGTATGGCGGCACCGGGCTTGGGCTGGCCATCAGCCGCGAGCTGTCGCGCCTGCTCGGCGGAGAGATCCGTCTGTCCAGCACGCCGGGCCGCGGCAGCAAGTTCGTCCTGTATCTGCCGGTGACGTTCCCGCAACAGCGCGCAGCCCGCAAAGCGTCGGATGCGGCGTCCGTTGCGCGCGCCGCGATCGAAAGCGCGCAGCGCAAGAGCGCGCTCACGCAAAGCGAAGGCATCGCCGCACGGCCGGCAGCCATTGCGGTGCAGGCACCCGGCGAGCCTCACCTTGTAAACGAGATCGGCGACGATCGCGATGCGCTGCACCCGGGCGATCCGGTTCTGCTGATCGTCGAGAACGACCAGCGTTTTGCACGCCTGCTGCTCGACCTCGCGCGCGAGAAGGGCTTCAAAGGCTTGGTGACCTCGCTCGGCGCAGCGGCGCTTGCGATGGCGCGGGAGTACAAGCCGGGCGCGATCACGCTCGACATCTCGCTGCCCGACATCGAAGGCTGGCGTGTGCTCGAGCGGCTGAAGAGCGACATCTTGCACCGTCACGTGCCGGTTTACGTGATCTCGACGGAAGAGGCGGCCGAGAGAGCCTGGGCAGCCGGCGCACGCGGCTTTCTTGCGAAGCCGATCCAGAGCAAGGAGCTGGTCGACCGCCTGCTCGATGAGATCAAGAGCTACATCGACCGCAAGCTCGCCAACGTACTGGTCATCGCAGCCAACGCTTACAGGTCCGACCTCATCGACCGCACTCTGGGCGGCGCCGACGATCTCGAGCTCGTGCACGTTGCGGATGCCGGCTCGGCGGTCGACGTCATGAAGAGTCGAGTGATCGACCTGGTCGTGCTCGATTCCGAGCTGACGGATGCAGCGCCCGGGCTATTGTCCGACAGCAATGGCGAGGTGGAAGTGGCACAGCGGCCGCCGATCGTGCTGCTGAACGATGGCGGTCATGCACAGCCCGAAGGTTCTGAATGGTCCCGCCTCGCCAAGACACGTGTCCTGCGTCATGTCGACTCGCCAGAGCGACTGCTGGATCAAAGCACGCTGTTGCTGCACAGGAACGCAACCAAGCTGCCGGACGTCCACCGCGCGATGCTCGAGGACCTGTACCTCTCGAACAAGCCGCTGCTGGGCAAGAAAGTGTTGATCGTCGACGACGACATGCGCAATATCTTCGCGCTGGCCTCGGTGCTGGAGGAGTATCAGATGAAGATCCTCTCGGCCGACAACGGTCGCGATGCGATCGAGCTGCTGCAGAAGGAGCCCGACATCGACGCCATCCTGATGGACATCATGATGCCGGAGATGGACGGCCTCGATACCACGCGCGCGATCCGCGCGCTGGAGGACGGCAGGAACGTTCCGATCATCGCAGTTACGGCCAAAGCCATGAAAGGCGATCGTGACCGCTGCCTCGAGGCTGGCGCCTGGGATTACCTGTCCAAACCGGTTGACCGCGAGCAACTGCTGGCGACGTTGCGCGCATGGCTCTCTCGCTGATGGGTGCGAAGAGCTCCGCCAGCTCCGGGCGGCCCGCGAGGGAGGACCCGTATAACGACGCCGCGATCCTTCGTCCGCGGCCGCTCGACGACGACCGGACCAACATCCTGATCGTCGACGATCGCCCGGACAAGCTGTTGGCGCTCCAGGCCGTGCTCGAAGAGCTGGGCCAGAACATCATCGTCGCGCAGTCCGGAGCCGAAGCCTTGAAGTGCATGCTCGAGTACGACTTCGCGGTGATCCTCCTCGACGTCAACATGCCGGGCATGGACGGACTCGAGACCGCGAGCTTCATCCGCAAGCGACAGAAGACGGCGCACACGCCGATCATATTCGTGACCGCCTATGCGGACGAGATGCACACCGCCCGCGGCTATTCGCTTGGCGCGGTCGACTACATCCTCGCACCGGTCGTGCCCGATGTTCTGCGCTCGAAGGTGCGCGTGTTCGTGCAGCTGCACCGGATGACGCAGCAAATGCAGCGGCAGGCCGCCGAGCGCGTCGCTCTGGCACGCGAGCAAGCCGCCCGCGCCGCAGCCGAGGAGTCGATCGAGCGTTTCAGCTTTCTCGCGCGGCTCTCCGAGGTGCTCGATCAATCGCTCGATCTCAAGGTCCGTACCAAGGCGTTCGCGCGCCTGGGCGTTCCGTTCCTCGCCGACATGGTTGGGCTCGTCTTGGTGGACGACCGCGGCCGTGTACGGCAAACCGATCTCGCCTGGCCCAACCCATGGCAACCTTCCGAGCCGTCCCATGCCGAGCTCGAGTCGATCCTGAGCTCGCCATATGCGCAAGTGATTCAGCGCGTGCTCACCGACGGCCGCGCCGAGGCGCTGGGCCTCCTCGAAAGCGGTGAACCCACGCTGATCGTGCGGAAGCACGATCGGCCCGATCCCGAATCGCTCACGATCGGCTTTGTCGCAGGTGCAGCTGCGGCCTGCCCCCTGCGCGCGCGCGGCCGCACGCAAGGCGTGATGCTGCTTGCGTTCAAGGCGGGGCGGCGCTTCGACGCGAGCGATTTTTCGTTCTGCAACGACGTCGCGGGCCGTGTCGCAGTTCTGCTGGACAACGCGCTGCTCTACGAGAGAGTGCGCGACGCCGATGGCCGCAAGGATGAGTTCCTCGCGATGCTGGGCCATGAGCTGCGCAATCCGATGGCGCCGATCCGCTATGCGGTGCACATCCTACGCAAGCCGAATGTCGAGCAGCCGAAGCGCGCGTGGGGGCTGGACGTGATCGAGCGGCAAGTCGGCCAGTTGTCGCGATTGGTTGACGACCTGCTCGACGTTTCCCGTATCACGCGCGGAAAGATCGAGCTCAAGCTGAAGCCGGTGGCGCTCGAGAAAGTGGTATCGACGGCGGTCGAGACGTGCCAGCCGCTCATCGAATCGCTCAAGCATCATCTGACGATCCGTGTCGCGCCCGAACCCCTCTGGGTGCATGGCGATCACGCGCGCTTGACCCAGGTGGTTGCGAACCTGCTGACCAACGCGGCCAAATACACCGAGCCCGGCGGGCGGATCGCGCTCGAGGTCGATCGCGAAGGCACCGAGGCGCGCATCCGTGTGCGCGACTCCGGCATCGGCATCCTGCCCGAGAATATCGACAAGATCTTCGAGCTCTTCGCGCAGGTCGATCGCAAGGTCGATCGCGCGCAGGGCGGGCTCGGGATCGGCTTGACGCTCGTGCAGCGCCTGATCCGCCTGCATGGCGGCAGCATCGAGGTCTTCAGCGCCGGTTCGGGCAAAGGTGCGGAGTTCGTCGTGCGCTTGCCCAGCGTGGCCGCGGGACCGGCCGAGCAAGAGCGCGACAGCGCCACCGTCGCGACGCCGTCAGCCGGCGCAATGAGCGTGCTGGTGGTCGACGACAACGTCGATTCGGCGCAGACGATGGTGGCCTCGCTGCGGCTCGAAGGCTTCACAGCCGAGGTGGCGTTCGACGGAGAAGCCGCGATCCGGCTCGCTGCCGCCATCCGTCCCGACGTCGTCCTGCTCGACATCGGCTTGCCTGGCATGAGCGGATTCGAGGTCGCGCACGCGCTGCGCGCACTGTCGGCGACCAAAGATGCGTTGCTGGTTGCGCTGAGCGGCTACGGGCAGGCCGACGACCGGCAGCGCTCGCGCGAGGCCGGAATGGATCACCACCTCACCAAGCCGGTCGATCCGGCGGCGCTCCACTCCTTGTTCGCATCGCTACGCATCGCGCGCGACCGCAGCTTACCGGAGTAGCGACAGGCCAGTAGAGCTGCGTGATCTCGGTTGCGGCCGCTGCGAATCCTCCTCTGCGCGCGACGCAGAGACGCCCGCACAACTCATCAGCATCGCGGCCGCCCATAGCCGCATCGATCGATACTTTGCATGCATCACGACCTCCGATCGTCGCGGATGGAACGTGCGACGTGCTGCAGAGCGCTCCCGAGAGGATCTATGCAATGCGCATGCTCGAGGCCGAAGCTCGCCAGTAGCGCCTTGTGACCATGAGACATGCAGTCGCACACGGAGGCGTACGTGTGCAGAAACGAGCCGAACAAGTGCAACTTCTACACGCCGCCTGCGCTGCGACAGCCGCGCGCGGGCGCGGCATACGCATTTCGTGCCGCCTCGTCTACGCGGCGGCAAGCGACGCTCGTACGCGCAGCTACATGTAAGTACAGCGGTTCCGTGCGTTGGCCGGCTTGCCTGCATCCAGCTGCAGGCCAGTCGTAGAGCTGTACGCAAACCCTGGCACGCGCACTGCTGAATCTGAAAGGCGGGCGGCGCTGACTTGTCCGCTATGCGAGCAGAGGCGCGGCAGTTCGCCACGAGGAGAAGAGGCATGAACGGGAGGGTGGGCGGATTGTCGCTGGCGCCATTTCAAGGCGAATCGCACGCGCAATCATTGGGCCAACAACCACAGCGTGCAGGCGTAGGGCGCCGCGTTCTGCGTGTTCTGGTCACGCTCGTTGTGGCTCTGCTGGTTGCCGCATGCGTCGCGGTGGCTGCGATTCCGATTCTTGCCGATCATCTGCGGGAGCCGCTCGCGAGCTATTTCAGCGACAAGCTCGCGCGGCCGGTCGCGATCAAAGGAAGTCTCAGCATCCAACCGGGGCTGCCGCTTCTGATCGAGGCCCGCGACATCGTCGTCGGCAGCGGCGGTGAACAGGGTGGCGCCGATCTGTTGCATGTCGCGCGGCTGGAGTTGCAGCTCGAGCTGGCGCCGTTGCTGCAGCGGCGAATCGTCATTCCACGAATGCGCGTCTTCGGCCCCACGCTCACACTCGAGAAAGATGCCGAAGGCCGCGTCAACTGGCGTCGGAGCAAGCCGCCGACGCAGCCTCCGCATCCGCCAGAAATCGGCTCATTGCAGATCGCCGACGGCCGGGTCATCTACCGCGACGCGATCCTGGCAGTCGAGGCAGAGCTTGCGGTCGAGTCGGACGCACACGCGCAAGCCGCAATGGAATCGCCTTTGCGCTTCAACGGCGCAGGCGTCGTCGCCAAGATGCCGTTCCGTCTGGAAGGTGAAGCGGCCAATCCCTTGTCGCTGATCGAGCCGGGCACGCCCTACAGCGTCGATGCGATGGCCACGGCGCAGAATGCGACCGGATCCTTCTCCGGAACCCTGGTGCCGCTCGACTGGGACGCGACCGACGGACGCTTCGTGCTGAACGGCAATGATCTGTCGAAGGTCGTGAACAGCGGATCGTTGCACAGGACACCGAGCTACCACCTGACCGGACACCTGGCGCGCAAGGATAATGCATGGCTGTTCGATGAGCTGCGCTTGAAGGTCGGGCGCAGCGACCTGAGCGGCAAGGTCGCGCTCAAGCGCGTGGAGAACCGGTCGAGCATCGTCGCGGATATCCGATCGGAGCAGCTCGATCTCAGCGATATCGGCATGCTGGCGAGACCGCGGAAGCCCGATGCATCGGGGGTCACTGGGTCGGCTCGGAGCGATGCGCGGCGGACGACCAGTTCCGATTCGAAGGTCCTTCCCGCGCGGCCTTACAATCCGAAACGACTGCGCCGGAGCGATTTGGATCTGCAGTTTCAGGGGAAACGCGTTCTGGTGCGCAAGCTGGCACTCGAGCGTGTGACGGCGCACGTCGTTCTCGAGCGCGGCCAGGTCCGCTTGAATCCGTTGCACTTCGATCTCGCGGGAGGCCGCGTGTCCTCGCGCCTCGTGCTCGATGCGCGCAGCGAGCTGATGAAATCCGCCTTGGACATCAGCGTCGACGGTGTGCAGGTGATGGCGCTGTTGCCGGCGCTCGCGTCCCGGGACGGCAGAGAAGGGAGAATGTCGGGGAATGCGGCGTTGCGCTCGTCCGGAAACTCGATCGCCCAGACGATGGCATCTGCGGACGGCACGGTCGATTTGCGCGTGTCGGAGGGCCACGTAAATGCTCTGGCTCTGGTGCTCGCCGACCTCGATCTGGGTAAAGCCGCGGAGCTGGTCCTGTTCGGTGACAAACAAGCACAGGTGAATTGCATGGTAGCCAGCGCCGACGTAAAAGATGGCACGCTCGTCACGAATCACCTCGTAGTGGACTCGTCCGAGGCCAATATCGTCGGCGCCGGCCGCATCGACTTTCGCGACGAACGGTATGACCTGCGCGTCAAGGCAGACGCCAAGCACGCGAGCATTGCGAAGCTGCGGGGCCCGGTCGTGATCGAAGGCAGCTTCCGCCATCCTAAAGTGCATCCGGAGGTCGCACCCATTGCCGGGCGGGCGGCGGCAGCGGTAGCGCTCGGCGTGCTGGTGACGCCGTTGGCGGCGCTGCTGCCGTTGATCGATCTGGGGAAAGCGAAAGACAGCGGCTGCGCAGCGCTGGCTGCCGAGATGGCAAAGAGCCGCCCGCGCTGACCCCCTCTCGTCGAGAAGGGAGGACCCTATCGGAGCTGGCTCAGCACGGCCAGTAGCTGGTCGATCTCCACCGGCTTCACGAGATAGTGCTCGAACGCGCTGCCGGATTCCTGCGCACTCAGCGACTGCTCGTAGCCGCTGAGAGCAACCAGACGCACCTCTTGCAGCTCGGGCGTCGCTCTGAACGTCGCAGCAAGTGCGAACCCGGTCATATCGGGCAAGCCGATATCCAGCAGCGCGATCGAAGGTCTGAACTCACGCGCCGTCGAGATCGCCTCCTGCCCGTTATGTGCGACGGCGACGGCGTAACCTTCGAGGGCCAGTACCTCGGCCAGCATTTCGGCCGAAGCGGGATGGTCGTCGACCACCATCACCCGCGCGCTTGCGGATTCCGTTTCAGACATTCTGCGCCATCTGTTCTGCGCCTCGATCCAAACGCGCGAAGGCCAGGTCTCATGAGCTGAGAGGCAGGAAGATCCGTAGCTGGAATTGGGCTCCGATGCTGTCTCCGAGCGCGAACTCGCCACCGAGATGCAGGGCACGCTCACGAATCATGCCGGCGTCGAACGGCGCGAAGCGCGGATCGTCATCCCGCGGTGGACCGTTGCTTTCGATCGTCAACTCTATGCCCGCATCCGTGCGACGCACGCGGAGAGCCGGCCGCAGGGGCGGATGATGCCCCACGCAGAAGTCCAGGGCTTCGACGATCGCCCGGTACAGCATCAGCGAATAAGCTTCCGGCAACTCGCCGAGGTCATCGTCGACATCCACGCTCACCGCCAGCCTGGAGCTAGAGCGCAACTCTTCGACGTGACTGCGCAATGCGCTAGAGAGACCGAGGTGATCGAGCGCCGTCGGCCACAATTGATCGATTACGCGCCGCGTATAGTGAATGGCTTCACCGAGCGCATTGCTCACCCGGGCGAGCCGGCGCTTGAGCTCGGCTTCCATGCCGGCGCTCGCCCCCGCACGCAGAAGGTAGTCGCACTCCATCTTGGTGGCGGAAAGACTCGCGACCAGTGTGTCATGCAGATCGCGCGACAACAGCTTGCGCTCGTCGTCACGCCGAGAGTCGAGCTGGTGCAGCAGATTGGAAAGCTGCTCTGTGCGCGCTGCCGGCTCCGGCTTGGAACGCTTCTCGGTCTTCCGTCCTGTTGGCACTCTGCGCATCTGGTTTAGCGACGGAACGTCCGCCTACGGTAGGGCGCTGGACCCGGATTCGCGTTTATGGTCTCGCGTTGTGCCGGCGCTGGCAAGAGCCCTGGTCTGACGGAGAGGCATGCACGTTTTGTTCCGATAGCAGCAAGACGCGTGGCGCACGACCCGCGTTGCGCGCTGTGAGCCTACGCTCACGTCGCATGGCATCGTTCGCGCACTCGCGTACGTGGTCACGCAAGTGCGGGGCGGTGTAAGGATTACATGCCGGGCAGGAACGCATTACACGCCGCGCACTGCGGGCGTTGGTGCTCGGTCCGGGCAAACACCGCGCAATCAACTCTGTTGCCACTCGCCGTTCGAGGAGATCGATGGGCATATGGCTTGCGGCTGATGGAGCACGCGAGCTGAACAATGCCGCGCATTGGCCAGCTCGTCCATTCAAACCTGCATTTATAGAGGAGACCTCAAATGAGCAACCTATCTGGAACCCCAAACACCGGATCTTCCGCAAAAGGTGCGCGCATCGCCGGCGACAAGATCTCGGATCATTCCGGACCGGGCCCGGACGTCATGGCTGCCTCCACGCTAGAGGGGGATGCCGTCCGCAATAGCGCGGGCGAGGATCTCGGCAAGATCGAGGACATCATGCTCGACGTGCAAAGCGGCCAGGTCGCGTATGCGGTGCTGTCCTTCGGTGGCTTCCTGGGTGTCGGCAACAAGCTGTTCGCGGTGCCGTGGAGCGCGCTGACGCTCGACACGGACAACGAATGCTTCGTGCTCGATGTGTCGAAGGATCGGCTGAAGGACGCGCCGGGCTTCGATAAGGACCACTGGCCTTCGATGGCGGATCCGCGCTGGCAGGGCGAAATCAATACGTACTACGGCAGGCCGGCCTATTGGGAATAGCGTCGCCGTACCCCCACGTTCGTCCCCTTCGGCACATCCGTTCGCCCCCACGAGTAACCTCCCTCCCCTTCAAGGGGAGGGCAGGGTGGGGATGGGTTTCCCTTCTCACACATCGCTCACGACGAACCTGCTATAAAGGCGCTGTTGCCGGCGCGCCGGCGATCGACTCACTCGCGTCGAATGGTGCCCTCCGCTCTTCTGGTCCGTCTGGCCCTGCTGTGGCTGCTCGCGGCAATTGCCGCATCGATCTGGACCGAGCTCACCAACCCCTCGATCCTTCTCAGCGCATTGATCGGCATCGTCGCTGTCGGCGATCTTTTCGTCGCTGCCCGCCGCATACGCATCGAAGCGCGGCGCATGCTGCCGGCGTCCGCTCCGCTGTACGTCTGGATCGACGTTCGTCTGCATCTGTCGAATCACGACCGCATGTCGGTGTCGTGTCAGGTGTTCGATCACTCTCCGCCGGAATGCTCGCTCGAAGGCCTGCCGCGCGATCTCGCCATTCCGGCCGGCGGCTGGGCAGAGTTCTCTTATCGCCTGCGTCCGACCAGCCGGGGCGATCTGCACTTCGGCGCAGTCGAGCTGCGGATCAATTCACCGCTCACGCTGTGGCAGCGTCGCGTGCGCATCGGCGAGCCGTCGTTGCTGCGCGTGTATCCGAACTTCTCCGCACTCACGCGCTACGCGCTGTTCGCCATCGACAACCGGCTGTCGCAGATGGGCATCCTGCAGCGGCGGCGGCGTGGCGAAGGTCTCGACTTCGATCAGCTGCGCGAGTACCGCGAGGGTGACAGCCAGCGCAAGATCGACTGGAAGGCAAGCCAGCGCATGCAGAAGCTCATCTCGCGCGACTACCAGGACGAGCGCGATCAGCAGGTCGTCTTTCTGGTCGACTGCGGCCGGCGCATGCGTGCCAAGGACGACGATTGCTCCCACTTCGACCACGCGCTGGATGCGACTCTGCTGCTCGCCTATGTGAGCCTGCGGCAAGGCGATGCGGTCGGGCTGATGACGATGAGCGGCGAGCATCTCTGGCTGGCGCCGCGCAAGTCGCAGGCGATGGTCAATCACATCCTAAACCAGGTGTATGGACTGCAGCCGGGACTGCTCACGAGCGACTACTACCAGGCGGCGGTCGGCCTGTCGAAGCGCTTGAAGAAGCGCGCTCTGGTGGTGCTGATCTCGAACCTGCGCGACGAAGACGACGACACGCTGTTGCCCGCGCTGCGCCTGCTGCAGAAGCGGCACCTCGTGCTGTTTGCGAGCCTGCGCGAGCGCGCGCTGGACGAAACCGCCACGGCGCCCGTGGATGACTTCGAAGACGCCCTCACCCATGCCGCCGCTGTGGAGTACCGCCTGCGGCGCGATGCCGCGTTCCGGCGCCTGAAGCAGGGCAATGTCGTATGCCTGGACGTGCCGCCGCAGCGCCTGGCGGTCGCGCTGGTGAATCAATACCTGGACGTGAAACGCAGCGGGCAGCTTTGACCGGCTTCCCGTACGCGTTCGTGCGATCGAGACGCCGGGCGCGGGAATTGATAGGCTAATGCCAGTCCCCTCATGCGCGATGCGACAATCATGAGCCAAACTGCCCTGAAGTTGGTCTGTACCGCCGGTCTTACGACCGCGGCCTTCGTCATTTTCGATCTCATGCTCGGCGGGCTCGTCAGCAACGTACTCGGATGGCATGTGCCGCTTCCGGGTCGCAGCGAGCTGGCGGTTCTCGCCATCAGCGTGGGCTATACGGCACCGCTCATCTTCGGACTGACGCTGCTCGGGCTGGCCATGGCGTGGTCCGACGTATTTGCGCTGCCGCTGCGGTCGGTGCTCGTGCAGTCGGCGCTGAGCGGCCTGCTGCTCGCTGTTCTCTTCACGCTCGAAGAGCTGCCGCGTCAAAGCGCCATGTGGCTCGTGCTCGTGTTGCCGATCGCGGTGGTTGCCGCGGCATTCGGCTCGACGCGTGTGTTGGCTGCAAGAGCTCGCGCGGCCGGCGACACTGCCTGACCCGACCCGTCGGGGTCAGGCCTATACTTTATAGCTCGGCCAACAGGCGCCGCGTCAGCTCGTCGGGTTCGCCCGACTCGATCTTCGATTGGATCTGTGCGACGCGGCCGATCGATATTCCGGCGAGCTCCGCGACTTCCTGCAGGCTCAGGTTAGCCCGCCGGCGCAGCAGGTAAACCGCGTGCTGGAACGGCTGCCCCGTGTCTCGGTTTAGCACGGCCCCGGGCTTTATGCCATGAGCGGCCGCAACCGCGCGCACGATCTGATTGAGGGTGGGTCTCGAGGGCTCGAGCTGTGAACGAGTCACGCCGGTGTGCTTCTTGCCGGTCAGACGCTTCTGCATTCGCGCATGGAAAGCTTCGGATCCGAGAAAGATCTGGCCTTTGAGATCGCCCCAGGGCGACGGCTGCTTCGAACCGGCCGCGACGAAGCGCATGTAGGCTTTCGCGGCTGCAACCCCGGATTCGCCGAACAGGTCTAGAACTTTCGCTGCCGCCAGCCACGGCGGGCACTCCATCTTGCCGGCTGTCGCAAGATAGCTGCTCCATGGCCAGCGCTCGACCGACGCCGCCATGTTGGCGCGCACCGGATTGAGCACCACATAGCGACAGAGCTCCAGCAGATAGCTGTCCTTGTCGACCAGGATGGACTTGTAGCGCCCCTGCAGAACATGCCCCACGCGACCGTAACGTCGATTGAAAGCCTGCGTGTATACACCGTTCAGACGCCGCATGCCCTTGACCAGGTTGGCCTCGGGCGTCTCCACCAGGAGGTGGTAGTGGTTGCCCATCAAGCAGAATGCATAGAGCAGCCAGCCTTGCTGGACCACCTCCTTCGCCAGCAGGTCGATGAACGTGAAATAGTCGGTGTCGTCCTCGAAGATTGGCTCCTGACGGTCGCCGCGAGCGGTGATGTGATAGCAAGCGCCGGCAAACTCGAGGCGTAGAGGACGGGCCATGGGGTCATGCTACGCCCGGCGGACTAGAAAGTATAGGCCTGACCCCGGCGTGGATTTGTTCCGGCACTCGGACTAAACTGTCCGTTAGTGTTCCTTCGAGGAGCCATCATGAAAGAACGTCTCTGGCGTGCTATAGCGGCAGCCGCGCTGATGTCGGCTGTGCCGGCGTGGGCGCAGGTGATCTACAAGTCGATCATGCCCGACGGGCGCGTGATCTACGGCGAGAAAGCGGTGCCGGGCGCGAAGAAAGTCGAGGAGATCGTTCCGCAAACCGGAAAGACCGGTGTCGGCGGCGCCGCTACACCGAGCGAGACGCAGCAGCTCCAGAAACGCGAGGATGCGCGTCAGAAAGACGAGGCCCGCCAGCAAGAGATCCGTGCCGCCGAGCAGGCGCTGCAGGATGCGGAAGCGGCCCGCATAGCCGGCAAGGAGCCGCTGCCAGGCGAGCGCCAGGGTACTGCCGGCGGCGCGAGCCGCCTGAGTGAGAGTTATTTCGAGCGCCAGAAGTCGCTCGAGGACGCCGTCAACGCAGCGCGCAAACGGCTCGAAAGCCTGAAATTCGGCACGGCGGGCTAGCCCGGATATTTCATGAATACGCCCCCGAACGCAGCGAATGCCAGGTTGCGAGGGGGCTCTAGCATTCGAGCCGGGTACGTTCTTTTACGGTCGGGCTACTCGTTCGGGCGACAAGCGACATCAGCTCAGTGGCGCAGGATGACCACCGTTCCGGTCACGAGCAACGCTGCACCCAGCACGCGCCATAGATTGATCGAGTGCTCGGTAAAGCCCAGCCAGCCGTTGTGATCGAGGATCATCGCGGCGACCATCTGGCCGGTCACGACGAGCGCGAGCAACGCCGCGGCCCCAAGCCGCGGTCCGATCACGATCGTCAGCAACACGTACGTTGCGCCGAGCAGCCCGCCCGTCCACTTCCATGCCGGAATCTGCACGAGCGAGGCGATCGGCGGCAACGGCGCGCGAACGATGAGCACATACACGCAGAGGCCGATCGCGCCGACGACGAACGAGAACAGCGTCGACATCACCGCATTGCCGACCGCATTGCTGAGCTGAAGATTCACGCCGACTTGCGTCGCCAGAACGGCGCCGCACAGCACGCCGCCGAGTATCGAAAGGATCTGGATCACGTGCGCACTTGCTCCACGCCGTTGCGCCTCATGCTGCGAACCCCACCTGCCGATGCGTCCCGTCGCAGAATGGCTTCTTGGCCGATTGTCCGCAGCGGCACAGAGCGGTCTCGCTGCCCGAAAAGATCAGCCCCGCCGCCGGTGTGCGCACTTCGAAACGACCGTCCAATCGCAACGGACCGTTGAGGCGAAGTGTAACGCGCAGCACGCCTTCCGGTCGTCCAGTGTCCGTGGGCTGCGCGGCCGGTGCAGGTGCGCCAGTGTCGCGGAAGCCGGTTGTCTTGTGGCTGCCGTCGCAGTAGGGCTTGTTGGCCGATTGTCCGCAGCGGCACAGCCACGTTTCGGTTTCCTTCGCTACAACGGTGCCGGCAGCAGTGACAATCTCGATCTCGCCGCGACATTCGAGCGGGCCGTTGGCGGTGACCAGGATCGTGTTCATGGGCGAGCCTCCTCCAGGTTGTAACGCGGACGTCGAGGCACTTTAATCTCCCTCCATCTGATGCGCCAGCCGCGCATCTTCGAGGTCGAGCTCGCGCTCGAGCAAGCGCCGGATATCGTCCCCCACTGCGCCTTCACGCCAGAGCTTGATCAACTGATGTCTCTCGGCGCGCACAGCCTCGAGTTGCAGTGCAGTCATATCCAGCGGGCGCTGTGTCTGCACACCGTGCGGTGGATCGATGTGCTCGAGCCGGGTCGAATAGAGGGCTCGCAACGTGCGGACGCTCTCTTCGTCCAGGTTCCCGGCAGCGGCCAAGCGATTGATTTCCGCCAACGCGGCATGGCTCATCTGGATGCGTGCCTGCCGCTCCTCTTCTTCCGGACCGTCGTCCTTCGCGATCTTCAGCCAGCGGATCAACGGAGCGAGCGTCAGGCCCTGCAACAGAAGCGTCGCCGCGATCGTCGCGAACGTCAGAAAGATCAATAGATGGCGCTCGGGAAACGGTGCACCGTTTGCGATGTGATGCGGCAATGCCAGCGCCGCCGCCATCGAGACGATGCCGCGCATGCCGCACCAGCCGACCACGACACGGGCCTGCCACGACGGGCTGCGGTAATGACGCTCGAACGCGCGCAGCGGCAAACGGCTCAACGAGGCGAGAGGAAACACCCAGAACATGCGCAGCGCCACAGCGGTTCCAACGATAGCGGCCGCATACAGAACCAGCTTTCCCGTAGGGATGTGCGTGAGGCCTGCGATCACACTCGGCAGCTCGAGTCCGATCATGATGAAGATCAGGCTGTTGAACAGGAACACGATCACGTTCCACAGATTGAGCGTCAACAGTCGCGTCTCGGGAGAGATGATATCGGCCGTATAGCGTGCGCGAACGAGGCCGGCCGCAACCACGGCGAGCACGCCCGACACGCCCAGGCCCTCGGCGAGGAGATACGCGGTGTACGGCAACGTGAGTGCGAACAGTACCTCGACCATCGTATCGCCGAGACGACGCTGAATCTCGACGAACAGGCGGCCCAGAAACACGCCGAGCACCACGCCGCCGACCGCGATCCACACGAACTCGATGCCTTTGCCGTGCCACGTGAACGTCCCGGTCACCACCGCCGCCACCGCGATCTTGTAGAGCACCAGACCCGAGGCGTCGTTGACCAGGCTCTCGCCTTCGAGGACAGCGACCAGACCACGCCGCATGTGCAGAGGGCCCAGAATCGCGGTTGCCGCGACCGCATCGGGAGGCGAGATGATCGCGCCCAGCGCGAACGCCGCGGCCCACGGCAAGCCGGGAACCAGCCAATGCAAGACGACGCCGACTGCGATGGTCGTGGCGAGCACGAGCCCGATCGCGAGCGTGGCGATCGGGCGGCTGAAGCGTTTGAAGTCGCGCCAGGATGTGAAGAGCGCAGCCTGATAGAGAACCGGCGGCAGAAACACGGCGAGGATGAACTCGGGATCGAGCTTCAACCGCGGCAGCTCCGGCACGAAGCTGATCGCGAAGCCGCCGATCACGAGAGCGACGGCATACGGAACGTGCAGCTGCCGAGCCACCCAGCTCAGCGCGACCGAGCACAAGATCAGACCGACCAGCAGCTCGATCAGGCCCATCGGAAATCAGATCCGAAGCGCAACGAGGTCGTTGCGCAGGGCGCCTTGGCCTTGCGCCGCGCGGCGCGAGCAGGACTTGGTATGAATTTGGGCTGCGCGGCTTGCACCTGTCTGGCCTCCCCCCAGAGGTGGATGTTGTTCCTGCAGGATCGCGACCACCGGCCGCACCGGCGTGCGGCTCAGATGAACCGAGTGCGATGTGACCGACGATGGTACTCCACTCTCGGTACGCTACTGGGCGGTCCAGCCGCCGTCGATACTAAGCGCCGTGCCGGTGACCGATGCCGCACCATCGCCGCACAGGAAGAGCGTGAGAGCAGCTACCTCTTCGATCTTCACGAATGCCTTGCTGGGCTGCCGCTCGAGAATGACTTTCGAGATGACTTCCTCGCGCGGAATCTTGTGCACCCTGGCCTGATCGTCGATCTGCTTCTCGACCAGAGGCGTGAGCACGTATCCGGGGCAGACCGCGTTGCACGTGATGCCCTTGCCGGCGGTCTCGAGCGCTACGGTTTTCGTCAAACCGACGAGTCCATGCTTGGCGGCGATGTACGCCGACTTGAACGGCGAGGCGACGAGCCCGTGCGCCGATGCAACGTTGACGATGCGGCCCCACCCGTTCGCTTTCATGCCAGGCAGTGCCGCGCGAATGGTGTGGAACGCCGAGTTGAGATTGATCGCGATGATGGCGTCCCATTTCTCGGGAGGAAATTCATCCACGGGCGCGACGTACTGGATGCCGGCGTTGTTGACGAGGATGTCCACGCTGCCGAAGATCTTCGCCGCCTCGACGACCATCGTGTGGATTTCGGCCGGGCGGCTCATGTCGGCCGCCGAATGAATCGTGCGCACACCGTACGTTGACTCGAGCTCGCTGCGTATTTGCCTGATCTGATCCGGATCGCCGAACCCATTCAATACGACGTTCACTCCCTCCGCGACGAGCGCGCGCGCGATGCCCAAGCCAATGCCGCTCGTCGAACCTGTGACGATGGCCGTTTTGCCTTTCAACATGATGTATACAACTCCGACTTCGCCCGTGCGATGACGGCAGAGTCTAGCAGAACGCAGTGAGCTGTCCGGAGTCGGGAAAAGGAAATCGTGCGGCCCGGATACCGCAGAATTGGGACGGTTTCCCGCAAACCCCCCCGACCCCGGAGGGGGCCAGGACCGGAGGGGTTTGACCCGAGGGAAACAACCCTGCATGCGAAGCTTCGCACGCTGAGCTTACGGGAGCCTTTTGGAGAGAATTTTTTGAACCGGAAAGATGCGACGGAACGATACGAGATCGACGCCCTCAGTCGCTGCTGCGAGCTGGCGGACGACGCGCACCAGTCCTCCACCGTTCGGGCTCTTGCCGACCCGCGCTCCAAGCTTGGATGCGAGCTGGATGGCCGCGATGTTGTCGCGCAAGATGTCCGCTTCGACGTGCTCTACGCCGGCGGCCGTCGCTACGCGTTCCAGATGCATCAGCAGCTGTGCTCCGAGTCCTACGCGTACGCGCCGCCACGCGTCGGCGACCACCACAGCCACTTCCGCGCGCTCCAGCGTCTCCGGGCCGACGTATTGCACGAGTCCGACTACCTCGCCCTGCGCGGTCAACGCGAGCAACGCCGCTTCGCTATGCGCGTCTCCGCGCACGATGTGCTCCAGCACCGGTGCAGACAACTCATGCAACGCCAGGAAGAAGCGCTGATAGCGGCTCGCGAGCGAAAGGCCCCCGATGAAGGCCTGGATCAGCGGCTCGTCGCCGCCTCGCGCCGCACGGATCACCACTTCCCGGCCGTCGCTCAGGCGCCGAAGGCAACCGGCGCCGAGTATGCTGTCGACCTTCATGCCCAGCAGACGCTGCTGCGATTCACGCGACCGCGTGACCGCGCGCCAGCCGCCCGCCGAACCAGCTTCGGAAACCGGCCCACAGATCCGCTGCCGAACGTGGTTCGCTCACCTGCAGGTTGCTCGGGCGCAACGCCATGACGAGCGTCAAGCCCGGCTGATCGATGACGAACGAATCGCCGGCCTCCAGCAGGACGTCGGAGGTGCTCTGTTCCTGCGTGATCCACAGCGTGCCGCGCAAGCACGCAACACGGACGCCCTTGCCATCGCGCACGGTGATGAGCTGATCGCGCTCCAGACCCAAACGTGACTGACCCACTTCCAGCTTCATGATTTGCCTCCTAGCGGGCGCAGGCCCCGAACATTGACCAGCGCACCATTCCGAAAGATCATTGCAAGATGCGATTCTCCCCGCGCACGCGAGAGAGCTCAAACGACATTTTGGAATGAGATGCATGAGCTGCAGGAATGACTGACAACGGCCACGCCAATCCCTCGCTGGATCTGCTGCGCGGCTTCGAGGTTGCGGCGCGACATCTGAATTTCACGCGCGCGGCCGACGAGCTCTTCATCACGCAGTCTGCGGTCAGCCGCCAGATCAAGACGCTCGAGGACAGGCTGGGCGTGGCCTTGTTCGTCCGGCAAGCGAAGGGGCTGCGGCTGACCGAGGCCGGCGGGCAGCTCTATCACGCCGTCAGCAGCGCGCTGCGACAAGTCAACGAAGCGATGGATGGCCTGTCGCGCCGCACACGCTCGTCACTGCTCACCGTTACATCGACGCTGGGCTTCTGCGCGTTGTGGCTGATTCCGCGGCTCGGCCAGTTCAACAAGCTGTTTCCCGAAGTCGAAGTGCGCATCGCCGCCAACGACCGCATTCTCAATCTGGATCGCGAGCGCATCGACCTCTCGATCCGCTACTCTCCCCTGCACCCGGCACCGAAGGCGGCGACCTGGCTGTTCGACGAGCAATTGATGCCGGTGTGCTCGCCTGCCCTGCTCGCAACGCCCGAGCGGCCCTTGAGCCAATTGAGGGATCTGCGCCATCACACGCTGCTGCATCTCGACGATCCCGACAATCCGTCGCCATGGCTGTCCTGGAGCTACTGGCTCGACGCAACGTCGCTCGGCGGCCTCAAGCCATCGGGCTCGCTGATGTTTAACTACTACGATCAGGTGATCCGTGCCGCGCTTGCGGGCCAAGGCGTAGCCCTGGGCCGCACGGTGCTCGTGCGGGATCTGTTGCAGGATGGCAGCCTGGTCGCGCCGTTTCCCGAGCGTGTGGGAACCGATCGCGGTTATTGGCTGGTCGAAGCGGGTCACGCGCGCGGACGGCGGGAGGTTACGATGTTCGCCGACTGGATCGCTGAAATGGCGAGAAGCGAAGCGGCGTCGCATGACACTGCAGCGACGAAGAGCAAGTCTCAGCAGCCCAGACGGAAAGGCAAGAGAGCATGAACGCGAGCGAAACGCGCCTCAACATCCGGCCGGCCACCGAAGCCGACATCCCTATGGTCCTCATGTTCATCCGGGGCCTCGCTGAATACGAGCACCTCAGCCATCTGGTGACAGCGACCGAAGAGACCTTGCGCGATGCCTTGTTCGGCACGCGGCCCGGTGCCGAGGTATTGCTGGCATTCGAGGCCACGACGCCGGTCGGGTTCGCGGTGTTCTTCCACAACTTCTCGACTTTTCTCGGCCGCCGGGGATTGTGGTTGGAGGATATCTACATCGATCCGGCGTTCCGGCGCAAAGGCTACGGGCGCGCGCTGTTGCTGCACGTGGCGCGTATTGCACACGAGCGTGGCTGCGGCCGCTTCGAATGGGCGGCGCTGGACTGGAACACGCCGGCGATCGACTTCTACAAAGGGCTCGGCGCGGTTCGGCTGGATGACTGGACCATCTTCCGCGCGACCGGAACGGCACTGGAGAAGATGGCCGCGATGCGCTGAAGAAGAGACGCCCGGTCCGACTCTGCTGTGAGCCGAACGGACGCGCGGGAACCGTGTGCAGGACCAACGAGACAAGACAACCATGTCCGAGGAAGAGCTGCAAGACTGGCGGGCGCGCGCGCTGCGCGTCGAAGACGAAGTCCGCAAGGCGGTGATCGGTCAGCACGAGACGGTGCGGCTCATCAACGTGGCGTTGTTCGCGCGCGGGCATGTTCTGCTCGAAGGCGATGTCGGCGTCGGCAAGACCACGCTGCTGCGCGCGTTCTCGCGGGCGGTCGGCGGCGACTTCGAACGGGTGGAGGGCACGGTAGACCTGATGCCGGGCGACCTCATCTATCACACCTATGTCGACGCGGACGGCAAGCCGCGCATCGAACCCGGCCCGCTGCTGCGTCATGGCGAGCGTCTCACCACCTTCTTCTTCAACGAGATCAATCGTGCGCGGCCGCAAGTGCAATCGCTGCTGCTGCGCGCGATGGCCGAGCGCACGGTCTTCGCATTCGACCGCGAATACCGTTTCCCGCACATGAGCGTATACGCCGACCGCAACCGCATCGAGAAGGAAGAGACCTTCGAGCTGGCTTCGGCCGCGCGCGACCGCTTCATGTTCGAGTTGCGCATGGGCACGCCGACCGACCCCGGCGTTCGGCGATCGTTGGTGTTCGAGCCCAGCTTCCACGATGTCGACGAGCTGCTGGAGCAGGTTTCCCGTGGCATCCTGCCGTGGGAGGAATTGAATGCCATCAGCGCGAGAATTCAGCACGGCATCCACACCAGCGAGACGCTCGAACGCTACGTGCTCGATCTATGGGACGCCAGCCAATCGCCGCAGAAGTTCGGCGTGCGCATCGACGGCGTCGACATGGATAAGCTGATACTGGCCGGCGCCAGTCCGCGCGGCATGATGGCATTGGCGCGAGCCGCGCGAGTCGTCGCGTGGCTCGCCGGTCGCAACTATGTGACTCCAGACGACATCCACAGCATCGTGGCGCCGACATTGCGGCATCGGATCTTCTTCACGCCGGTCTACGAGCTGCGTCGCGCACAGATCGCCGACGAGCTGATCGAGCAGATCCTCGAACGGGTGCCGACACCGCGGTAGAGACTACATGCACACTCACGAGGAGTTCCACTATCGGCTTCCGTCGCGCACGGGCGGCCAGCGCCCCGGCTCTCACCCAGGCTCGAGTCTCGGCGCCGGATACGAATTCGTCTCGCACGCGAGCCTGTACGACAGGCCCGATCCGCGCCGGCTGGACCTGCGCGCGAGCCTGCGCGATCTCGGCGGCGGTTGGCTCGTGCGAATCAATCGCCAGCGTGCCGGCATAGCGGTGCACGTCGTCGTGGATGTGTCATCCTCGATGCGCTTCGGGTCTGGCAAGACCAAGCTCGAGGTCGCCGCTGACTTCGTCGAAGCGCTCGGTCACAGCGCGTTCCGTGTGGGCGACGCATTGGGCATGCTGGCTTTCGATGCGGCGGAACGCGCCGATCTGTTCATGCCCGCGCTGCTGAGTCGCGGCGTTGGGAGCGTCATGGCCGATCTGCTCACAAACTGCAAAGGCGCAGCCGGCAGCGCCCACGGCTTGGAGGAGGCCTTGCAACGCATTGGCGGGCGCGGCGGTCTCGTGTTCCTCGTTTCGGACTTCCACTGGCCGCTCGAGCGGCTCGACTCGGCGCTCGACCTGCTCGCGCATGCGTACGTGGTGCCGATGATCGTCTGGGACCCGGCCGAGATCGAACCGCCCGCGCACGATACGCTCGCCGCCATCCACGACAGCGAGTCGGGCGTGCGCAGGACGCTGTGGGTCCGGCCCCGGCTGCGCGACGCATGGCGCGCGGCAGTCGCTCGCCGTCGAGTCGCGCTCGACCGGTTGTTCGAGAGCCGTGACCTGCGCCCGTTCTATGTTACCGGCGCATTCGACGGCGAGGCGATGTCTCGATACTTCTTCGAGGCAGCCGCGTGAAGACCGCGACCGTAAGATGGCTTCGTGCTCTATCCGCGATCGCGGTTTCCATGGGCGCGCTCTACGGTCACGCCGAACCGCCCGCCGGCGCAACTCCAGTACCGAATGCTATAGTCGAGCAACCGCGGCCTTTCGGATACGTGATTGGAGATCTGGCAACGCAGCGCATCCTGCTGCAGATCGACGGGCGTCCGTTCGAGCTCGACGCGCTGCCGGCCGCGGCACGCCTTGGCGTATGGCTTGAACGCAGGGCGCCGTACATCGAGTCTGCCGACGATCGACGACGCTGGCTGGTCGTGGAATATCAGATCGTCAACGCACCGCGGGCGCTTACGACCGTCAACCTGCCAGCGTGGGAGCTCAAGCCCAAGTCAGGCACGACGACGCTGAGGATCGGCTCCTGGCCGATCAGCGTGTCGCCGCTCACGCCGCAAGCGGTGTTCGCCAAGGGCGGCCTGTCGGAGCTACGACCCGACCGTCCGGCGCGGAGCATCGCAACCAAGCCGATACGCGACCAGATCGTAGTCTGGTCGAGCAGTTGCGGTGTCACGCTTGCCGCGTGGCTCGGTTGGGTCTCATGGCGCAACTGGCGCGACGCTTCGACTCAGCCGTTCGCGCGCGCGTTGCGTGAAATCCGGCGTCTCGAGGACACCGCTCCGGAAGCGTGGTATGCGCTGCATCGAGCATTCGACCGTACCGCTGGGCGCGTCATGCAGACCGCGACGCTCGCGACATTGTTCCAGCGTGCTCCGCAGCTCGTGCCGAAGCGCGCGAAGATCGAGCTGTTCTTCAGTCAGTCGGCGGAGCGCTTCTTCGGCGCCGGGCTGCCGCCCGAGCCGTTGTCGGTGCGCAGGCTCTGCGCCGAGCTGCGCCGCATCGAGAAGCGGCACCAGCAATGAGCATCGGCTTCGACTTCGCGCGGCCGTGGGTGCTGGTGCTATTGCCACTGGTATTGCTGCCGTTGCTGCGACGGCGTCGCGACACGCTCGCTTTCTCTTACGTTGCTTGGCTTCCGGTGGATCGCGCGGGGCGAGCGCTCGGTTTCCTTTGGCGGGCTCTCGCAGTGCTTGCGATTCTCGGCACCGTGCTCGCCCTGGCGAGCCCTGGGCGGCCGCAAACACAGATCATGCGCACCGGCCGCGGCGCCGAGATCCTCGTGCTCATGGACCGCAGCCGAAGCATGGACGATCGCATGCTTCCCAGCGACTGGCGCACGATCGATCCGCTGAACCTGCGCCCGCAAGCGGAATCGCGCGGCGAGCGGAAAAGCAAGGTCGCGCG
>Ga0068853_100000765_pt1 | contig 22316 bp, 22 predicted proteins | sample KBSCornC32_FD_65655 | JGI IMG/M metagenome (GOLD analysis project Ga0068853, IMG submission 65655) | Corn rhizosphere microbial communities from Kellogg Biological Station, Michigan, USA - KBS Corn C3-2 | ecosystem: Host-associated > Plants > Roots > Rhizosphere > Soil ... | reverse complement strand
TTGTAGACCGAAAGAAAATCAGAAAAATATTTCTCTTTTTTTGCTACGGAAAAATGCTCGAACGTATATCCGGGCTTCTTCATCACCCAGTCGGCAATCTTGGTAAACCGCTCGGGCAAAGGGACGGTGGCGTCCAGGAAATTCGTCAGCTGGTCGTACTGGCGCTGGAAGCCGTAGGATTCGAGTATCCGCTGATAGTAGGGCGGGTTATAGTTCATGCCGAGCGAAGGCGCGTGAAAACCTTCCACGAGCAGTCCCCAGTACTTGTCGTTCTCGCCGAAATTGACCGGACCTTCCATAGCCGCCATGCCGGCTGCTTCGAGCCAGCGACGGGCCGTGTCCAGCAGCAGATGGCCGACCGCGTCGTTGTCTATGCACTCGAAGAAACCCATACCTCCGGTGGGTACGGCATGCTTTCCCGCTTTCCGGTCGTTGACGAATGCGGCTATGCGGCCGATCGTCTTTCCGGTATCGTCGGTCAGTATCCAGCGGGCGCAGCGGCCGTGGGTGAAAAAGGGATTTAGGCGGGGATCGAACACTGCGGCAATGTCTCCGTCGAGCGGGCATACCCAGGCATTATCGCCCTTGTACAAAGCCCTGGGCAGATCGAGGAATTTTTGGGCGGTCAAACGATCAGTTACTTCGTGGAGTCGCATATTACCATCTTTCTTCGTCGCTGATTGCATCGTCCGGCCTGAACTGCCGGCGGGTCTCTATCTTCTGCCACTGCCTTTCGAGGACCAGTCCGGCGAGCAGCTGACCCGTGTCCTGTCCCGTGTTCTCCTCAAGCAGCACCTTGAGTCTGGCTTCGTTGATATCGATCCTGTACAGGAATTGTACTAGCCTGTCGAAGTCAGACCGGATCCACTCGTTCAGCGTTTCCGCCAGGAGTTGTTCCAGCTGCTGCAGCGAGAGCGAGTCTGCCAGCTCCCATCCATACGACCGGTTGAGGTCCTGTATCAGTGCCGACCTGTCAGTCGTTCTTTCCATAGTTCAACGAAATAGGATTGATGCCTTATATCCGGACGGACCGTGGTCCTGCCAGATCGAATTCAATAGTAAGTTACAGCCTTTTGCTTTAAAAATTCTCCATTACGCCAAGTCCAAATAACGCAAAATCATACTTAACAGGATCTTCACTATCCAGTAAGGATAAACCCTCAGTCAGCTGTATGGCAGAATGCCAGTCGGACCTTTCGCGGGTCAGCAGGCCAAAGCGCCGGGCGACCCGGGCGACGTGCAGGTCGAGGGGGCAGATGAGCCGGCTCATCGGGATCCGCCGCCAGATGCCGAAGTCAACCCCGTTGCCATCTTTTCGGACCATCCAGCGGAGGAACATATTTATCCGTTTGCAGCTGGAGTTCTTTTCGGGGGTGGAGATATGTTTTTTTGTGCGGGGAGGCGCAATACGCTCGCCGTCTTCCTCGAGGGAGAAGAAATAATGGTGGAAGGCCGGGAGGGCCGATCCTGTGTCATAGGGCGATGGCGTCGCGGCGGCGGTCCCGGTGGTTGCCGCCCTGGGCCTGGTCGCGCGTTTGCCGGCCGCCGCAGGCGTGTCAACGGGTTCGTCCCCCGCGCCGCGTTTTTCCCATGGCAGCAGGAAAGCATCTTCGAGCGATCCATACAGGGAATAGTGGTGCCGGAAGAAGGCGATAAAATAGAGCAGGTCCGTGGGGTTGAAGGTCCTGTGTTTAAAGCCGAGCAGTTTTTTCAGGTCGCTCTCCGTATGCTGCCTGACGAACTGCCAGGGCGCATTATCCATCAGCTGCATCAGCTGCTGCGATTTTTGGATGATGGTCCTTCGGTTCCCCCAGGAGAAAATGGCGGCGAAAAAGCCGGCGATCTCGATGTCCTGTTTTTGGGTGAACTGATGGGGGATGCTGACCGGGTCATCCGGGACAAAGGAGGGCCGGTTGTATTCGGCTACCTTCCGGTCGAGGAAGGCACGAAGCTCTTCGGTCATCCGATGGCCTGTTTCAGGTCTCCGATAAGGTCGTCCACGTCCTCTATACCGACGCTGAGCCGGATAAGCGAGTCGGTGAGACCGTTCTTTATTCGTTCGTCTCTGGGTATCGAGGCATGGGTCATGCTTGCCGGATGATTGATAAGTGATTCCACCCCGCCGAGGCTTTCAGCGAGGGCGAACAGCTTAGTGGAAGAGAGCAGCCTGGTGGCGGCGTCGATGCTATCGTCCTTCAGTGTAAAACTCATCATGCCGCCGAAGCCACGCATCTGCTGTTTGGCGACGGCATACCCCGGGTGGTCCTCAAATCCGCACCAGTATACCCGGCCTATTTTGGGATGATTACGCAGCCAGCGGGCGATCGCCTCGCCGTTGCTGCAGTGGCGGTCCATACGGACGTGCAGGGTCTTCAGCCCCCTCAGCACGAGAAAACAGTCCTGTGGTCCGGGGACGGCTCCGCAGCTTTTCTGAATGAAATACAGCTGGTCCCGGAGGGCCGTGTCATTCATGATAAGACAGCCGTGGATGACATCGCTATGGCCGCCGAGGTATTTTGTCGCTGAGTGGAGCACCAGGTCGGCGCCGAGGTCCAGCGGGTTTTGCAGATAGGGAGATGCAAAAGTATTGTCGACGCAGAGCAGGAGCCGGTGCTTTTTGGAAATGGCCGCGAGGGCGGCGATATCGACGATATTCATCAGCGGGTTGGTAGGCGTCTCTGCCCAGATGAGCCGCGTGTTACTATTGATATACGGCTCGATGGCCGAAGCCTCCTGCATGTTGACAAAATGGAACCGGATGCCTATCTTCTCGAAGATCTTTGTAAAGAGACGATAGGTGCCGCCGTACATGTCGTTGGCCGCAATGACCTCGTCCCCGGGAACGAGAAGGCGAAGCACCGCATCCGTCGCCGCTACACCGCTGCCAAAACAAAGTCCGTGTTTACCGTTCTCGATATGCGCCAGCGCCGACTCCAGCGCCTGCCGCGTCGGGTTTTGAGAACGGGCGTATTCATAACCCTTGTGTACGCCCGGTGCTGTCTGAACATATGTCGATGTCTGGTAGATCGGGGTCATGATCGCCCCGGTCGAGGGATCTGGTTCTACGCCTGCATGGATTAGCTTAGTGGAGAGTTTCATAAATTAAAGATACAAAGGAAAACCAAAAAGAGGAGGAACCTGCGGATCACACTACCGCTCATCCACGACCATCCAGTTTAACAAAAGCTTAACCCCAAATAAGCAACATGGTTATTACGGTTTCGAGCAAAGTTTAGCCCGTTTCGCATCTACTTTTACCGCCTTTGGGAAAATGCGGTCAGCAGCGCGCAGTTTAGAGAAGGATCCAGGCTTGCCGGAAGTGTAGTTTCACTTGACTACCGCGCAAGTTCAGCCTAGCTTTACTCTATCAAATCGCATTGATTACTTTAAACAGCTTAAAAAATTGCAACCATGACACCGATGAATTTTATCCGTAGAAACCTGCTCCTGACGTGTTGCCTGATAGCGCTTAGCGCCGGAGTTTTTGCCAATGGAACGCTTTCCGGACCTGCATCGGATGGCGCCAGGACTTACACCATCAGCGACAAGCTGCTGCAGGCCTTTAAACAAGCCTTCCCCGACGCACAACAGGTAAAGTGGGCGGAGATGGAGGATAAATACATGGTCAATTTCAAACAGGGAGAGATCCTGACCAAGATCGAATACGACAAGGAAGGGAATTTCCTGAACTCGATCCGCTATTATTCGGAAAAGAATCTCCCCGTCAACCTGCTTGTCCGTCTCCAGAAGAAATATACCGACAAGAAAGTATTCGGCGTCACAGAGGTGACTTCGGATAACGTCGTCGAATATTTTATCAAGCTGGAAGACGCCAACAACTGGATAACCGTCAAGTCGAATGGCGACGGCAATATGCAGGTCGTTGAAAAATACAAAAAAGCAGACTAGGCCAGACAGGCTGAAGCGACAAGATATCGCCAGTCATGACTTTCAGCCGCATGTGCATCATGCGGCTGAATTTTTTTGTGCAGGACCGAACCGGAGAGGACGTCTGCTTTTACCAGTGACCGGCGGGCTTCATGGATATATTCGCGGAGGGTAGGGTCCAGCATCCAGCTCAGCTGCGGCGGCTCAAAGCCGGTCTTGTCCTTCCGCCAGGTGATATCCGCGGGCAGGAGGCTGTCCATGCTCATCCGCAATAACCACTTCGTCCATCCTTCGCGGATCTTGAAATGTGCGGGCAGGGAGAAGACAAATTCCACCAGCTCGTGGTTGAGGAAGGGCAGTCTCACCTCGACGCCGTGGGCCATGGAATTGCGGTCGGCATAGCGCAGAAGTTCTTCCATACCGTTCATGAACGTATTGTAATAAAGCACCCCGTTGAGCCGGTCGAAATGGGGGATATCGTAGTAGGAGACGCCGTATTGCCGGACGAAATCCCGGGAGAGGTCGCTGTTGTTGCGTTGCTGGGCCGTACGTTTCTTTTTCAGAAAGAGGCCGGCATAGACGGGGAGGTGGGCGGCGAGTCTGTTCTTCCAGGTCCATTCGATACCCGACTCCCTGGCGGCCTCCAGCTCGAGCGTGAACGCTTTTTTGTCGCTGCGGTACAGCTCCTGCCAGTACCAGCTGTAGTATTTATGATAGCCTGCCAGCAGCTCGTCGGCGCCCTGCCCGTCCAGCATGACCTTCACCTGGTGGCCGGCGGCGAGGCCGAATACCCTGTATTGGGCGTAAATGCTGGAAGACGTAAAGGGTTCTTCCTGGTGATGGACCAGCTTTTCGAAGTCACGCAGCAGATCGGAGACCAGCGGCGTCGTGGTGTGATTGGTGAGGCCGAGATGACGGGTGATCGACTGGACCCATGCCGATTCGTCCCGTTCGAATCCGGGGAAGACGGCGGAAAAGGTCGGCAGGTCCGCCGGCGCATCGGGCTGCCGCCGGATACAGGCCACGATAGCCGAGCTGTCCAGGCCTCCGCTGAGACTGGTGCCGACCGGGACGTCGCTGCGCAGGCGGCGGTTGACCGAGTTCATCAGCAGCTGATAGAAGTCGTCGATGGCATTCGATTCTTTGCAGATACGCGTGTGTTCGACTTCGATGTCCCAGTAGTAGTTGATCGCAGTATCGCCGGTGACGGCATCATACAGGAGGTATGACCGGGCCGGGAGTTTGGAAACTCCCTGGAAGAAAGTTTCAAAAGCGTTGGTCGGGTTCTGCGTATAGCCGATAGTGATAAAGTTGAAAAGCATTTTTTTGTTGCTTTCCTTTTTTACCCCTGCGGCCCACAGCGCTTTCAGTTCGCTGGCGAAAAGGAATTGCTCCCCGTCCTGGTAGTAGAACAGCGGTTTCTCGCCAAACCGGTCCCTTGCCATGAACAGCTGCTTTTCTTTTTCGTCCCAGATGGCGAAGGCGAACATTCCGTCAAAGTGTTGCAGGCAGCCCTGACCATAGCAGTCGTAGGCGGCGAGTATCACTTCCGTGTCTGTACGGGAGGTGAAGGCATATCCTTTGGACTGCAGTTGTTCGCGTATCTCGCGGTAGTTATAGATCTCACCGTTATGGACGATGGAATAGCGGCCGAGGTAGTGCATGGGCTGATCGCCTGCTGGGCTGAGGTCGATGATCGACAGCCGCCGGTGGCCCAGGCCTGTATGGCAGGATGAATTTATCCAGGTCTTCTCTCCGTCCGGGCCACGGTGGGCGATAGCGCCGGTCATATCCTTCAGCCGCTGGTGGGTGACCCTTGACGGGTCGGGGGAAAGGATGCCTGCAATGCCGCACATAGCGAAGAGTTTTGGTGGTTTTTGTGATTTGGCGCCGGGCGTCGGTGGTTGAGGGTTGCTATTACCAGCTGACCGGCAGCTTTACGAGGACGTCATCCCAGCTGAAGGAAAGGACGGCCCCTTTTTTGGCCGCTTTCTGGAAGGCGATGGAGAAGATCTCCGTCACGGCGGGCTGTTTTTCCACCGGCTCGCTGACGCGCAGGACGTCTTTGGAGGAGTCATAGCGGAACGCGCCCCAGGTGTCGGTCTCCTTATTAAAGATGATGGTCCATTTGTCCGTATCGACGAGGGCGTATAGGGTGTAGCGGCCCTTTTTGATCGCCTTGCCGTCGACCTTTACGTCGCGGAAAAACTCGATCTCTGTGGCCTCGTTGGCGCCCAGGCGCCAGACCTGGCCGTAGTTGACCAGTTCTCCGAACAATCGCCGGCCCCTTTTCTGGGGACGGCTGTATACTACTCTGGCGATCAATGGCTCGCTGACCTTATCCTGTATCTTGAGGACGGGGTAGTCGACCGGGTAGTAGCTCATGTCGAGCGGCGAACTGTCGAGGGAGGACTGGGCGGAGGGCGTTTGTGCCACTCCTCCGGCGGATTGTGCCCTGACAAGGGCCACGCTTAATAAAAAGCCTGCAAGTACAGCGATCTTCTTCATGGGGCAAAATTATCCAAAATTCTTGTACGGGAGAGGGTAAATCGGGTCCCTGCCCGGGAGCCGCCCCTGGCCGGATCAGGTCCCTGCCGGAGGACCTCCCCCGGCGTCCTGCTGCAGTTGTTCGAGCTTGCGCAGTGTGAAGTCCTTCAGTTCGGGAAAAAATGCGGTATAGCAGGCGGCGAGCTCGTCATAGCCGGTCTCGAAGAGCTGGATGGCGCGGCCGGCGTCGCCCATATAGGCTGCGCGGCGGGCGAGGCCGTGGAGACTATTATAGAGGCCTTCCCGCTCCCGGTAATTAAGGAGCCAGTTCTGGGCGCGCATATAGTGGAACATACGGGCGAAGCGTTCGGGCAGGACGGACTGCCAGGCGGCGATATCGGTGTAGGTCTTTTGGGCAAGGTCCGCCAGCTGGTTGCTGCCGGCAAAATTCACCGGGTCATTGGCTAAAAAATGGTCGTATACCACGTCGATGATGGGGCCGGAGTAGAGGCCATAGACTTCTTTAAAGACGACCCGGGCGCGCCGGTTGACCGGGTGGGTGTCGGTGAAGTCGTCGATCGCGCGGTGCAGCGAGATCCCCTGCTGGATGCGCTGGGGGAAGTCATACCTTTTCCTGCCCTTTACAAAATCACTGACAAGGTTGCCTACCGTTATTTCCGGTATGCCGAACGACAGAAAAGCGTGCGCCAGATAATTCATTATACAAGTTATCAAATTTTCCGGGTGATCTCTGCCGGAGATTTATTTTAACAGCACGAATGATGATTTTATACTTTCATTAAGAATTCAGCGCTAACGCTTATCCGGCGTGGGTTTTAGGGCAAGCGCGAACTTTTTTGGACTGCACATGTTTACGCCCGCTTAACATCTCCAGCCATTGGTCAATATTGGCTTGCGCGACGGTTGTAACCTGAATAGCTTTGTCCCCGTCTTAGTAACAGATCTTTTATAAATCGACGCCGGCATCAGTAAAAAAAAATTTTCGGACTGCTGCAACATGGAAGAAATACCGGCGTCTTATAAATGTGACGACAAGGAAAACCCCGGGAACTTATCCCTTGCCGTCACACGATCTAATAATGGGCCTTCGGCTACAACCGAGCGACAGCGACGGTTGCGAACGAGGAGGAGCAAGGGCCGAAGCTCCGACGAAGTTCTGCTGTGCCGTTTTTTTGAGAGCTCAACATCGCCAAACGTCATAAACTTATAAAAATAAAAAAATGAAGAAGATTGTTTTATCCATCGCTACCATGCTTATGATGGGTGCCGGCGCTTTCGCCGCTAATAATGATGAAGTCGTTAATCAACAGGCCCTTCGCGCATTCCGCAGCGAGTTCACGGCCGCCAGCAACGTCAGCTGGGAAGTTAAGAATGGCTATAGCAGAGCGACATTCTCGCTGAACGGTCAGGTCCTTTTTGCTTATTACGGTACTAACGGTGAACTACAGGCGGTGGTTCGCAATATCGTGAGCGACCAGCTGCCGATCACCCTGCTTACCGACCTGAAGAAGGACTATTCAGACTACTGGATCTCCGACCTTTTCGAGATGGCGACGGACAACCAGACGACCTATTATATCACGCTCGAGAATGGCGACAAGAAGATCGTGCTGAAGTCCGAGGGTACCAATTTCTGGAGCGTATACAGCAAGACAAGAAAGGACTCGATCTAATAAGAGAGATCGATCAAAGATAGTTTCTCCCCAGGTTAGTTTTTAGTTGGAAAAGGGCAGCCTCTTTAGGCAGCCCTTCTTTTATTATCTTTAGTATGGACGCTGATCAAATTAGAGAATGATTTCCGGGGGCCGCCTGCATTGGCGGCCCTCTTTCTTAATATAGAGATCGGGAAAAATCAGCTATTTTTGCGGTCCACAACCAAAAAAATCGAAAGAAATCATGAACAAAGGTCCCATCTCCCAATTCATCACCCACCATTACCGGCATTTCAATGCGGCGGCGCTGGTAGACGCTGCCAAAGGATATGAAACGCATTTACTGGAAGGAGGCAAGATGATGGTTACGCTCGCCGGCGCGATGAGCACGGCGGAGCTGGGTATTTCTCTGGCCGAAATGATCCGCCAGGGCAAGATCGACATCATCAGTTGTACGGGTGCCAATCTCGAGGAAGATGTCATGAATCTTGTGGCGCACAGTCATTACAAGAGGGTTCCCAACTACCGGGACCTTACTCCCCAGCAGGAGTGGGAGTTGCTGGAAAATCACTACAACCGTGTTACGGATACCTGTATCCCCGAAGAGGAGGCGTTCCGACGCCTGCAGAAGCACCTCGTAAAAGTTTGGAAAGACGCGGAGGCTAAGGGAGAGCGGTATTTTCCCCATGAATTTTTGTACAAAGTGGTCCTCAGCGGCGAACTGGAACAATACTATGAGATCGATCCGAAGGACAGCTGGATCGTCGCCGCGGCTAAGAAAAATATCCCCATTGTCGTCCCGGGCTGGGAGGACAGCACGACGGGCAACATTTTTGCATCGTATGTCATTAAAAATGAGTTGAAGGCGGGCACGGTTAAGAATGGTATCGAGTATATGGCCTGGCTGGCCGGCTGGTATCGCGAGAACAGCGGCGGAAAAGGGGTTGGCTTTTTTCAGATAGGCGGCGGTATTGCGGGTGACTTCCCGATCTGCGTGGTGCCGATGATGTACCAGGACCTGGAATGGCACGACGTACCCTTCTGGAGCTATTTCTGCCAGATCTCCGATTCCACGACCTCCTACGGGTCCTATTCCGGCGCCGTCCCCAATGAGAAGATCACCTGGGGTAAGCTGGACATCAATACCCCCAAATTTATCGTCGAGAGCGACGCCACCATCGTTGCTCCGCTGATCTTCGCATGGGTATTGGGGTGGTAGAATGGCTCCGCGGCGAAGCCGCAGGGGTGGCCGCGGTGAAGCCGCAGGATCGCCACGGGAGAGAGATAATTTTAAATTGAAGAACAATATGAACGCAAATTCTGAAGAGCTGTACCTGGAGGCCGAGGCGGACATTAAGAATAACCACTACGCCGAAGCGTTCAAGAAATACGAAAGCATCCTTTATGAGGAGCCGGATAGCGCGCCGGCGCATAACTCGATGGGATGGCTGTATAAGACGCAGTTTGACGACTATGCCAAGGCTGAGAACCATTTTCAGACAGCCGTAAAGTGCGACCCGCTGTATCCGCATTCTTATTTTCACATAGCGGCACTGCTGATGGATATGGAACGTTTTGACGAGTTGCAGTTACACCTCGAGAAATGTCTGAGGGTACGGACCATCGACAAATCGTGGGTATACGGGCGTTTTGCAATGTCGGAAGAGCTGCGCCAGAAATATGACCAGGCCATCTTCTATTTCGAGAAGGCGATACTGGCGAGCCAGAACGACGACAAGATCAAGGACTACCGCTCGGATATCGAGCGGTGTCAGATGAAGATGGATATCCATAAGAAACACGGAGAATAAAGAAGCTTTAAAAAATGAGGCCGGCCCCGATAAGAGGCCGGCCTTTTTATTTTTAGACTGTGGAAGAGCCCGGATCCTGCGGGCGGTTGGACTGGCCGGGGCTAGCTCCATTCTTCCCTGTCTCGTTTTTCCATGCGTTTGGTGACACGAACGGAGACGCGTATACTCAGTTCGTACAACAATATAAGGGGCAGAGCGACGATGGTCTGACTCATCCAGTCGGGGGACGGGGTGATGATTGCCGCGATAAAGAGGATCGCGACGTAGGCGTATTTCCGGTAGGTCCGGAGAAAACGGGGTGTGACGAGGCCGATGGTGGTCAGTACATAGCTGACCAGGGGCAGCTGAAAGGCCAGACCCGAGCCGACGATGATGTCAATAAGGTTCTCTATATAGTCGTCCAGTGTAGGGATCGTCCGGATCCCCCCGGCGGTACCAATGGTGTAGTTATACAGGAAGCTGAAGGTAAATGGGGCCAGCAGGAAATAGCCGAAGGCAACCCCCGTCAGAAAGAAGAAGCTGACCCAAAAGATGGCGCCACGGCTGCTTTTCAGCTCTTTTGTGGTGAGCGCGGGCTTGATGAAGCGCCAGAGCTCCCAGAAAACATAAGGGAAGGCAACGATGAAGCCGCCGATGATGGCGATATTGATGCTGGAAATGAATTGGGAGCCGAACTGGGTGGTCTGGAGCGTAAGTCCCTTGACGGACTGGAGGCAGAGGGCGTCGCCCATGTGCAATGTGTGTCCGAGGTTGCAGAGGCCGACATAGCTGACGAAGTCATTGCGGATCGGGCCCCGGATGACCACATCGAAGATCCAGTCCATCTTGATAAAGAGCACAATGGCGATAATGACAATAGCAAAAGCCGAACGGACAATATGCCAGCGCAAAGCCTCCAGGTGGTCTACGAAAGACATTTCCTCCTGGCCAGGATTCCTGTTTAACAGATTAAAAGCCATTGATTTTTGAAATTCTGCATGCAAAAAAGCTCCGCGAAGTTAACCTGAAAATGTCAATCATTGGTATAGGGATAAAAAAAAACAAGCACTCCATTACAGAGTGCATTGTTTACTCCTAACTGACCTATGAAAAAATTTACCTTCCGTAAGAAGGGCTGTGTGACTGTTTTGTCTTGTGAGAACAAAGTTGTCTAAAATGTAAGAGATGGAAAAATAACGGAGGCTGTTTAACCACGGGTTAACATAGGTTAACGGCGAGCGCCGCACAGAGGATCCCGGGTGCCGCATAAAAGATCCCGCTTGCCGCATAAAGCATCCCGGGCGCCGTAGGGAGGATTTGGGCCGCCGTCGCAAGGCCGCCGCTGCCGGCTATTTGAGCACCTTTAACCGCACCTCTTCGATGCGCGTCTCACTGACGTTGAGAATCTCGAACTCGTAGTCTCCGAGGATGATGCGGTCCTTCAGGTGCGGGATCGCTTCGTGCTGATTGATGATATATCCGGAAAGTGTTTCCGATTCGTTCTCGGGAAGGTCGAGGTCGTATTTGCGATTGATATAGTCCAGCTCGAGTCTGCCGGAGAAGATAAATTCGTCGTTGGAGAGCTTCCGTTCTTCGAACTCTTCCGTGTCATATTCGTCGCGGATCTCGCCGAAGATCTCTTCCAGCAGGTCTTCCATCGTCACGACGCCGGCCGTGCCGCCAAATTCATCGACTACCCATGCGATACTTTTTCTTTCGCGGCTGAACTTGGTGATAAGGTCGGTGGCGCTCATGCTTTCGGGTACGGCCGGGATGGTGTGGAGGATCGCCTTGATAAAGGGCGCGCTCTTAAAGAGGTCCAGCTGGTGGACGTAACCCATTACGTGGTCGAGGTTGCCGTCGTAGACGATCAGCTTGCTGAGGCGGGTCTCTACAAATTTTTTCCTGACCTCTTCCATGGTCATGCTGATGTCCACGCCTTCGATCTCCTTCCGGGGTACGAGGCATTCCCTGATGCGGACATTGGGCAGGGCCATCGCGGCCTTGATCAGGCTCAGGTCCTTGGAGTCCTCTTCGGAATCGCCCGTTTGTTCCACGACATTGTCAACGTCGATGCCCGCGAACAGGGCCTTGCGATCGTCGATGCGGACGTTGAAAACGTATTTCAGCACCCACTGCGATATCCCGGCGAAGAAGCCGGAAATGGGGTAAAGCAGGCGGCTCAGCAGCTCCATTGGCTTGGCGAATACGCTCAGGACCTTGTCGCTCTTTGCGCCGAAAAAGGCTTTTGGGATGAATTCGCCGAACGGGATGATGATGACCGACGCGAATATCGTTTCCGCGCAGAGGCGGAAGGCGTTGACGTAGCCGCCCGGGATATGTACGATGGTAATAAGCCAGTTCCAGAGGGGGATAAAGGTCTCGCCGATCATAAGGGCGAAGATGACGAGGAATATATTGAATCCGGCGATGGTGGTGCCGATGAACAGGGCCGGATGGTCCATGAAGTTCGACAGGATGAGGCCGCTGGCGAGCCCCTGTTTCTTCTTCAGCTCAATAGCCAGCCGGTTGGCGCGGACAAATGCGACTTCGATGCCTGCGAAAAAGGCGAGGGCCAGCAGGGAAAGCACTATTCCGACGAGCGTATTGGTATTGATAAAATGCATACGGCTGTAAGATAATTCGAAAAACCGAGGTTTTTAAATCGCAGGCGGGGCCCCGGAGACGCGGTTAGCGCAGCCCTACGAACGCGTCAATGGCCGCTTCCGCCTCCTTGCAGGCCTTGTTGAGGTCGTCGTTGACGATCACCTGATCGAAATGGTGCTTGAAGGACAGCTCATACGAGGCCTTATTTACCCGCGCGAGCAGGCTTTCGATCGTCTCCGTGCCGCGGTTCTCGAGGCGCCGGCGAAGCTCGTCAACGGAAGGGGGCTCGATAAAGAGGGCGAGAGTGGTGTCCGGGTATTGTTCCCGGATATGGATCGCGCCCTTGACCTCGATGTCCAGAAGGGGCGTTTTCCCTGCCTTCCAGATGCGGTCCAGCTCGCTTTTCAGGGTGCCGTAGTATTTGCCTTCGTAGACCATTTCCCACTCCACGAATTCGTTGTGCTGGATCTTTTGTTTGAAATTGTCCAGGCTAAGAAAATAGTAGTCTGCGCCGTCCTGCTCGTAGCTCCGGGGGTTCCGGGTGGCGGCCGAGACAGAAAAGGCCAGCTTCCCCGGATATTTGTCCAGCAGATAGCGGGTAATGGACGTTTTTCCGGCGCCGGAGGGGGCGGTAATGATGATTATCTTATGTGCTAACTCACTCATATTCTGTTGATTTGGGCTCCAAGCTGTCGCAAACGCTGGTCGATATGCTGGTATCCCCGGTCGATCTGTTCGATGTTCTGGATGGTGCTTTTTCCTTCGGCGCTGAGGGCGGCGATCAGCAGCGCTACCCCGGCGCGGATATCGGGGCTGCTCATGGTGATACCCCGCAGCTGATGTTGCCGGCCCATGCCGATGACGGCCGCGCGGTGGGGGTCGCAAAGGATGATCCGGGCGCCCATATCGATGAGCTTGTCGACAAAGAACAGCCGGCTTTCGAACATCTTCTGGTGGATCAGCACCGATCCTTTTGCCTGCGTGGCTACCACAAGGACGATGCTCAGCAGGTCCGGCGTAAATCCGGGCCAGGGGTGGTCATAGATCGTCAGCACCGAGCCGTCGAGGAAGTTCTGTATCTCGTATACTTCCTGTTCGGGAATATAGATATCGTCACCGCGCAATTCGAGGTGGATGCCCAGCTGCCTGAACTTGTCCGGTATGACGCCCAGATTTTCGACGCTTACATTTTTGATGGTGATCTCGCTCTGCGTCATAGCGGCAAGGCCGATGAACGAGCCGATCTCGATCATGTCGGGCAGCATCCGGTGTTCGGTGCCGCCGAGGTATTTGACCCCGTCGATGACGAGGAGGTTGCTGCCTATGCCGCGGATCCTCGCGCCCATACGGGTCAGCATCTTGCAGAGCTGCTGGATATAGGGTTCGCAGGCCGCGTTATAGATCGTGGTGGTGCCTTCGGCCATTACCGCGGCCATGACGATATTGGCCGTTCCGGTGACGGAAGGCTCGTCCAGCAGCAGGTAGCAGCCCTTCAGATGAGGCGCCTCGAGGCGGAATATGCCCTGTTCTTCCTGGTAGTCGAACCTGGCGCCGAGCTTTTCAAAACCGATGATATGCGTATCCAGCCGCCTGCGGCCGATCTTGTCGCCGCCGGGTTTGGGGATATAGGCTTTGCGATACCGGGCCAGCATAGGACCGGCGACCATTACCGAGCCGCGCAGCCTTCCGCTCTTCTTCAGATAGGCGTCGCTCCGGAGGAAGTCGATGTCGACGGAGTCGGCCTGGAACGTGCAGGTGTCCCGCTGCGTCCGGTCGATCTTAACACCCATCTCGCCCAGCAGCTCGATAAGAAGGTTGACGTCGAGGATATCCGGGATATTGGATATCGTTACTTTCTCTGGTGTTAGGAGCACGGCGCTGATGATCTGTAAGGCTTCGTTTTTTGCGCCCTGTGGGATGATCTCCCCTTTTAGCTTTTTGCCGCCGATGACTTCGAAAGAGTTCACAGACTATTGGTTTTTTTTACGAATGACGAGCCGCCGCCGGCGGTTCAAAAAAAAAGGCGATAGTGACCAGGGTCAGTATCGCCGTAAAATTAGGGTTTTCGCTTTAACCGGAAAGGGCCCCGGCAGAAGCGATCAGTATCTTTTCTTTTTGAATTTATTGTTGTTGCCCCCCCTGTTGTCATTGTTCCGGTCGTTGTTGCGGTTGTTATTCCGCTGCTGCTGGAACTTCTGATTCCGGCCTTTCCGGTAGTCGAAGTTGTTACCGCTGCGCTGGTCGCGTTCGCGGGGCTGGTCCGGACGGAAGGACTTGACGTAGGGCGTGTTGGTGAATTCCAGCTGGCCGTTGGTCAGGTTGGAGAGTTCGGCCTGGATGGCGTCGTCGTGGACGGTTTCCTTATGCCAGTTGTTATAGGCCAGCTTCATATAATAGGCGATCGCGTTGGCGAAGCCGTTGCGCTTGTCGGGATTCTCTTCTGCAAGGGCCTTGTTGATCACGATCTCGAGGTTCTTGCCCATATGGGAGAACTTCGGATACCTCTTCGGGTAGCGCAGCGGCTGTGGTCTGGCGCGCAGCGTCTCGCGGGTGGGGATGGGGTAGGGAGAGGCCACCTCCAGCTTGAAGTCGGAGATCAGGAAAAGGTGGTCCCAGAGTTTATGACGAAAATCCTCCACATTTTTCAGGTGGGGATTGAGAAAGCCCATCAGCTCGATGACGGCCTGTGCGTTCCGCTGCCGTTTTTCACTGTCTTCGAGGGCCAGCAGATATTCGATCATCTTTTGAATATGCCGTCCGTATTCACGCATGATCAGGTGGTTCCGCGTGGTATTATATTCCATTACACACTTGATTTAGGTAACAAATATAGGGAAAAGGGCCGATAATCGAGAAAGCCGGGCGAACCGGCTTTCGTTGGAGTCAACATGAAGCTATGAAACTATTCAATAAACACTTTACTGGTGTATTGACGGTTGTGGGTCAGGTCGGAGGTCCTTAAAAAATAGAGCCCCTTTACCGGTTTTGCCGCAAGGTCGAGTTTGATCTGGCTGGTACCGGTGAGGGTAACTGCCTTTTGCTGTACGGACTGACCGGAGGTGCTGATCAGCTCTATCAGGAAGCGACCCGTCTGGTTCATATTGAACTGGAAGGTCAGGCTGCCCGTAGCGGGATTCGGAAAGGTCCGGTAACTGATGTCTTCGGGTCCCGGCGCCGGGCCTTTCGGATCGATGATGAGGATCGCCGAATAACTCACTTTCCCGCTGGCGTTTGTCTCCTGGACCCGGAAATAGAGCTTGCCCATATTAGCCGGATCAGGGTGGTATTGATGCTGATATTTTGAAGTAGTACCTGCTGGAGAAGCGTCGCCCTGTGTCTCTCCGATGCTGTAGAAGTTCTTGCCGTCTGTACTTGTTTGGATCTCATATTGGGTATTGGGTTGTTGATTCGATGTTTGCCATTGCAGCAGTACGATGCTGCCGTCGGGGGTGGCCGTAAAGTCCGTTATATCCGTCGCCAGCGGGCCGGCGGGACACCAGTAATAGGTCAGGTGAAAATTACCCCAGTATACGGTGGTGGGACCCGCAGTATAATTGGTCCCCCCCATGGTCGGGATAGCGCCGCCTGTCAGCTGGAAGGTGAAATTAAAGTTGCCGGAACCGATGTAGAAGGCGGGAGGAGAGCTTACCTGCTGCGAGCCCGTGGCATCGTTGAATATCGTATCGGGACCGTGGGTAATATAGGACCCCGGACCGTTGATATGGTTAACGGTGTCAAAGCCGGCCAGCGTATCCGGGCCATAGATCAGCGAGGTATTCTGGTTGACGTCGATACTGGGACCGGTAAGGTCGCCTGACATGTTAAGCAGCCATTTGTAGACCGTCGTATCGGGCGACTTGTTGTAGCAATCCGTCTGTGATATACAGGTTACGGAATCCTTTACACGCATACAGAAGAGCGTTCCAATAGAAGGATCGAATTTTGGAAATGTGACAAAGGATGTGGAAGCGTTGGTGACAGGCATCGACACATAATAGTCGATCGGCGTGGCCGGATGACCGACGCTGCAATTGCATTGAGCGGATGATTTGAATGGGATCGCAGCCAGTATGGACAGGAATACGGCAGCAAGCACAGGAGTGTACACACGTTTCATAAGCACGGATTTTCGTGAGAATATCGGATTAATATGTGCGGGAGATTCACTTCTCCAAAAATTAGCTCATCTCCCGCAAAGCGCTAATTTTTGTCCCCTGACGAAGCTCTTTCAAACTTCAGGAGTAAAATTAAAAAACTGCAAGAATGAAGCCAAAGCGTTAGTACCCGATTTGCGCAGATCGTAAAAACCACATTTTTTCAAACTATTTGTTATACTCATCTGGCTGATTATCAGCAACATGATCTCCGCAAAATGTGGATAAAACCTTTGGGGTCCCGGTTTACCGCCATCTGGAGTACCTTTGAACCATGCTCATTCTGATGGATTGCCGGCCCCTTTTTGCAGAGGGTTCAGGCGTTGAACGATCGCGTTTTATTTTATCCGCTGCCGCTGCGATCAGCAGTCGGCACGGCGTACAATGGCTGTTGCTCGCAGACCGGACTTACAGTCACGAACAGTTGCTGAAATGGATGGGGGTCACTACACTGCCGGCTGGTTTTTCTGTCATTACCCGCGGGGCTTTGCCGGGGAGCACAGGCTGGCGCGTCTGGTATGACTGGGTCGTACCCCGGCTGGCCAGGAAACATCGGGCGGATGCGGTCCTGCTAACGGGGGGGATAGCCGCAGTTGCGGGGACGATCCCACAGATACTCTGGATGCCCGTGAACGCGTCGAACGGCGGGGGATACCTGCCGTTGTATTCGCGCCGGCTGAAGGAGAGCCTTTCCCGGGCGTCGCTGGTATTTTGTTTCTCGGACGCGGATAAGGATCGGCTCAGCGGTCGGTCGGGTGGTACTGCTGCGGTCACGGAGATGGCGGCTGCTGCGGCTCACGGGCCGGACGCCGGTGCGGCTCACGAACAGGCCGCCGGTGCGGCTTTCGAAATGTCCGCCGGTGCGGCCACCGACAAATTCATCGTACTACCGCCCTGGCCTTCGCAGGAGGCGCCGCCCCTGTCACCGGATGAAAGAGAAGCGATCAAACAAACCTACGCCACCGGTAAGGAATATTTTCTGGCGGACGTGTCTGCCTCCAGCGAGGAGAAGATCACCCAGCTGTTGAAGTCCTTTTCCCTCTTCAAGAAAAGACAGCTGTCGAATTTGCAGCTGATCCTCGCCGGTGGTGGTTCGTTACAGGAGACGGGCCTGCAACAGCGGCTGGGGACCTACAAATACCGCGAAGACGTCAGCTGGGCACAGCAGGGAGAGGCGGAAGACAGACTGGCCGCCGCGGCCTATGCTTTTTTGTTCCCTTATCCCGCAAAGACGCTTGGTGTGCCGGTGCTCAATGCCTGGCGGTCCGAAGTGCCCGTCATCATAGGAAAAGATCCCGGACTGCAGGAGTGGGCAGGGGATGCCGTGCTGGTGGCGGAGATGGAGGAGCCGGCTTCACTGGCGACGCACATGATGACGATCTACAAGGACGAACGCCTGCGCAGGGAACTCATCGAAAAGGGCGGGGCGCGGGTCGCGGAATACCAGCCGCAGCGGTCCCTGGATACCATATGGACAGCACTGTCGCGGGTGATCCGGCAGCCGGCGGCGGGAAGTATGTAAGAAACCGTTAACTTGCGCGCTATGGCAACTTCTTCTATTAATATTGATGTAAACCTTGACAAGGACCGGGTGCCCGAAGAGATTCGCTGGAACGCTTCAGATTCGAGTACCGAACAGGCCCGCAGGGCCAAGGCAATGATGCTGGCCTTCTGGGATGGCGCGGATAAGTCTGCGCTGCGCATCGATCTCTGGACAAAGGACATGATGATCGACGAGATGGCCGACTTTTTTTATCAGACCATGATGACGATGGCCGACACCTGGCAGCGGGCCACGCAGGACCCGGTACAGGTCAACGATATGAAGCGGTTTGCCGAGGATTTCTACAAAAAGTTCAGAGAGCAGCAGATGAAGACAAACAAACTATAACTGGTAAATTTATAGCATATGGCACTAGAGCAAAAAGTAATGGCCGACCTGAAGACGGCCATGCTGGCAAAGGACGAAGGCGCGCTGCGGGGACTTCGTGCGATCAAGGCCGCGATCATACTGGCAAAGACCTCGGAAGGGGCCGGCGGCGAACTGAAGGAAGAGGACGAAACAAAGTTGCTGCAAAAACTGGTCAAACAGCGGAAGGACTCGCTCGAGATCTTTCAGCAGCAGAATCGCGCCGATCTGGCGAAGAAGGAAGAGGAAGAGATCGCGGTCATCGAAAAATTTCTGCCCAAACAGCTGGACGAGGAGGCCCTGAAGGCGGCTCTGACGAAGATCATCGCCGAGACCGGCGCTTCTTCGCCCGCCGATATCGGGAAGGTGATGGGTGCTGCGACCAAACAGCTGGCGGGTCAGGCCGATGGAAAGGCGATCAGTGCCGCTGCAAAACAGCTATTGTCCAAATAATGACGATCGATGTCCTGTTTTTGATATTTATGGTCCTGGCTGTTTTCAGGGGGCTGAGGCAGGGGTTCATCATTGCCATCGTCTCTGCGGTGGCGCTCGTTATTGGGCTGGCGGCCGCCATCAAACTATCGACCGTCGTGGCCGCCTACGGAAGGGCGCATACTTCCATCTCTTCGCGCTGGCTTCCGGTACTCGCTTTTCTGGTGGTATTTCTTGCGGTGGTTATCGCGGTGCGGGCCGGTGGCCGACTGGCGGAGAAGGCAGTCGATCTGGCCCTGCTGGGCTGGTTGAACAAGCTGGCGGGGGTAGTTTTCTTCGCGGTGATATATACCATAATACTCAGCGTCCTGCTGTTCTATGCAGTGCAGATACATCTTTTGTCTTCGGATACCGTCGCCGCTTCCGTTATCTACCCTTTTATCCGGCCATGGGGTCCGGTAGTAATCGACGAATTCGGTAAATTTGTACCGTGGTTCAGGGGAATGTTCGCCCAACTGGAAGATTTTTTCGGCCGGCTTGGCAACAAACTGTGAAAACCGGAAAACCATTTCAAAAAATGTCGGTTATTGTTGTTATGCAGGCAGTTTTAAATTATAATTGTCCTTATAATGGTAGTTTGTGTGGCTTCTGAGAGTAGGAAGAGACCAGAGTGTAGATTGTACCTTTAGGGTAGGTGTTTTTTTGGGTTAAAACGTTTATTTTAGCGGATCAAAACCGGACGAAGTCCGGTTCAAGTTACTAGCGGATTACGTCAAAAACTTATTTTCAGGACAAGTTTTGACGGTTATAAAGGGATAAAGTATCTTATTAGCTGATGCAATACGAAATTAAACAAGAAGAAAAGTTCAGATTCATCGAGGTTGGGGAAGGTGAGCCGCTGCTATTACTGCATGGGTTGTTCGGGGCTTTGAGCAATTTCGGCGGTCAGATCGACTATTTCCGCAATCAGTACAAAGTGGTGGTACCCCTGCTGCCGCTGCTGGATCTGGACCTGCTGCACACGACCGTGGGCGGCCTGGAGAAATTTGTCCATAAGTTCGTCGAGTACCGTGACTATAAAAACATCCATATATTAGGTAATTCACTGGGCGGCCATGTCGCCCTGATGTATGTCCTCAGACATCCTGAAAGGGTCAAATCTCTGATCCTGACTGGTAGTTCCGGACTTTTTGAGAACGGAATGGGGGATACTTACCCCAAAAGAGGGGATTATGAATATATTCGGAAAAAAACTGAATTGACCTTTTTCGATCCGGCAATGGCTACCAAGGAGCTCGTGGACGAATTATATGAGACCGTCAACGTCCGTATCAAGGCCGTAAAGATCATCGCCCTGGCAAAGAGCGCGATCCGGAACAATCTTGGGGAAGAGGTCAGCCAGATAAAACAGCCTACCCTGCTTATCTGGGGGAAGAACGACGCGATAACTCCGCCTTTTGTGGGAGAGGAGTTCCGCAAGCTGATTACCAACAGCGAGCTCCATTATATTGACAAATGCGGTCATGCACCCATGATGGAGCGGCCGGAAGAGTTCAATACTATTTTGCTTAAATTTTTGCGAAAACTGAACGAGCCGGCAGCGGTAGCCTGATTTTTTTCGTCTATATGAAGACGCGGTAGTGTTTTCGTCCGGAGGACAGATATTAGAAGTATTGTGGTGAAATTTTTTTTAGCGTTGAATTTTTGCCGCAATTGAATGTAGATGTTCACAACCATGTTAAACAGAGAGATCATATCAGCAGCAATTCCTTCCCTGCATCTTAACGACCCGGTGTCCCAGGCCCTGGATCTGATGGCTGATTTTCATGTCACCCATCTCCCGGTAGTCGTGGAAGACAAACTGGCCGGTCTGGTCAGCGAGGACGACCTGTTGAATGTCGAGAATGATGAAATGTTGCTGGCACAGCTGCAACCCTCCTTTTCAAAGATCGCAGCGCACGCCGACGGATTCTTCTACGAGGCGGTGCAACTGGTCAACGAGAATAACCTGACGGTTATCCCGGTCGTCTCGGGAGAGGCGGAATACGTCGGCGCCATTATCGCCACCGATCTTTTGAGACAGCTGGGCCGGACGGCAGGCGTCAATGACCTCGGCGGGATCATCGTCCTGGAAATGGAAAAGGTGAGCTTTTCCTTTACCGAAATATCCAAGCTGGTCGAGACCAACGACGCGCAGATCATCCAGCTGAATACCTACAAGGACGGCACGTCCGGCAATTTTTATATAACCCTAAGGATCAACAAGGCCGAGATCTCCGATATCGTGGCTACTTTTCAGCGGTATGAGTATCAGGTGAAATATTATTTTGGCGAAGAGCTGTATGAGAACGAGCTCCGCAGCAATTACGACCACCTGATGAACTACCTGAATATCTGAGGCCGGGATGAGATTATTCTTTATAATCCTGGTCGTTTCCCTGAATTTTCATGTTTTTGCCCGGAGCCGGCCGCCGGCAGCTGAAGTTGTCGCCGTGTCCGCCGCCTTCCCATCCATGGTCCGGTTGTCCGTCGACCCCATGTCCGGCAGTCCCGACACATCTGTTGCCCCCGCGACCATTATCGCACCGGCCGACAGTCTCAGCCCGATCGTTTGTGTCGTGGGGGACCTCCTGATCAAAGGCAACCGAAAGACGAGGACCTATATCGTGACCCGGGAGCTGTCCTTTAAAAAAGGCGACACGCTCACGCTGGGGCAGCTGGTAAAGGGGTTCAGGGACGCGCACGACCGGCTTATCAATACCCATCTTTTCAACGAGGTCGTTGTATTTGCCAGGGCCTTCAGCGGCCGGGTGGTCGACGTCGAGATCGACGTCAAAGAGCGGTGGTATATTTTCCCTCTTCCCTATTTCAAGCCTGTCGACCGTAATTTCGCCGCCTGGTCGCAGAAGCACTACAACCTCAACCGGATCAACTACGGCGCAAAGTTCACCTATTATAATTTTACGGGCCGTAACGACAACCTGACGGCCTGGCTCATCACCGGCTATGCCCGACAGTTGGAACTATACTACAATCTGCCCTATCTCGACCGCCAGCTGAAACATGGGTTCGGCTTCGGCTTCAACTATATTGCGCAGAAAGAGCTGGACGTCCGGACAGTGGGCAACCAGCAGGGGTTCATCAATTCGGATACCATCGCTTATGCCGGGAAATACCTAAGCCGGCAGCTGTCATTTTCCGCGCGCTATTTTTACCGGCCCCGCCTGAAGGTGCGGCACGTCCTCAACTTTACGCTGACCTCGACCCGTATCGACAGCGCGGTGACCGTCTGGAATCCGCACTATCTGGAGAACGATAAGAGAAGTATCGTATACCCTCAGCTGACCTATACCCTCAACTATACCGACGTGGACTA
>Ga0068853_100000759_pt1 | contig 22392 bp, 25 predicted proteins | sample KBSCornC32_FD_65655 | JGI IMG/M metagenome (GOLD analysis project Ga0068853, IMG submission 65655) | Corn rhizosphere microbial communities from Kellogg Biological Station, Michigan, USA - KBS Corn C3-2 | ecosystem: Host-associated > Plants > Roots > Rhizosphere > Soil ... | reverse complement strand
TTCGGCATGCGCCACCTCGCGCACGATACGGCGATGCGCCAGCGCATGATCGACGATCCATCCTGCGTCCCGGCCGCGGTCGAGGAGTTGCTGCGCCGCTACACCTTCGTCGCGTTGCCGCGTTACGTCACCCACGAGACCCAGCTTGGCGGATTGACGCTGGCCGAGGGGGACTCGATCCTCGTACCGCTGATGCAGATCAGCTGGGACGATCGCGTCGTGCCAGATCCTGAGGCCGTGATGCTCGACCGCCCGCCCTGCAAGCATGCGGCGTTCGGCTCCGGCGTGCATATGTGCCCCGGCCTCCATTTTGCGCGCAAGGAACTGGCAATCTTCTACCAGCTCTGGTTCGAAAAAATCGGCCATTTCCGCCAAATCGGACCCGAAGCTCCGAACACCATGCGGGGCGGCACGGTCATCGCCGTCAAGGAACTGAATCTCGGCTGGCGCTGAGCGCTACGTCAGTCGATGACGCTGCCCGCAACCGCGCCAGCCGCGCCGCCGATCAGGGCACCTTCAGTCGTATTGCCCGATTTCTTGCCGATCACCGCGCCAGCCGTGCCGCCGGCCAGGCCGCCCACGGTGCTGCCCGTCGAACAAGCTGCCACACTCAACCCAAAAGCCGCAACCAACGCGACCACGACCGGTTTTTTCATTTTCTGCATTGCCATTGCTCCTTGTCGCAATGACTTTTTAACGGGAAATTGACAGCGAGGTTCCGTCAGCCGGTGAGCTGGCCCGTCATGGTGCTACCGCGCGTCAGCGTGCCGCCGGCCTGAAGGAACAGGTCGCCACCGTTTATCGCCGCACCGGGGCCGACATCGCGCAGCAGATAGGCACGGTTGGCGTCGGGAATCTCGTCGATGCTCACCGTCGGCTGCCGCGTGATCATCTCGTCACAGACGGCATCGTCTTCCTCCCGAACGCCCGAAAGGTCACCGATGCGCTCGAGCAGGATCGGTACGGCGGCGGGCGTGCGTGCGGCATTGAGCGCCGCCATCAGCAGGATACCCTCCATCACCTCGGCGCGCGGCAGCGGCACGCCCCGGAAGATGAGGAACAGCGGGGTCTGGCCGGTGCTGTTATGGATGATGGTGAAGAGATTGCCCTCGGCCAGCATCATCCAGCCGTGGAAATAAAGCCCCGCGCCGCCCATGCGCACCTCCAGCAGGCCGTTGGCATTGGTGCGGATCATGCCATGATCCTGGAAGATCAAGTGCGGCATCAGCAGGGAAGGCCGGGACGTGCGCCAGAATCCTTCATAGGCTGAACCGCGCTGCTCGGTATTGCGCCGCGCGAGATCGATGAATTCGAGCGGCAGACCCTGGATCGCCGGCAGCGGCTGTTCGATCCGCGCGGCCGAAGGATCAAGGCCGAGCCGCTTTGCGAAATCGGCAAGATCGCGTTCCCAGTCCAGCATGATGAAGCCGGGGAAACGTTCCGCGATGACCGCGGTGATGCGCGAAAGATTATGATCGGAGGGATGCACAGCTCCCGCTGCCCAGCGCCCGACCAATGATTTGTCCACGCCCAACACGCTTGCGAGCTTCGCCCGGGACATGGCGACGGCGCTCAACACAAGATGCAGTCTTGCCGCAAAGGGAGAACGCGCGCTCATCGCCCGCATCCTTATCCCAAATGCAACAATTTGCAACTGGTGCATTTTGGTGCACGCAAGTTGCATATTGATGTGTCTGTTGATGCTCCTTCCCGCAACCGCCGGGCGGACGCATTGACTTCCCGACGACGAAAATGGCTCCGTTAAAGTTGCTTGGCGTATCGGGCCGTCTCATCGCCGAGAAATGACGCGCGCCCCGCCATTCGCCAGATCCGCAGCGGCATCCCAGACCAGTTGCCGATCGACGAGTGCCGGGGCGCCAGCGACGCCCGTGCCAGTTCAGTGAGCAGCGGCCGCGTTGCCGTCCTCGATCGCGTCCGCCTGGTTTTCGCCCGCCGAACGAACCGCGTCCGCCTGGTTTTCCATGGCGTCTGCCTGATTTTCGAGACCCTGATCCTCAAGCACGTCGGCGCGATTGTCCATCGCATCCGCCGTTGCGTCGGTCTCGTTCCGGACGGCATCGGCAGCGTCATTGCCCTTGCTGCATCCCGCTATCGAGATCAGGCCTGCTGCCATCAGGATCGTCTTCGCAAATCGGTTCATCTTTTCCTCCAGGAGACCCCTTGCTCCGGCTAGGCACAACACTTGGGCGGCATTTCTGTGCCATCAGTGCGCCGAAAAGTCCCCGATTCGGCATCGAAAGGCAGACAGCGCCGCCGGCAGCGGCTAACCGGCAGCGATGATCAACGACCCATTTTTCTGGATGGCGGCCTTCGTTTCAGTGACGCTCGTCGGGCTCAGCAAGGGCGGATTTTCGGGCCTGGGCGCTCTCGCCACGCCGACGATGGCGCTCACTATCTCGCCCGTTGCCGCCGCCGCGATCCTGCTCCCGATCCTCATCGTGCAGGATATTGTGAGCGTCTGGAACTTTCGGCACTCCTGGGACAAGTGGATCGTCGCCTGGATGCTGCCCGGCGCGCTGGGCGGAGTGGGGCTCGGCTGGGCATTTGCCGAAATCCTGCCCGCCAGCGCCGTCATGGCCGCGCTTGGACTGATAACCCTTGGCTTCGGCCTCTGGCGGCTGTGGATCGAGCGCGGAGGCCGGATCGTGACGGCGTCCAATTCCCCGGGCTGGGTCGGCATGCTGTTCGGCGTGATGACCGGCTTCACCAGCCAGGTGGCGCATGCCGGCGGTCCGCCGTTCCAGATGTGGGTGACGCCCCGGCGCTTGCCGCATCTGCGCTATGTCGGCACCAATGCGGTCCTTTTTGCCTTCATCAATTGGGCCAAGATTCCCGCCTACGCCGCGCTGGGAGAATTCACCGTGGAAAACATGACGGCGTCGGCGCTGCTCGTGCCGCTTGCCATCGTCAGCACCTTCGCCGGCGTCTGGGTGATCCGCCGGATCGATCCGGCGCGCTTCTACACGGTCATCTATGTGCTGATGGTGCTGCTGGGCGCCAGGCTGCTGTGGCAAGGCATCGCAGCCTGAGGTAAAAAAAAGGCCGGCAGGTTGCCCTGCCGGCCCAGTCCTTCGCAGGAGATTGTCGGGGGCGGATCCGAAGACCCGCCCCAAACCGATCAGTAGTTGTAGGCCCGCTCGCCATGCTCGGCGATGTCCAGACCGTCATGCTCGACCTCGACGCTCGGGCGCAGACCGATGGTCTTGTCGAGCAGGAAGAAGAGGACGAACGAGACGCCGCCCGACCACACCAGCGTCACGGCGACAGCCTTGATCTGAGTGATGACCTGCGCGCCCATGTCATAGGCACCGACGCCCGCCGGGAAGACGGTGTAGTCGACCCAGCCCTGACCGCCGAGCGCGGGATCGGCGAATACGCCGGTCATAATCGCGCCGAAGATACCGCCGATGCAGTGCACGCCGAACACGTCGAGCGAGTCGTCATAACCGAGCTTGTTCTTCACCGTGGAGACGAAGAAGAAGCAGAGCGGCGAGACGAGCAGGCCGAGGATGATCGAGGTCATGGGCGAGATGAAGCCGCAAGCCGGGGTAATCGCAACGAGGCCGGCAACAGCGCCGGAAGCTGCACCCAGCATCGAAGGCTTGCCATGGACGATCTGGTCGACCAGCGCCCAGGAAACCGCGGCTGCTGCGGTGGCAACGAAGGTATTGATGAAGGGAACGCCCATGAAGGCGTTTGCTTCAAGGTTGGAGCCGGCGTTGAAGCCGAACCAGCCCACCCACAGCAGCGAAGCGCCGATCATGGTCATCGTCAGCGAGTGCGGCGGCATCGGCTCCTTGCCGTAGCCGGTACGCTTGCCGATCACGAGGCAGCCCATCAGGCCAGCGATGCCGGCGTTGATGTGTACCACGGTGCCACCCGCGAAATCGAGCGCGCCCCAGCCCCAGATCAGGCCGTTGGCGGCAGTCGAGTCCTTCAGGAAGTCCGGACCCTGCCAGAACCACACCATGTGTGCGATCGGGAAGTAGACGATCGTCGCCCAGAGGACGAGGAAGATCATGAGCGGGGTGAACTTCACGCGCTCGGCAAAAGCGCCAACGATCAGCGCCGGCGTGATGCACGCGAACGTCATCTGGAAGAATATGTAGACATATTCAGGCAGATAGACGTTGTTCGAGAAGGTCGCAGCGAAGGTGGTCGGGCTGACGCCTGCCAAAAATGCCTTGGAAAGGCCGCCTACATAGGGCGTGTCGCCCTGCGAGAAGGCCATCGAATAGCCATAGCAGACCCAGATCAGCGCGATGATGCTGACGCACATGAAGACCTGCATCAGCACCGACAGCATATTCTTGGTGCGGACGAGACCGCCGTAGAACAGGCCCAGAGCCGGTACGGACATCATCAGAACGATTGCTGCCGAGATGGACATCCAGGCGACGTCGCCCTTGTTGACCATCGTGGCCTGTTGTTCGGGCGTCGGGTTGAAAATGGGGCCGGCAGCCTGTGCGAAGCTGGGCGACGCCAGCAACGCGGACACACCAAGCGCACCAAGACCGAGGCCGATCTTTGTAGAAAGCTTCATGTTTCCCCCTATCATCTAGAGCGCGACATCGTCGGTTTCGCCGGTGCGGATGCGCACCGCCTGCGCAACCTCCAGCACGAAGATCTTGCCGTCTCCGATCGCACCGGTGTTGGCCGCCTGCTGGATCGCCTCGACGACCCGGCCGGCCAGGGCGTCGGTCGTGGCGACCTCGACCTTGATCTTCGGCACCATGTTCGTGCTGTATTCGGCCCCACGGTATATTTCCGTCTGGCCTTTCTGCCGTCCGAAGCCCTTGACTTCAGTGACGGTCATTCCCTGCACGCCCAGCGTGGCCAAGGCTTCCCTCACCTCGTCCAGCTTGAACGGCTTGATGATCGCGACAACGAGTTTCATTCCGCCTCCCTCATGTAAGCCGGGAGGCGCTCAGCAAGGGCCGTGCCAGAATCGAAGAGTCACCGAGTCAGTGCGAGTCGCGGTTCGGGCGATATGGTGGATCAAGTGAGCGATGCGCGGCCGACGCTCAGAATTTAAGCAATGGTAAACCCTTGCCCATGATTTAGGCAATTATATACTTGACAAAGCAATGGCTAAAACCCTAGAGATAGGGCATGACGAACATCACCGCCCCGCACTTCACCAACGAGGATAAGGCCCGCGAGCATCTGGAATCTCTGCGTTGGCCGCAGGGCCCGTTCTGCCCGCATTGTGGATCGCTCAACGCCAAGCGCCTGCCCTTGCAGCGTGGCCGTCCTACCAAGGCTCACCCCGAAGGGGCGGAGCGCAAGGGCGTCGTCCAGTGCAACGATTGCCGCAAGCAGTACTCAGTGACCGTTGGCACTGTGTTCGAGAGCAGCAAAATCCCGCTTCACAAGTGGCTGCTCGCCAATCACCTGCTCTGCGCCTCAAAGAAGGGCATGAGCGCCCACGAAATCCACCGCCTGCTCGGCATCACCTACAAGTCGGCGTGGTTCATGTGCCACCGCATTCGCGAAGCGATGAAGTCAGAAACTCCCTCGCCAATCGGCGGCTATGGCAAGGCCATTGAAGCCGACGAAACCTATGTGGGCGGCAAGGTATCCAATCGCCATGCTCACAAGCGCCATGGCAGCAAGGAAAACCCGTTCAAGGACAAGCAACCCGTCGTTTCCCTGGTCGAGCGCGGCGGCGAGGTCCGCAGCTTCCATGTCGCCAACGTCACCGGCCCGTTGCTCCGCAATATCCTCGTTACCAATGCCGATCGCGGTAGCTGGCTGATGACTGATGAACATGGTGGCTACAAAGCAGTCGGCAAGGAGTTCACCGGCCACGGCGTCGTCGCACACTCACGCGGCGAGTATGGCCGTCATGGCGTGTTCCACACGAACACGATCGAAAACTTCTTCTCCATCTTCAAGCGCGGAGTGATCGGCACCTATCACCACATCAGCGAGAACCATCTGCATCGCTACACCACGGAATTTGATTTCCGTTACAATACCCGCAAGGGCACCGATGCCGAACGCGCCGATCTCGCGCTCAAGGGCATTGCCGGTAAGCGCCTTACCTATCGGCGGATTGATCAAAGCCCAGCCTAACTATTTTAAGGCTCCGCGCACGTTCGGGACACCTCGCAAGAGGTGGACGGGCTGATGCTCACTTTTAGTGGATAAGTTGCGATTCAGGACTCGACTCCGAATCTCTTTTCGTTCCAACAATGTTTCCGATTGTTCCGAAATGACGAAGCCCCAGCGTTGGCGCGCCGGGGCTTCTGATCGGGGCAAGCATCGCGTCCTTTAGGCTGGCGCGCGGTGCCGGGAACCACCCAAATCCTGCGGGACGTATCCCGCATGAGGCGGGCCCCGTCAAGCCGGTCGTTTAACGGAAGGAACCTCCGTAATGAACCGACGACCCAACAAACGTAAGCGTGCTCCTTACAGTTCCGAGACTTTCGGAGAGGTTAAGCGAAGGCTGGCTCTTGGCCACTTTCAGCATGACATCGCCGCAGACTTGGGCTGGAACCAAGGGCGCGTATCAGAAGTGAAAACCGGCAAGCGCGGGGGCGACTCCGATCAGCCGTCACTTCTTTGATGACTTGGGGGCGGGTTTTGTGTTCGCCCCCTTTTCCTTATGCGGCGTCGGCGGGGTGTTCAGCATCCGCCGCAACACGTCATCCTCTTGCTTTTGATCGGGGTTAGGCATGTCAGAACAATACACCCCCAGCCTTGAAATTAAAGCCTACGCGACGATAGGTGTCGTTTGTCTCCAATGGTCTTTATTAGAGCAGATGCTGCTTCGAGTTATCGCGTGCGCCGAAAACGCTCCGATCGACAAGATCTACCTTTCCTACGCAGGCTTGGACATGATGCCCCGAATAGGCATGGCTCTAAAGCTCGCCAGATACGCCAAATGGCCCCAGCCATTGATAAAACGGATTGAAGCGATACGCGTCGCCCTTCAGGGCAAAAGCGGGCGTCACGGATTGGCGGACAGGCGAAATCAAGTCGTTCATGGCGTCCATAAGGAATCTGAGAAGCCTGATTGCATATCGTTGACCATGGTTAGGTGGGACGGACCCAGGCGCACACAAGACGTAACACTCTCAGAAATCGCCGACCTTGCTACCCAGTTAGCAGCGCTCGCGCAGGAGGCGTGGAGCATCTCCGACGCATACGGTGACTGGAAGTTCGGCTCCAACCGTGAGCAAAATGGCGGCGAGCAATTCTCCCGCGCTAAAACCAGCATCGGGGTCGAAATTATACATCACGTCCAAAGCGTGATTAAACGCCTCTTCGGTAACGGTTAGCACCGGCCTGTCACGCCCATCTGGCGTAGCTGAATCAGGTTGCTTTGTCATGTATATAATTGCCATGATTTAGGCAATTATCAGTGCGCGAATTTCAGGCAACGCGTCAGTGATGGCGGCGCGCCCTATCTCGATCAACTCGCTGGCACGGGTAAAGTTGCCAGCGTCTATATGGCCAACAGCGAGATCGAGCTGAAGGTCCGGCGGGTCGACGGACAGGGAGTGCCGGGTGAGGCTGGCGGTCATAAGCGCCGTCGCGGCCCGCACCACGCCCAATGTCGAGACCGATCGTCGTTCATTCCAGGTCCGCCGCAGAGCCCGTGCACGGCCCTGATAATCGCCAAGCAGATTGATCGCGAGCAGCGGCTGACCGGGTGCGAGCTTGCGGGCGGCGGCGACCGGCACCGGCATCGCTACGCCGCCGTCAATCAGCAGCTGGCCGTCGATCTCGACGGGGTGGAAGATGCCGGGCAACGCCATCGATGCGCGAACCGCGCTGGCGACAGGTCCGCGATCGAGGATGACCGCCTCCCCTGTCAATAGATCGGCGGCGACCGCCGAGACCGGCACATGCAGATCCTGGAACCGGATATGGCCGAGATGCAGTTCGAGATGCCGCTGGATTTCACGCCCGCCGAGCATGGCGCCGCTCTTCCAGTGCGGGTCGAGGAAACGGAGCACCATCCGCAGATTGGCCGAGCGGGCCAGGCCTTCCAGCGTGTCGAGCTGATGCGCGCCCGCGCAGACCGCCGCGAGCGAGCCGATGGAAGTGCCGGAATAGGCATTGATCCTGATCCCGGCCTCATCGAGCGCGCGCAGCACGCCGATATGCGCCCAGCCGAGCCCCGCGCCGCCGCCCAGCGCAAGCGCGATGCCGGGCCGTTGCCTCATTCGACCTCGATCGGCAGCCCGTCGATGGAGATGCTGTTCTTTTCCTGGCGATAGGCGCGCAAACCTTCCTCGCCCTTCTGTTCGGACCAGGCGGTGAGCGTCGGCCGCGCGCGCACCAGCATCATTTCTGGGACGCCATAGCCGCAATTGTCGATCACCTCGTCCACAGCAACATCGATGAAATGACGCAGGCCCGCCGGCTGCGGCATGGCCGCTGCCAGTTCCTCCCAGCTCGGATCGTTCGGCAGGACGACGCGGCCCTTGCCGTAAATCCGCACGATGTTGGCGTTGCGGGTGAAGGAGCAGAACAGGATCGTGATGCGCCCGTCGCGCTGGAGGTGGGCGGCCGCTTCGTTCGTGGCGCCGGTCATGTCGGCATAAGCGACCCGGTTCGGGCCGAGCACGCGGAAACTGTCGATGCCCTTGGGGCTTACCGAGATCGTCGCGCCTTCGGAGGCGGTGCCCACGAAATAGACCGGCTGTGCCTCGACGAAGGCCTTGAGCTTGTCGTCAATCGCCGGGTGGCGCTTCACGCCCCAATCCTCATGCAGCCGTGCCGCCTACCGTCAGTCCCTCGATCAACAGGGTCGGTTGGCCAACGCCGGCGGGGACCGATTGCCCGCCCTTGCCGCAGATGCCGATACCCTCGTCGAGCGCCATGTCGTTGCCGATCGCCTTGACGCGGGTGAGTGCCGATGGGCCGTCGCCGATCAGCGTCGCGCCCTTGATCGGGGCGCCGATCTTGCCGTTCTCGATCCTGTAGGCCTCGGTGCAGCTGAAGACGAACTTGCCCGAGGTGATGTCGACCTGTCCGCCGCCGAAGCTCTTGGCATAGATGCCGTTCTTCGCCCGCGCGAGGATCTCGCCGGGATCGTCGTTGCCGCCCAGCATGAAAGTGTTGGTCATGCGCGGCATCGGAGCGTGGGCATAGCTTTCGCGACGGCCATTGCCGGTAGGCGCGACGCCCATCAGCCGGGCGTTGAGCCGGTCCTGGATATAGCCCTTGAGAATGCCGTCTTCGATCAGGATGTTCGATTGGGTGGGCGTGCCCTCGTCATCGATGGTGAGCGAGCCGCGCCGCTGGCCGATCGAGCCGTCATCGACCACGGTCACGCCCCGCGCGGCGACGCGCTCGCCGATCCTGCCCGAAAAGGCCGAGGTGCCCTTGCGGTTGAAATCGCCCTCCAGGCCATGCCCGATCGCCTCGTGCAGCAGCACGCCCGGCCAGCCGGGGCCGCAGACGACGGTCATCTCGCCAGCCGGCGCGGCGACTGCCTGCAGATTGATCAGGGCCTGCGACAGCGCCTCATCGATCGCCCGGTTCCAGTGGATGGGATCGAACAGCTGGTCGTAGAGATAGCGCCCGCCCAATCCGAAGAACCCGCTCTCTCGCCGCCCATTCTCCTCGGCGACGATCGAGACGTTGAGCCGCACCAGCGGACGCACGTCGGTCGCGACGAAGCCATCGGGGCGGACGATCTCGACCACGCTCCACGACCCCGACAGCCCGACCGAAACCTGCGCCACGCGCGGATCGCGGGCGCGGGCGGCGGCATCGATCTGCTGGCACAGCTCCACCTTCCGCGCGAAGGGGATGAGGCCCATCGGATCATCGGCGGTATAGAGTGCGACATTCGTCCGGCGCGGCGGCGGCGCCTTCTCCCCTTTGGCGGGATCGAGCAGGGTCATCGTCTCGGCAGCGCGGCGGATCGCGGCTTCGCTCAGCTCATTGGCATGGGCGAAGGCCGTGGTCTCGCCAGTGACCCCGCGCAGCCCGAAGCCGGCCTGCGTGCTGTAATCGGCGGTCTTGAGCCGGCCGTCGTCGAAGCCGAAGCTCTCCGAGGCCATATATTGCAGGTAAAGCTCGCCATCGTCGCACTTGGCCAGCATCTGCGCGGAGAGGCGCAGGGCCGTGTCCGGATCAAGGCTGTCGCGGTAGAGGAAGCGGCGGGGATCGGCGATCATGGTCATCGCCCGGATATAGGCCGGGTGTGACAGGAATTAAACTGATCTCGCTGCTGCCGTCGCTGATCCAGATCGAGCGCGGTCATCATGACGGTGCCTCAACGATCAGTCAGGCAGCCTTGGCGCCTGCGTCGGCAGGCCCACCGGCCAGCACGAATCGCCGGTCGCAATAGCCGCAATCAACGAAGCCCGTTTCGTCGATCTCCAGAAACACGCGCGGGTGGCCGAGCGCGGCCCCGCCGGGAATCTCGCTCGCGCCGTCACAGGCGACGCGGGCTTTGTCGACACGGATGGTCTCGGGCGGCGGGATCATGGCCGGGCAGATAGCAAGCGCCGCACGCGGGTGCAATTCGCCTTATCGATACGCCCGCGCCATGTTTTGGGATAACAGAGATTCGCGGGGGCATCACGCGAACGGAGGCATCCATGGAACAGGGATCGAGTGGGTCAGGCGTTTATGGTGCGGGATCGAGACGGGTTTTCCTGACGGGGTCGGCGATGGCGGTCGGGATCGGGCTGGTGCCCGGGCTTCTGGCATCGGCCGGCGCGGCGGCGCCGGCGGGAATGGAGACGGATTTCGTCACCGTCGCCGACGGGACGCGGATCTTCTACAAGGATTGGGGGCCGAAGGAGGCCCAGCCCATCGTCTTCCACCATGGCTGGCCGCTCAGCGCGGACGACTGGGACAATCAGATGATGTTCTTCCTGGAAAAGGACTACCGCGTCATCGCGCATGACCGGCGCGGACATGGCCGCTCGACCCAGACCTGGGCCGGGAACGAGATGGATACCTATGCGGCGGACGTCGCCGCACTGGCAAAGGCGCTCGATCTCAAGAACGCGATCCATGTCGGCCATTCCACCGGCGGGGGCGAGGTGGCGCATTATGTCGCGCGCGCCGAGTCCGGGCGGGTGGCCAAGGCAGTGCTGATCGGCGCGGTGCCGCCGATCATGGTCAGGTCGGAGAAAAACCCCGGTGGCCTGCCCTTGTCCGTGTTCGATGGCTTTCGCGCGGCGCTGGTCGCCAACCGCGCGCAATTCTATCGCGATATCCCGTCGGGGCCCTTCTACGGCTTCAACCGGGCGGGAGCGAAGGTCTCGCAGGGCGTTATCGACAATTGGTGGCGGCAGGGCATGATGGGCGGCATCAAGGCCCATTATGATTGTATCAAGGCCTTCTCCGAGACCGATTTCACGGACGATCTCAAGAAGATGACAGTGCCTACATTGCTGATGCACGGCGATGACGACCAGATCGTCCCGATCGCCGATTCCGCGCTGCTGGGGATCAAGCTGCTGAAGAGGGGTACTCTCAAGGTCTACAAGGGCCTGCCGCACGGCATGTGCACCACCCATCCGGAGGCGATCAATCCGGACCTGCTGGCCTTCGTGAAGAGCTGAGCGAGTGACTTAATCGTCACCCCTCCGAGTATGCTAAATCCCCTCAGACGTTAGGCGAAGCTGGCCTTCACGCCGTCGATCACGAACTGGGTGGCCAGCGCCGCGAGCAGCACGCCCAGGACGCGCGTGATCATCGCCTCCAGCTTCGGGCCCATGACCCGCATGATCGCGCTGGCGCCCAGGAGCGAGATCACCATCAGCACCATCACCGCCGCCAGCGCGGCCAGCACGACCAGACTTTCGATCAGGCCGTGGCTGCGCGCCATCAGCAGCATCATCGTCGCGATCGAGCCCGGTCCGGCGATCATCGGTATGCCCATTGGGAAGATCGAGATGTCATCGTGCGCCGGATCCGCATTCACTTCGGCGGCCCGGCTTTCGCGACGCTGGGTGCGCTTTTCGAACACCATCTCGAGCGCGATCAGGAACAGCATGATCCCGCCCGCGATGCGGAACGCGTCGAGGCTGATGCCGAGCGTCCGTAGCAGATCCTCGCCCAGCAGTGCGAAGACCATCAGGATCGCGCTGGCGACAGCAGTCGAACGGATCGCCATTGCGCGGCGGTGCCGGGCATCGGCATCCTTGACGAGGCTCGCGAAGATCGGCGCGCAGCCGGGCGGGTCGATGACCACGAACAGCGTGACGAACGCCGAGAGAAAGAGCGCGATCACAGGTCCGCAGGCGGGGGCAGCCCTTCCCGCCGGTGTGCCGCGATGAGCGTGTTGCGGAGGAGGACGGCAATGGTCATCGGGCCGACGCCGCCGGGAACGGGCGTGATCGCGCCGGCGACCTCCGCTGCTTCGGCATAAGCCACATCGCCGACCAGCCGGATCTTCCCCACATCGCCCGCGATGCGGTTGATGCCCACGTCGATCACGGTCGCGCCGGGCTTGATCCAGTCGCCCTTGACCATCTCGGGACGGCCGACGGCGGCGACCACGATATCGGCCTGCCGCACGACTTCCGCCAGATCCCGGGTCCGGCTGTGCGCGATCGTCACGGTGCAGCTCTGCTGGAGCAGAAGCTGGGCCATCGGCTTGCCGACGATGTTGGAACGTCCGATCACCACCGCGCTCTTGCCCGAAAGATCGCCGAGCCGATCCTTCAGCAGCATCAGGCAGCCAAGCGGCGTGCAGGGCACGAAGCCTTCGGCACCCACTGCGAGCCGCCCGGCGTTGATGACGTGAAAGCCATCGACATCCTTGTCGGGATCGATGGTGGCGATCACCTTGGCCTCGTCGATATGCTTCGGCAGCGGCAGCTGGACGAGGATGCCGTCCACTTGCGGGTCGGCGTTGAGCTGTTCCACCAGCGCCAGCAGATCGGCCTCGCTTATAGCTTCGTCGCGCTTATGTTCGAAGCTGGCCATGCCGACCTCGACCGTCATCTTGCCCTTCGATCTGACATAGACCTGGCTGGCCGGGTCCTCGCCGACCAGCACCACCGCAAGTCCCGGCTTGCGTCCGGCCTTGCCGACGAACGCATCGACGCCCTCGGCCACGCGACCGCGCAGGCCTGCTGCGAATGCCTTGCCGTCGATGACCGCTGCCGTCATTCGTCTATTCCCGTTGCTCTCAGTCTGGCGAGGAGCGCTACCGGATCACCCGCCAGTTTCAACCTCTTTTCCCGCGCCTGTTCGCCCGACAGGATCGTGACCGCGCTCCGACCGATCCCCACTGCGTTGGCAAGCAGCCTGCGAACCGATTCATTGGCCGCGCCATCCGCCGGCGGGGCCGCGACCTTGATGGCGAGATGACGCTGGCCATCGCCTGTCTCGCGCTGGCCGATGATCGTGTCGCGCCCGCCTTTGGGCGTCACCCGGACGCTGAGGATCAGCCCATCCGGTTCGATCCGGATCAGAGCGTGCCGACCCCGAATGCGGTCGGCAGGATGATCTGGCGCAGGATGTAGATGATCAGCAGCACGACCATCGGCGAAAGATCAAGCGCACCGAAATCCGGCATGATCTTGCGGATCGGCCGGTAGAGCGGTTCGGTGATGCGATCGAGCGCGTAGAGCATCTGCCGCACGAAATCATTGTAGGTGTTGATAACGTTGAACGCGACCAGCCAGGAGATGATCGCCTGGATGATGATGATCCACATCAGGATGTAGAGGAGCAGTTGAAGTATGTCGTAGATCGCGAGCATCAACTCACCTCCGTTGAGGATTGCCTGTTAGCCGAACCGCGCGGTGCGCGGCAACGGGGTCATTGGGCAAGGTCATTCGGCGCGGATCAGCGTACCCGCGCCGCGCTTTGTGAAGATTTCGATCAGCATCGCATGCGGCACCCGCCCGTCGAGTATGACGGCCGCGTCCACGCCGCCCTCGACGGCGTCAACGCAGGTTTCCAGCTTCGGGATCATGCCGCCGCTGATCGTGCCGTCCTCGCGCAGCGCGTCGATCTGGCGGGGCGTGAGATCGGTCATCAGCTGCTTGTTCTTGTCGAGCACGCCCATCACGTCGGTCAACAGGAACAGGCGTGCCGCCCCAGTCGCGATGGCGATCGCCCCGGCCATCGTGTCGGCGTTGATATTGTAGGTCTCGCCATCCTCACCGATCGCGATGGGGGCGATCACGGGAATCATCCCCGCCTTGGAGATGGTGTCGATCACTCGCCGGTCGACATCCGCCGGTTCGCCGACAAAGCCGAGATCGATCTCACGCTCGATATTGCTGTCAGGGTCCTTCTGGGTCCGCCGCACTTTTTCGGCGATGACCATCCGGCCGTCCTTGCCGGACAGGCCCACGGCACGCCCGCCGGCCTTGCCGATCCAGCTGACGATCTCTTTGTTGATCGCGCCCGACAGGACCATTTCGGCGACCTTGGCGGTCTCGGCATCGGTGACGCGCAGGCCATCGACGAAGCGGCTCTCGATGCCCGAGGCCTTGAGCATCGCCCCAATCTGCGGCCCGCCGCCGTGCACGACGATCGGGTTGATGCCGACCGCCTTGAGCAGCACGACATCCTCGGCGAAATCATGCGCCGCCTCGGGATCGCCCATGGCGTGGCCGCCATATTTGACCACGAAGGTCTCGCCGGCATAGCGCTGCATATAGGGCAGCGCTTCGGTGAGCGTCTCCGCCTTGGCGAGCAGGGCGGGATCGAAGGTCTCGTTCGTCGTCGACATGGCGGCGCCTATAGCAGGAGCCTACGGTTATTCCAGATGGCGCGCCGCGGCATCAGCGGGTCGGAACCGGCTTGTCCCCACTATAATCGTAAAAGCCCCGTCCAGTCTTACGCCCGTGCCAGCCCGCTTCTACATATTTGACCAGGATCGGCGCCGGGCGATATTTGGGATCACCGGTATCCCCCTGGAAAACCTTCAGGATTTCGAGGATGGTATCAAGGCCGATCATGTCCGCGAGGAACAGCGGGCCCATCGGATGGCCGAGACCAAGCTTCACGCCCTTGTCGATATCCTCGATCGAGGCCAGTCCCTCGCCAAGCGCGAAGAAGGCTTCGTTGAGCAAGGGTAGGAAGATCCGGTTGACCACAAAGCCGGGAGAATCGTTAGCGAGGATCGTTTCCTTGCCGATCTTCGCGCCGAAATCGCTCGCGATCTTTGCGGTGGCATCACTGGTGGCGAGGCCCCGGATGATCTCGAGCAGCGGCATCAGCGGCACCGGATTGAAGAAATGCATGCCGATGAAGCGCGTCGGATCGGGCGATGTCTGCGCCATCCGCGTGATCGAAATGGACGAGGTGTTGGACGCCAGCACCGCGTTCGGGCCGAGCACCTTGCCGACCTCGCCGAAGATCACCCGCTTGATATCCTCGCGTTCGGTGGCGGCTTCGATCACGAGACTCGCATCGCCGATCCTGTCATAGCTTGCAATCGGCTCGATCCGGCCGATCAGCGCGTCGGCGGCAGCCTGATCGATCTTGCCCTTCTCGACCATCTTGCCGATCTGCCTGGCGATCCCGTCCTTGCCCTTCTGGGCGCGATCGATCGAGATATCGGACAGATAGACCCCATAGCCGGCCTGCGCTGAAACCTGCGCAATACCCGCGCCCATCTGTCCTGCTCCGATGACGGCAATCTTTTCCATGAGGTTCCCCGTTGACTCGATGGAGCGTTCTTAGGTGCTCCCGGCGGGGGCGACAAGGATCAGGGCGCGGCGGGCGTCGGCCTTGCTTCGGCGAGCATGAGCATGAAGAGATCGTCGGGGTCGGACCATTTGGCGATGCGGTGCCATCCCGCTGCCCCAAGCAGCATCCGTGCTTCACGCGGGCCGTATTTATGGCTGTTCTCGGTGTGGATGGTCTCGCCTTCCCCGATCTCGAAATTCCGGCCAGCCACGGTGAAGCGGCAGGCGCGCATGGCTTCGAGATGCATTTCGATCCGGCCCGCCTCTTCGTTCCAGAGCGCGCGATGCCGAAAGGCTTCGACGGGAATATCGCCTTCGAGCTCATGGTTGATTCGCATCAGCAAGTTCCGGTTGAACCGGGCCGTGACGCCCTGCGCGTCGTCATAGGCGGGGATCAGGATGGCGGGATCCTTGATCCGGTCCATGCCGATCAGCAGGAGCGCGCCGTCGCCAAGGCTGGCCGCCATCGACCGCAGCAGATCGACAGCTTTCTCCGGCCCGAGGTTGCCAATGGTCGAGCCGGGAAAAAAGCCAAGCCGCGGGAATCCGTCGATGGATCGCGGGAGGCGAATCGGATCCATGAAATCAGCTTCGACAGGCATTACCGGCACGCCCGGAAAGTCCTCCGCCAGTGCAGCGGCCGAACTGCGCAGGAAATCCCCCGAAATATCGATCGGCACATAGGCGGCGGGATCGATCGCGTTGAGCAGCAGCGGTGTCTTGGTGGAGGAGCCCGAGCCGAACTCGATCACCGCCCGGCCCTTGCCCACCAGCGCGGCGATGTCCGCGCCGTGGTGCCGCAGCAGCGCGGTCTCTGTCCGAGTCGGATAATATTCCGGCAGGCCGGTTATCTCCTCGAACAGCGCCGATCCGGCGGCATCGTAGAACCATCGCGCCGGGATGGCGCGGGGCCGCGCGGCCAAACCCGCCAGTACATCGTCCCGAAAGGCCGGGTCTGCGTGAAAGCGCGGGCGATCGAGTTCAAGAAGCATGGTCACAGGTCTTTCGCGAGCCGCAGCCCGGTGAACTGCCAGCGCTGATGGGGATAGAAGAAGTTGCGGTAGGACGCGCGCATATGTCCGCGCGGTGTCGCGCAGCTCCCGCCGCGCAGCACCTGCTGGCCCGACATGAACTTGCCATTATATTCGCCGACCGCCCCCTCGGCCGGCCTGAAGCCGGGATAGGGAAGATAGGCGCTGCCCGTCCATTCCCAGACATCGCCGAACATCTGGAGCAGCCCACTCCCACCCCGCGCGGCATGTGGGCGCACTGGCCCTGCTTCATCAAGCTGATGCCCCGATGCCGGATCAAATACGGCCCCGGCACTTTCCCATTCAGCCTCGGTCGGAAGCCGCGCGCCCGCCCAGCGGGCATAGGCGTCGGCCTCATAATAGCTGATATGCGTGACCGGCGATGCAACCGCGACAGGTCGCAACCCGTCCAGCCCGAAATCGTGCCAGTCGCCATCTGCCTGCCGCCAGTAAAGTGGCGCTTCAACCCTCTGCGCCTGAACCCATCCCCAGCCGTCCGACAGCCAAAGCTCGGAGCGCCGATACCCCTCGTCAGCGATGAAAGAGAGCCATTCACCATTGGTGACGGGGCGGTTTGCCAGTGCATGGCGATGCAGCAAAACCGGATGACGCGGCCCTTCGCAATCGAAGGCAAAGCCCTCCACCGGGTCATGACCGATCTCGACGATGCCGTGGCACCCTTCGATCCACTCCAATGCCGGTGGAGTGCTCGATCTGGGTTCGGTCGGCTGCCAGAGCATCGGCTGCAATGGATTTTCCGCGAACAATGCAAGCAGGTCAGTCAGCATCAATTCCTGATGCTGTTGCTCATGCGCCAGACCGAGCTCGATCAAATCGAGCGCCACCGTCGGCAAATAGGGCAGTGCGTCAACCAGCGCCTCGTCGACCCGTCCGCGCCAGTCGAGCACCGTTTCCAGCGATGGCCGCGTCAGCATCCCGCGCCGGGGCCGGGCATGGCGCGGTCCCTCGACTTCGTAATAGCTGTTGAAGAGGTAGGCGAAGCGCTCGTCGAACACGGAATAGCCAGGGACATGATCGCGCAGGATGAAGGTTTCGAAGAACCATGTCGTATGCGCCAGATGCCATTTGGCGGGGGAGGCGTCGTCCATCGGCTGGACGGTCGCGTCAGCATCCGAAAGCGGCGCGACGATCGCTACGCTCAAAGCGCGGACGGTCTGATATCGATCGGCGAGACCGGATGATATGATCGTTCCAGCACGGGTGGCAACGGGCATGCTTTTCCCCTTCTCACCATAAATCGCCTGAATGGCGCTTTTGTTTCAGTGCGGAATCGAACTCAATCCCCGCGCGTGGCCCCCGGTTTCCATAACACGTCGCCCTCGGCGGCCGCGTTGAGATGCCGGCACAGCACGAACAGATGGTCGGACAGGCGGTTGAGATAGGACAGCGCCAGCGGGTTGATCGCGACATCCCCGGCCGCGCTGACCAGCGCCCGTTCCGCCCGCCGCACAATTGCGCGGGCAAGGTGCAGCGCCGCCGGGCCAGAAGTGCCGCCCGGCAGAATGAAGCTTCTCAGGGGCTCCAGCGAGGCGTTCATTGCGTCAATTTCGCGCTCCAGCCGGGCGATCTGCGCGGGCACGATGCGCAGCGCCATCTCGGACGGCGCGAAATCCTCGCCGGGCGTGGCGATGTCAGCGCCGAGGTCGAACAGCTCGTTCTGGATGCGGCCCAGCATCGCTTGCGCGTCGGTGTTGCCGATCTTGGTCAGCGCCAGCCCGATGGCTGAGTTCGCTTCATCGACATCGCCGATCGCCGCCATGCGGGATTCCGACTTGCGGAGACGCGATCCGTCGGCAAGGCCGGTTTCGCCTGCATCGCCGGTGCGCGTGTAGATTTTGGTCAGCTTGACCAAGGCCGCCTCAGCGCTGCGAGCCCAGCATCAGTATCAGGATGACGATCAGGATCGCCAACGCCTGAAAGATAATGCGCATCCGCATCGCCTTGTTCTGCTTGATCCCTGACGGGCTGGGGCCGGGACCGGCGAGATCCTCATGGCTGGTCTTGAGAAACTGCACGATGCCCCGCACCAGCGCGAACAGGGTTGCGAGCATGGCGAGGATCAACAGGATGGCGAGGATGGTCTGCATCGGCCTGATCTAGGCGCGCGCGGGGGCGCTGCCAACCACTCTATTGCGCAGTTCAGAAAGCAGCAGGGCCGGGTCGCGCCCTTCGTTCCGCAGATCGGCCAGCGCCGGCGCGCCGTCCCGCTTGGCGAGCCTGCGTCCCTCGGCATCGCGCAGCAGCGGGTGGTGATGATAGGCCGGCGCCGGCAAGCCGAGCAGCGCCTGCAGCAGCCGGTGGACATGGGTCGCGGCGAACAGGTCCTCTCCGCGCACGACATCGCTGATCCCCTGCGCCGCATCGTCGATCGTCACCGCGAGATGATAGGCGACCGGCGCATCCTTGCGCGCCAGCACCACGTCGCCATGGCTGATCGGATCGGCCGCGATTTCTCCCGCGATGCTGTCATGCCAGCTGAGCGGTCCAGCCTGCGCCGTGGCGGCGGCCATGTCGATCCGCCAGCAATGCGGTTCGATCGCCATGCGGCGGGCGCGTTCCGGATCGCTCAGGCCGCGGCAGGTGCCCGGATAGACGGGGCCGTCCGGTCCATGCGGCGCTGAAGCGCTCGCGGCGATATCGCGCCTGGTGCAGAAACAGGGATAGAGCAGCCCCATGTCGCGCACCCTGTCCAATGCCTCGGCGTAAATGGGCAGGCGTTGGGACTGGCGGATCACCTCGCCATCCCAGTTCAGGCCCAGCCAGCGCAGATCCTCCATGATGCCCTCGACAAAGTCCTCCCGGCATCGCGTCGGGTCGATATCCTCGATCCTGAGCAGGAAGCTCCCGCCCCGTTCGCGCGCGAAATCATGCGCCCGCATCGCTGAAAAGGCGTGGCCGAGGTGAAACCGTCCCGTCGGGCTGGGCGCGAAGCGTGAGACTGTGGATATCACGAAACGCGCTCTTGACGGCGAGTCGCGGGGCGTGCTGTCATGATGGCGTCACGCAACTCAGTGAAGGAGCGTCGGCAACGGAGACGGGAGCCGGTCGGCTGCTCGCCCCGAGTGCGACGGGATGATGGCGACCTGCGAGCGCTTCGGCAGCAAAGGGGTCGTTTTCCTTGTATCATCCCGATCTGATCCGACATCCAGACAGTTGCCCCGCATTGGTGCTCAATGCGGATTATACGCCGCTCAGCTATTATCCGCTCAGCCTGTGGCCGTGGCAGACCGCGATCAAGGCGGTATTCCTCGATCGCGTCGACATCGTCGAGCATTATCAGCGCGAAATCCACAGCCCGAACGTCACGATGAAGCTGCCGTCGGTGATCGCGCTCAAGCAGTTCGTGAAGCCTTCGGCCCATCCGGCGTTCACCCGGTTCAATCTGTTCCTGCGCGATTGCTTCTCTTGCCAATATTGCGGCGACACGAAGGATCTGACCTTCGATCATGTCATCCCCCGCGCTCAGGGCGGACGGACCACGTGGGACAATGTCGTCGCAGCCTGCGCGCCCTGCAACCTTCGCAAGGGCGGCCGCACCCCGCGACAGGCCCGGATGAACCTCGCGCTTCAGCCGATCCGCCCGACCAGCTGGCAGTTGCAGGATCATGGCCGCCGCTTCCCGCCGCATTATCTTCACGATAGCTGGCGCGACTGGCTCTATTGGGATGTCGAACTGGAAGCCTGATCCTGCGTTCATCCCGCAGGACTGGAGCTAGTTGCGCGGCGCAACTAGGGGATCGGCATGGAAGCAATTGACTCGCCCTTTGTTGCGTCGCAGCATGACGAGATGGCACGCGCTATCCCGATCACGCAGAACCCGGACATTCGTTATCTCGGCCGCCTGCTCGGCGACGTGATCAGGGCCTATGGCGGCGACCAGCTGTTCCGGCGGATCGAATATATTCGGTCAGCCTCGGTCGACCGCCATCGCGGGCTGGCGGGGGCGGACGAGATCGATCCGGGGCTCGACAGCCTCGGCCTCGATGACATGCTCGCCTTCGTGCAGAGCTTCATGCTCTTCTCGATGCTCGCCAATCTGGCCGAGGACCGGCAGGGCGTAGCGGCCGAGCCGGGGGCGGATCTGGCCTCCGCATTGAAACGGCTGGCGGGCGAAGGCGTCGATACCGGCAAGGTGATGGCGCTGCTCGATCACAGCCTGATCGCACCCGTGCTCACCGCGCACCCGACCGAGGTGCGCCGCAAGAGCATCATCGACCATCGCAACCATATCGCCGCGCTGATGCTGCTGCGCGATCAGGGCCGGACCGAAACGCGGGGTGGTGATCTGATCGAGGACGCCCTCAAGCGCCAGATCGCCCTGCTCTGGCAGACCCGCCCGCTGCGCCGCGAAAGATTGTACGTCGCCGACGAGGTCGAAACCGCGCTCTCCTATCTGCGTGAGATTTTCCTGCCGGTGCTGCCCGCGCTCTATACGCGGTGGGAAAGGGCGCTTGGCCAACGCCCGAAGAGTTTCCTCCGCCCCGGCAGCTGGATCGGCGGTGACCGCGACGGCAATCCGAACGTCAGGGCGGATTCGCTGAAGCTGGCGCTGGGCCGCGCCGCCGAGATGGTCATCACCGACTATCTCGACCAGCTTCACGAACTTGGCGCCGAACTGTCGATCTCGACCGAGCATGCCTGCGCGACCGACGAGGTCAACGAACTCGCCGCCGCCAGCCACGACACCGGGGCCACGCGCTCCGATGAACCCTATCGCCGCGCGATCACGGGCATCTATGCCCGGCTGGCCGCCACTTTCGAGCAGATCACGGGCAAGGCGCCTGCCCGCCCGGCCCGGCTTACCGCCCATCCCTATCCCGATCCGCAGGCCCTGCGCACCGATCTCGTAGCCATCGCCCATTCGCTTCAGAAGGACGGTAGCGGCATGATGGCGACGGGGGGCGCGCTCGGCCGCCTGATCCGCGCGGTCGAGACCTTCGGCTTCCATCTCGCCACGCTCGATCTCCGCCAGAATGCCGATGTGCATGAGCGCGTCGTCGCTGAACTGCTCGCGAAGGCGGGGGTCGAGGCGGATTATCTGGCGCTGGAAGAAGAAGCTCGCGTTGCCCTGCTCCGCCGCGAACTGGCCTCGCCCCGCCCGCTCAGCAGTCCTTTCACAGACTATGACGAGGAGACGAGCACTGAGCTTGCCATCGTCAAGGCGGCGGCCGAGGCACATGCGCTCTACGGCCCCCAGGCGATCACCACCTACATCATCTCCAAGTGCAACAGCATCTCGGACATGCTCGAGGTGCATATCCTGCTCAAGGAAGTCGGCCTGTACCGCCCCGGCGATCCGCCGCAGGCTGATATCATGGTGGTCCCGCTGTTCGAAACGATCGGCGACCTTGAGAACGCGCCCGGCATCATGCGCGAATGGTTCGCGCTGCCCGACGTCGCAGACATCGCCAAGGCGCGCGGTCATCAGGAGGTGATGGTCGGCTATTCGGATTCGAACAAGGACGGCGGCTATCTCACCTCGGTCTGGAGCCTGCACAGCGACAGCGCGAAACTCGCCAAAGTATTCGCCGAGGTGAATGTCGGCATGCAGCTGTTCCACGGCCGCGGCGGCGCAGTCGGGCGTGGCGGCGGATCGAGCTTTCAGGCGATCCTCGCCCAGCCGATGGGCACGGTGCAGGGCCGCATCCGCATCACCGAACAGGGCGAGGTGATCGCCGCCAAAT
>Ga0068853_100000756_pt1 | contig 22421 bp, 11 predicted proteins | sample KBSCornC32_FD_65655 | JGI IMG/M metagenome (GOLD analysis project Ga0068853, IMG submission 65655) | Corn rhizosphere microbial communities from Kellogg Biological Station, Michigan, USA - KBS Corn C3-2 | ecosystem: Host-associated > Plants > Roots > Rhizosphere > Soil ... | reverse complement strand
TTTTGACAAACGCGCAGGGAGATGACGAAATCGTCGAGCAGCACGTTGTCGCCTACCGGCTCGTACAGCTCAGTTCGTATGGAAAAGAGTTCGCCTGCTGCCCCGACGACGGTATACAGTTCTGCGTCCTGCCGTTTCAGAAAAGATTCGTATTTCCAGTAAAGGCCTTCACCGATGCCGGCTACCTTTCCGTTGCCGGTCTCCATGATCTTTTTTTCTCCCGCGACGCCGCCGGTCTTCGGGTCCTTGTAGTGCCTTGCGATATTATAGATACTTTCTTTATTCAGGAGTGTATTGGCGTCGGAGAAAATGACGATGGGGGTCGTCACCTGCTGCATGGCGCGGTGCATGGCCGCGACCTTTCCCTTCCGTTCGGGCCTGTGCAGGACGGTGATCCTGTCATACCCGCGGGCCAGAGCCGGCGTGGCGTCCGAAGAGCCATCCGTGATGAAGATGATCTGCAGCCGGTCCTCCGGGTATTCCAGTGAAAGCGTATTCGCGATCTTTTGACTGATGAAATCCTCTTCGTTATAGGCGGCTATGATCAGTGTCACTGCGGGAAGATCGTCAGCGGCCACGTCTGCAATTTTTGTACGCGCCTTTCTCAACTTTTTTTTCGCTGCCAACAGAAACCATACCAGGAGGCCATAGCCGGCATAACTATAGACAATTGTCAATATTCCGACCCATAACACTATTTTGAAAAGCAGCATGGCTGTAAAATAAGGAAGAATGCGGGCTTTCGCGTAAAAAAAATAATGATAACCCCGGTCAGTTTTTTTTTACTGGGACTCAACTACTTGTAGTAGGATACACGTATATTGCGGAAAATCCTGTCAAAAATCGCATAAATACTCGATCGTTCTCCTTTATACAAACAAGCGCCTGAGGCTCTCTGACTTGTTTTGTAAGAAATTTACGCACGTAGACATATTGTGTAAACCTGTGTAAAAATTTTCCCACAACTGGTATAGTTCTTGTTTGACAAGCAGGACCTATGAGAGCGGACCCGACAAGGCATCAGGGTCGAAATATTTTTAATCCACATATCCTAAAGAGTCATGAACCGAACTTTACAACACCTGTCGCAAAAGAAGATTCTGGTTTTATGCTGTTTTCTGTTGATCATCTGTGGCAAGGCAATCGCCCAGAGTGAGCCCAATGATCCGATCACCTATGACACCACCATTACCGAGAAGGCAATGGGTGAGGGGCCATTTACCTGGCAGGTAAGGATCACGAGGCAAAAGACAGACAACAGTCCGCGTCCGGCCATCTTTTCGATGCCCGGCGCCGGTGAGGTCGGCACGAGTCTGGCCAACCTCGTCGCATACGGCCCCCACTACTGGCTGCAGAACGGCTGGGACGGGGGCGTCAAACTTGGTAACGGTACCCATTACCCGATAATCATCACGGTCGAGCAGCCCGTCAACAATATGCGCCCCTGGCATTTGAAGGCGGTTCTCGAAACCCTTCTGAACACATTTCCGATCAAACGCAATTCCGTCCACGTAGCCGGGCTTAGCCAGGGCTCTTACGAATGGGGTGAGCTGATCGGCTTTGCTGCTTCTGCAGGTGACGAGACCGCGATGAGCGAGATCAAAAGCTGGGTCAACCTCGAGGGCGTAGGCCCCGGGGACGATTTCCTGGGCTTCGACCCTACCTTCCCGCAGGCTTATCAGACATGGGTAAAAAAATACGGCGGTAGGTTCTTTGGCCTCGAGGGTACCAGTGACTCGAGGAATATCTGGCAGCTGTCCCAGGCGATGAACTCCGCTTCCCCCAACTCCGCCTTCTGGGCTTATGAGAATATCGGCGGCGGTGCACACTGCTGCTGGAACTCCATGTATGATCCTTCGGTGACCAACTGGACCTGCGTAGGCACGCCTGGAAATCCCAACGTAGTGCCTTCTACGAGCCCCGCGAGCACGATGGGTTCCTATTTCTATTCTGCTACTACGGGTTCCAACATCTTCCAGTGGATGCTGCGGCAGGGCGATACGACGCTGGTTACGGGCGGGTCTTCCACGCCTCCTTCTTCGGCGCCTACTGTAAACGCCGGTTCCAACCAGAGCGTGCAGCTGCCCTCCAGCTCCATCAACCTGACCGGCGCCGCAACGCCGGCTTCCGGGCATACCCTTGCGTCTACCGTATGGAGCTGGACGAGCGGCCCCGCCACTTATGCCATATCTACACCCAACAGTCTTGCGACGGCCATTACCGGTCTGACGACGGCGGGGACCTATGTCTTTACGCTGACCGTTACCGACGACGCAGGGCAGACCAATACTTCCAGGGTGACCATCACGGTGAACGCGCTTGCGCCGCCCACCGTCAGTGCGGGCACTCCAATAGCCATCACGCTGCCGACCGCGACCGTCAACCTCTCGGGTACGGCTACTGCCAATGGCGGCGCGACGATCTCTTCCACGCAGTGGACGGTGACCGGTCCCAATACACCGGTGATCATCTCGGCGGGTTCGCTGGCTACGGCGGTGACGGGTCTTGTACAGGGCAACTATACGTTTACGCTAACCGTCAAAGACAATAACAACAACACGTCGACGTCGACGGTTAGTGTGACCGTCAGTGCCGCGAGCTCCACGCCGCCTGCGACCGGTGGTCCGAAGATACTCGTGGCGACGGGCGAATACCAGGTATTCTATATCGATCAGAATAAAAAGCTTTATGGCATCGGCACCAACCTGCGTACCATTGGTAACAATGGTGCCGGTACTCCCGGCGCGATCACGCCGGTAGCTGTGCCGTCCAGCCTTACCTTTATCTCTGCGGCCTCGGGTCTGCACGGTGGCGCTGCCATCGACAACAGCGGAAATGTCTGGTCCTGGGGCGACAACAGCCAGGGTCAGGTAGGAGTCGGTACGGTGACTGCGACCGAAGTGCTGACGCCGACACTGGTGGACAAGGACGTCAACGGGAATGCTTTCGGCAACGTCGCTTCCCTGTGCGCCTTCTTCTCGGGTAATGCCGGTCAGGGGATGTACGCTATCAAGAATGACGGGACGCTGTGGGTCTGGGGACAGACACTCGGCGGCATGCAGGGTGACGGTACCGCGGGTACCACCAACCTGACCCGTCCGAAGCAGATCATCATCCCCGGCGGACGCCTTGCAAAGCAGGTATCCGCGGGCAATCACACGATCCTTCTGTGTACGGACGGCACCGTCTGGACCTTTGGCGGATCCGGCGGCAACCCTCAGAACCTCGGCTATCCGGTCTCGGGGACCAGCTACTACACGCCGACCCAGCTGACCAGTCTTTCGAATATCGTCCAGGTGAGCGGCGGCGGCGGATGGAACTACGCCCTGAACGCCAGCGGCACCCTGTACGGCTGGGGATACTACGGATATTATATGGGCGGCACGGGTGGCACGAACACGCCTATCCCCACGCCTATCGACCTTACAACCCGGCTCAATCTGCCGCATCCGGTCAAGACCATCGTGTCGAACATGACCTGTACGCACGTTATCCTGACCGACGGCACGCTGTGGGGCTGGGGGGACAATGCTCAGGGTACGATCGGTATCGGTAAAGAGCAGGATTTCTCCAAGACGACCTATCCCTATTCATGGGACTGGAATGCGGGGGACCTCCTTCAGCAGGCTCCTGTCCAGGTGACCGGCCGCAACGACTTTGTCGCCATCTTCGCCACACAGCCTTTCGTGATGTTCACCTATGCAGAGACCGCCGATGGCCAGCTGTATTCCTGGGGGCGTAACAAGAGCGCCGTACTTGGCAATGGCGTCGTCTCCTGTTCGCCCGACGTGGCGGCAAGCTATCCCAATTCCTGGGACGTCACCACGGCGACACCGGTCAATCCGCTGGCGCAGACAAAGACTACGGTCGTCCCTTCGCCTTATTGCATGGCGAACCCGACCACCAGCCCGTGTAACCAGTGTTCACTGGGCGTCTTCCCGGTAGCCAACGCGGGCGCGGCAACTACGATCACGCTGCCGACCAATTCGGCGATCATCGACGCCAGCGCCTCTACGAGCCCCGACGGCAGCGCGCTGACCTATGCGTGGACGCTGCAGTCCGGTCCTTCTTCCTATACGATATCGGCTCCCACCTCTGCCAAGACCCCGGTAACGGGTCTGGTACAGGGCACATATACTTTCCTGGTGACGGTGAAGAACAGCACCGGCAATACGTCGACCGCGACGGTGACCGTGACGGTCAACCCGCCTGCGTCGGTCACTCCGGTGGCCAATGCCGGCCCGAATGCGTCGATCACCCTGCCGACCAGCTCGGTAAACCTGGATGGCAGCGCTTCTTCGACCCCCGACGGCACCACGCTGACCTATGCCTGGTCGCAGCAGTCGGGTCCTGCAACCTATACCATCACCAGCCCCGCCGCAGCTAAAACGAGCGTTACGGGTCTGGTGCAGGGCACGTATACCTTCCTGCTGAAGGTAAAGAACGGCTCGGGCGTTTCCGCGACCGCAACGGTGACCATAACGGTCAATCCGGCTCCGGCTGTGATACCCGTGGCCAACGCCGGCACCGCGATCGGTATTACGCTGCCGGTCAGTTCGGCGTCGCTGGATGGCAGCGCCTCTTCGAGCCCCGATGGCAGCTCGCTGACCTATGCATGGTCGCTGCAGTCCGGCCCTGCCGCCTATACGATCACCAGCCCGACCGCGGCAAAGACGACCGTGACCGGTCTGACGCAGGGTACCTATAAGTTCCAGCTGACCGTGAAGAACAGCGGCGGCAATTCGGCAACCGCGACCGTGACGGTAACGGTGAGCCCTGCAGCGGTGGTCACCCCTGTGGCCAACGCCGGCGCCGACGTCAGCATCACGCTGCCGGCCAGTTCGGCAAGTCTGAATGGAAGCGCGTCTTCCAGCCCGGATGGCAGCTCGCTGACCTATAGCTGGATCTATTTGTCCGGTCCTGCCGGCTATACGATCACGGACCCTTACGCTGCAACGACAGGCGTGACGGGTCTTGTGCAGGGAACTTATGTCTTCCAGCTGACCGTCAAGAACGCTTCGGGCAATACGGCATCGGACCAGGTGACCGTGACGGTGAATCCCGCTGCGTCGGTTATTCCTGTGGCTAACGCCGGCGCGCCTGTTACGATCACACTGCCGACCAGTTCGATAAACCTGGATGGCAGCGCCTCTTCAAGCCCCGACGGTAGTTCGCTGAACTATTCCTGGGTCTATGTTTCCGGTCCGGCCGGCTACACGATCGCCAGCCCTTATGCTGCAAAGACCAGTGTGACCGGGCTCGTCCAGGGGACCTATAAATTCCAGCTGACCGTTAAAAATAGCTCGGGCAATACGGCGACGGCGACCGTACTTGTTACGGTGGGCGCCGCGCCGGTGGTGATCCCCGTGGCCGATGCGGGCAGCGATATCTCCATCACCCTGCCGACCAGTTCGGTAAGTCTGGATGGCAGCGCTTCTTCGAGCCCCGATGGCAGCGCGCTGACCTATTCCTGGTCGGAGCAGTCCGGTCCGGCAGCCTATACGATCGCAAGTCCTGCGACTTCGAAAACGGGTGTTTCGGGTCTGGTTCAGGGTGTCTATACCTTCCAGCTGACGGTTAAGAACAGCAGCGGCAATTCCTCGACAAATACCGTGACGGTGACCGTGAACGCCGCGGCGGTGGTCATTCCGGTAGCAAGTGCGACCGCGCCGGCCTCTATCTCACTGCCGACCAATTCGGCGACGCTGAATGGCAGCGCCTCTTCGAGCCCGGATGGCAGTGCGCTGACCTATGCGTGGAGCTATGTCTCCGGTCCGTCGACCTATACGATCGTCAGTCCTTCGTCCGCACAGACGTCTGTGACGGGTCTGGTCCAGGGGACCTATACCTTCCTGCTGAAGGTTACCAACAGCCAGGGCAATACGGCTTCGACGTCGGTCGTCCTGGTGGTGAATCCCCAGCCGGTGATCACGCCCCTGGCCAATGCCGGTTCAAATATTACGATCCTGCTTCCGACCAGTTCGGTAACCCTCGACGCCAGCGGCTCATCGGGCCTGGCCGGAGGTGCGCTTACCTTTGAATGGACGGCTATCTCGGGTCCCGCGGGCTATTCGATCTCCAGTCCGACGGCTGTTAAGACGAGTGTGACCGGTCTGGTGGAGGGCACCTACGCCTTCCTGCTGAAAGTCACCAATGCTTCGGGCGGTTCGGCCACGGCGACTGTTTATGTATTCGTGAACAGCCCCAACGTGGCGCCGGTTGCCGACGCAGGGAATGACACGACCATTACGCTTCCGGTGAACAGCGTCAAACTCAACGGCACGAAGTCGTATGACCCGGACGGTTCGATCGTCTCCTACAACTGGTTCATGTCCTCCGGGGCATCGGGTGTGACGATCGTCAATGCCAATACTGCAACTCCTACGGTCGTCGGTATGCCTGCGGCCGGAAGATATACTTTCGTACTAACTGTAATGGACAACGGCGGAATGACGGCCAACGCTTCGGTGACTGTAACCCTCAATGCCGGCAGCGGTACGGGCAATCCGGGCAGCGGAAGCGCCTATCTCCTCGCCGATGCGGGCAGCGATACTTCACTGGCCATGCCGGCCGACAGCCTGATCCTCGATGGAAGCCATTCGTCGGCGGTTGGCGCGACGATCACCGGCTATAGCTGGGCACAGCTGAGCGGTCCGGGCACGGCTCTTCTGAACAACCCCGGCAGTGCGGTCTGTCCGGTGGGCGGTCTGCAGACTGGCCAGTATACCTTCCGGCTGACCGTTACGGACGACAAGGGCAATACGGCGATGGATACGGTGACGGTCTCGGTGGTATTTACCAACCGGAGTGCCGATAACGCTAACGTGGACATCTTCCCCAACCCGACGCAGGACGTCGCCAATCTGACGATCAACAGCACGGCCACCGGGCAGATGCAGATCAATATCGTCTCGATGTCGGGTAGTCTGATACAGTCTTCCCAGTCGGACAAGAAGCTGCCCACTGAAACCCGGACCCTGAATGTCAGCAACCTTTCGAGAGGCGTGTATGTGATACAGATCGTGATTGGTGATGGCAGGACGCGGATCGTCAAAAAGCTCGTCAAGCAATAAGTCAGACACTGAATGGATAAAATGAAAAGAGGGTCCCGTTCGGGGACCCTCTTTTTTTGTGAGACCTTTGAGAGGTCTTAGAATTTTATCAGCTGCTGGCCGCCGATCCTGTTGAATCCCTGGAAGAAAGTCAACTGGTATACGCCGGGTGCGAGGTCGCTGGTAGCGGTCTGGTGGAAGCCGCGGTTCAGCCTGAGCTGTTTGACGGTCCTTCCGCTCATATCGGTAACGCCGATCATGATATTGTCAGCCTGTACGGTAATATTCAGGAGGTCTCTTACCGGGTTGGGGCTGGTCTGGACAAAGACAGCGCTCTTTGAGCCAAAGCCGATGACGTCGATCTGCGAATAGCTCTTCTTCCCGTCGAGGTCGGTCTGCTGCAGGCGATAATAATTATATCCCTGCTGGGAAGGCGAAGCATCGGTAAAGGTATAGGCGGTGGTCTTGCTGGTGTTGCCGCTCGCCCTGACTGTGCCGATCGGAGAGAAGCTCACGCCGTCGGCGGATCTTTCGATGATAAAGGCGTCGGTATTCGATTCCTGAAGGGTTGTCCAGTTGAGCACGGCCTGTGCGCCGGCTGCCCTGACGTTAAAGCTGCCCCAGGTGAGGGGGAGCGTGCCGGTCCTGGTCACGGTGACGTTGCCGCCGCTGACCGTCAGGCTGCCGATATTGGCGGGGAGGTTGGTGGTCGCGAAGCTGCCGGTGAAGGACCCTGCTGTAGCGGTCATCACGGTATATGTAGCGCCGATGGCGTCGCCGGTTGCGTTGTCAAGCACGGTGAGCGTCGAGGAAGAAAGGTTGACCCCATTGGCCAGTGCCACCTGAGAATAGCTGGTACCCGCGGTCGGGGTTGCGCTACTCGAAACGAGGTTGACCCTGTAGGTGGGCGATCCGGTCGAAGCGAAGTTGCCGCCGACATTCAGTATGGCGGCACTGTTGTCGTCGCCAGGGATGACCGTGCCGGTATTGCTGCTGGTGTTCGAGAAGCTCACCTGTCCGAAGCCGCGGATCGAGCCACCACTGGTGGCGAAGGTGTTGCTCACGGTAAGGTTCAGGGCGGGATCCTTCAGATATATGACGCCATTGTTGGTGAGCGTTCCGGTGTTATTGGTAAAGAGGCTGACTGCGGCTGCCGGTAGGATCGCCATCGAGTCATTATTGACGATGCTGGCGCCGTCGAGGGTAAAGAGGTTGCCGTCGATCCAGTTGATCAGGTTGCCGTTGGTCAGTACTGCACCGCCACCGACCGCAGAGGTATTGGAAAACTGGACTTCACCGCTATTGGTCGTCGGGGCAGCCAGGATACCACTGTTCTCGACTTTCAGTTGTGCGTTGAGACGATTGAGGATGCTGCCGGTCCCGGTGACTGTCCCATTTATCACATACAACTTTCCGGAGTTGTCGATGGCATTGGGAGGGGTATTGGCCAGCGTGATCGTATTGCCACCGCCCATTGCCAGTTTACCGCCGGCGGCGACGACGACCTGGTCGATGGTGATCGTGGCGGCGAGGGCCACGCTGTCGCCGGAAAGAACGGTAATAACGCCGTCGGCAGAAGTGGGCGATGCGCCCGCGGCTACCCAGGCAGAGCCATTCCAGGTTTGCCATGTTGCGGCAATCGTCCAGTCGCCTCCGCCTGTGCCGTTACTCTGGAAGTCTCCAACCGCCTGGGCCGAGACAGAGTTTGCGGTGGTAAACAGAATGAGAAACGACGAGGCAAGAAAAAGGGTAAATTTCATTTTCATTTGGAAAATTTTGCGGTGGTACTTTGAATAATAGAAATTAGTGCGGTTCTTGCGAAGGACATTGGAGCGGACGAAAGGTAGAAATTAAATTGAGGTTCTCGGGAGGATATGAGATTAATCCAAAAGTGAAGAGCGGCAGAGCCCTGGTGCGGGGTAAAGATAGAATAAAAATAAAGATACTAAAAATGGCGTTTTTTGTTTTTGCTCTAAAAGCGGCTTTTTTTTATAGTAAATTTACGCCTGAACCCCTGGTTATACATGAGACGTAGGAAAGCAATACGAAATTTGGGGCTGTTGTTCGGCGGGGGCCTTGCCGCCGGCGCCGGTTGGGAATGGTGGACCCTTCACAAACGGCCCTCCATGGAGCTGCTTGAGGGGAATCTGGCCCTCCTCGACGATCTTGCCGACACGCTGATACCGGCGACCGATACACCCGGAGCGAAGGCGGCCGGGGTAGGAGCGCTGATCTTTGTGATGGTCCGGGACTGCGCCGACAGAAAGACCCGCAACAATTTCATAGGGGGGCTGCAGGATCTTATCGACAAGGCAAAGAGCACCTATGGCAAGCCTTTTGGCGAGTGCACGGCCGCCCAGCGGGAGGCTCTGCTGAACTCTTTCGAAGACGCCGGCGGGGCCGGCGGGCTGCTCGGAAAGGTCCGCAAGCGGCTGACAGGCGACAGTTTTTACACGACGCTGAAAAAATACACCGTACTCGGCTATTGCACCAGCAAGCCGGGGGCGACCGAAGCGATGCGCTATGACTATATACCGGGCAAGTACGTGGGCAGTCTTCCACTCCAGCCGGGGCAGCGCAGCTGGTCGACGCGGTAAACCCTCAACCAAAAAATAAAATTTGACCATGGGTGATCCCGCACAGGACATTCATTTGAATATCAAGGCTAAGGAACAGCATACCTACGATGCCATCGTCATCGGGTCGGGCATCAGCGGGGGATGGGCTGCCAAAGAGCTTTGTGAAAAAGGGCTCCGGACGCTGGTACTCGAGCGGGGCCGGGACGTCGTTCACGTCAAAGACTATCCTACCGCGCTGCTGAACCCCTGGGAATTTGAACACAGGCTTGAGAACCCGGAAAAGGACCGGCAGGAGAACCCCGTGCAGAGCACGGCCTATGACGAGGGGAACAAGCATTTTTTTGTCAGCGATAAAGAGCATCCCTATATCCAGGCCTCCCCCTTCCACTGGATACGGGGCTACCAGGTCGGCGGACGTTCGCTCACCTGGGGCAGGCAGTGCTACCGGCTCAGCGACCTCGACTTTACGGCCAATGCAAAGGAAGGCATCGGCGTGGACTGGCCGATACGGTACAACGATATTGCCCCCTGGTACGACTATGTCGAGCGGTTTGCGGGGATCAGCGGTCAAAAAGAAGGCCTCTCTCATTTACCAGACGGGGAATTTCTCCCAGCCATGGAAATGAACAGCCTCGAAAAGCATTTCAGGGACACGGTTATGCGCAAATTTGAGGGGCGCTGCGTGACGATGGGCCGAACGGCCAATCTTTCCGCCAGTGTGGGAGGCAGGGGCCCCTGCCAGTACCGCAACCTATGCAGCCGGGGCTGCCCCTTCGGCGGCTATTTCAGCAGCAACTCGGCGACCCTTCCAGCGGCACAGGCCACGGGCAATCTGACCCTTCGTCCTTTTTCCGTCGTTACGGAGATCCTATACGATCAGGATAAGAAAAAGGCTACGGGCGTCAGGATAATCGATGCCATGACCCACCAGACGGTGGAATACTATTCGAAGATCATATTTTTAAATGCGTCGACCATCGGCTCGGCGGCGGTCCTGCTCCGGTCGAAGTCACACGCCTTCCCCAACGGGATGGGCAATGGCAGCGGGCAGGTCGGGCATAACCTGATGGACCATCATTTTCGTGTGGGCGCGGAGGGGATTTACGGCGGGTTCGGCGATGAATACTATTCGGGCAGAAGGCCAAATGGAATATACATACCCCGTTTTCGCAACCTGGACGCCGCGACAGGGCGTAAGGACTATGTCCGCGGATTCGGCTACCAGGGCATCGGCTACCGGAAGATATGGATGGATAACGGGGCAAACATCTCCGGTTCGGGCGCGAAGTTCAAGGACCAACTGACCAGGCCCGGTCCCTGGTCGCTATGGCTGAGTGCGTGGGGCGAGACCCTGCCTTATTACGACAACCGGATCGAGCTGGAAGAGGGGCAGAAGGACCAGTGGGGGCTTTCGCTGGTCAGGGTTCATTTCGACTGGCGCGACAACGAAAAGGCCATGCGAAAAGACATGCAGACTTCTGCCGTGGAGATGCTCTCGCAGAGCGGGTTCCAGGATATCGAGCCCTTCGACTTTCATGCGGTGGGCGGAGACTGCGTGCACGAGATGGGGACGGCGAGAATGGGCAATGACCCGGCGAGTTCCGTCCTCAACCGGTGGAATCAGCTGCACGAAGTAAAAAATGTCTTTGTGACGGATGGGAGCTGTATGACTTCCAGCGCCTGTCAGAACCCTTCACTCACCTATATGGCGCTGACGGCGCGTGCGTGCGATTTTGCGGTGACGGAGTTAAAGAAAGGAAATTTATGACCTTGATACGATACTGCCTTATTCTATTGATCCTTCTACCCGCCTGTCTCAGGGGCTTTGGACAACAAACCCGGACTTCGCCCCCGGCAGGCGGCGTCACCCCCCGCGGCGGGGCCAGGGATGCCGGTTCACAGGCGGGGACTGCCGCCGGCTCACAGGCGGGAGCCACTCTTCCCCGCTATCTCATCGGCTGCGGAGAATACCAGGTCTTTTTTATTAACACCTCGACCGGTAAATTATATGGCATCAGCACCAATATGCGTCTGCTCGCGCGCGGCGATAATGACGGCGAGCCGGGTCTGCCGGTAATGGTAGCCATTCCCAGGAACCGGACGATAAAGGCGGTCGCTTCGGGATTGCACAACAGCATCGCGGTAGATAATAATGGAGAGGTATGGACATGGGGCAGCAACGAGAACGCTCAGGCGGGTACCGGAACTTCGGAGAATCCAACGGATGATTTTCCCCACAGGATCATGCAGGATAGTCTTGGCAACCCGTTCACTAATGTTATACAGGTGGCGTGCTGGGCCAACCAGACGGCAGAGGGCTGCCTGGCAGTGAAGGATGACGGGACGGTCTGGATATGGGGAAAGACGGGTGGTGGTTTTCGCGGCAATGGAATATACGGGGCGATCAACAAGCGGCCCGTTCGTATCGATATACCGGGCAACAGGAAGATCGTGAAAGTTGTGGCCGCAGAAGTGATCCTTGCGCTGGCGGCGGATGGCACCGTATACAGCTGGGGCGGTGACAACCGGCCTTATCTCCTGGGCACGACCGGTGCGGATTTTCGAAAGCCCACAAAAGTTAATCTGCCGAAGCCTGCGAAAGATATTGCGGGAGCAAGCTATATCAGCTATGCGCTTGGAGTGGATGGAAAATTATATGGCTGGGGATATGCAGGCGCTTACCTGGGGATAGGTAAGGACGGATACAAAGGAAACGTGCCTGTTGCATTGCCCCGCGACCTCAGCGACGAGCTTCGTCTTCCGAAGCCGGTGAGGACGATCGCCACGAACAGCGTCAGTACGCATGTGATCCTTACCGATAGTACCCTCTGGGGGTGGGGCGACAACGCGACGGGCTGTATCGGCAACGGCGAAGAACTCGATTTTGCAAATCATATGCCACCGTATGCCTGGGATTTCGGCCCGGCGCAACTCTTCGTGCAGAAGCCGGTACGTATCGCACCTTCCGTGCATAACTTTACTTACCTGTCTGGAGGAAGCGCATATGTATTTTATACATATGCTGAAACCGCCGATGGGCGGCTGTTCTCGTGGGGGCGTAACAAGGGCGGCGTACTTGGGAACGGCGTCGTCGGCGCCAGCCCTCAGATCATTTCCGTGTATCCCAACTCGTGGGATGTTGCACTGGCGTCAGAGGTCGACCCCTTTGCCCTGAAGAGGTATTACGTATCGACCAGTCCGTACTGCGTACTCAATCCTGACGGCAATCCCTGTAACGAGTATAAGATATCGGATAACCGCAAACCCGTTGCTGATGCGGGTTCTGTCCAACAGACATCTCTTCGCGGGACCATCCGGCTGGACGCGCGGAAGTCATACGATCCGGACGGACGCATATTGTATTACAGGTGGACTCAGACAAAGGGACCAAAAAAAATAAGGATTGATACCCCTGGAAGCGATATAATTACTCTTAATAATTTGTTGAAAGGAGAATATGAATTTCTTCTGACGGTCACCGACAACTCCTGGACTACTGATAGTGTGAAGGTTAAAGTAATTGTTTCCAATTAACGTTGAATAGCGTCCTCATCAAATCGTACGAATATACTCCTAATTCGTATGGATAGTGGTATTCTGGTATATTTCTTGTTTAGTGTCTACCGTTTTCTACAGGTGCACGGTTAAACCTTTTTCCAGAACAATTTTAGTAAACAAAATCAATTTCATTTCTATCGGGACTATTTGGTTAGGCTCCGACAGCTAAATCCATTTTGACTATGAAAGCATTCTACTCAACCAAGACCATTCTGGCTGCGTACCTCTGCTGTGTGTTTTACCTCTTGATCCCATCATCTTCTTTTGCTCAGGCTGAGCCGAACACCCCCGTCACTTACGACACGACAATTACCGAGAAAGCAAATGGTGAAGGACCTTTCACCTGGAACGTGCGTATCACGAGACAAAAGACGGACCGGTCTCTGCGGCCTGGCATTTTCTTTATTCCCGGTTCAGGAGAAGTAGGCACCAACGCAGCCCTGTTAAGAAGTTATGGACCGCACTACTTTCTGGCCAACGGCTGGGACGGCAGTGTCAAGCTGGGAAACGGCACGCACTATCCGGTGATCGTGAGCATCCAGCAGCCGACGCAGAACATGCGTCCCTGGCACCTGAAAGCCGTTCTGGAAACACTTTTGAACATCTTGCCGGTTAAGCGTAATTCCGTGCATGTAGCCGGTCTTAGCCAGGGTTCCTACGAATGGGGCGAGCTGATCGGCTTTTCCGCCTATTCGGGCGACCAGTCTGCGATGAGTGAGATAAAGAGCTGGGTCGACCTCGAAGGCGTAAGCCCCGGCGACAATTTCCTCGGTTATGATGCTCCCTTCCCCCAGGCCTATCAGACATGGGTCAGCAAATATGGAGGTAAGTTCTTCGGCCTCGAAGGAACAAATGATTCCCGTAACATATGGAAGCTGTCCCAGCCGATGAACTCGGCAAAGGCCAATTCCGCCTATTTCGCGTATGAGAATATCGGCGGCGGTGCACACTGCTGCTGGAACTCGATGTTCGATCCTTCTGTAAAGAGCTGGATTGCCGGTCAGAACGCCAATGTTGTTGCCTCTACCAATCCGGCAACCACCTATGGCTCTTATTTCTATTCTGCTACCACGGGCTCCAGCATCTTCCAGTGGATGATCCGTCAGGGCGATACCTCGATGGTTGGTTCGACGACCAGTGCGCCTACCAGCACCACGCCGCCTGCGGTCAGCTTCAGCGGTCCGACGTCTGTACAACTGCCGACCAACTCGATCACCGTATATCCTTCTGTAACATACGCCGGCGGGGCAACGCTTAAGTCGCGGACTTTCAGCCAGGTCAGCGGTCCGAACACGGCCAGCCTTTCCAATACTACGGGTGCTACTCCCTTTGTGAACGGAATGGTGGCCGGTACGTATTCCTTTAAGGAGACTGTTACGGACAGCTACGGCAACGTTGGATCTGCAACGGTGAGTATCACCTGCCGGGCTGCGACATCCGGCACGTCTTCAACGACCTCTTCGGCAACCGCCATAAGCACGCAGTCTCCGACTGTGGCCTTCAGCGGTCCTGTTTCCACTCAATTGCCTACCAACTCGATCACGCTGTATCCCTCTGCCACTTTCTACGGAGGAGCTACCCTGAAGTCCAGGACGCTTAGCCAGGTCAGCGGTCCGAGCACGGCGACCCTTTCCAACATCACAGGCACTACGCCTTACGTATTAAATATGATTGCCGGCACCTATTCCTTTAAGGAGACGGTAACGGACAGCTATGGCAACACGGGTTCGGGAACGGTCAGCATCACCTGCCGCCCGGCTTCGACGACCGGTTCTACCGGCGGTTCTACCGGCGGCACTACCAGCGGTACGGGTACTATTACGCCTTCCATGGTCAAGACATTTGTGGCCCCCGGCGAGTACCAGGTATTCTTCCTCGATCAGAACAAGAAACTCTATAGCATCGGCACGAACCTTTATACGCAGGGCGTCAATGGCGCCGGTGTCCCCGGTACCACGCTGAAACCTGCAGTGCCTTCCACGCTGACTTTCACTTATGCAGCGGCCGGCCTGCACGGCGGTGCAGCCGTCGACAACAACGGCAATGTATGGGCATGGGGTGACAACGATCAGGGCCAGTGCGGCAACGGTGTGACGAGCACCAGCCAGCAGCTGACTCCGGTGCAGGTCACCACCGACGTCAACGGCGCCACATTCACCGGCGTCAAATTCCTGAGCGCCTTCTACTCCGGCAACGTCAGCAGCGGATGGTATGCCATCAAGAATGACGGAAGCCTTTGGGTCTGGGGTCAGACGCTTGGCGGCATGCAGGGCGACGGCACAACGGGCAACACGGCCCTGACGCGTCCGAAGCAGATATCCATGCCTGGTGGCCGCAAGGTTTCACAGGTGGTAGCCGGCAACCACACCATCGTTCTCTGCACGGACGGTACCGTATGGGTCTTCGGTGGCTCGGGTGAAATGCCGCAGAACCTTGGCTATGCTTCTACTTCGACCAGCTATCGCAGCCCTGTACAACTGACTGGTCTTTCGAATATCGTTCAGGTCTCGGGTGGTGGTCCGTTCAACTACGCCCTCGACGCCAATGGTAAACTATTTGGATGGGGCTACTGGGGCGCCTATCTGGGCGGGAACAGTGTCAACGACCCTGTCGCAACTCCGACCGACCTGACCACGCGGCTGAACCTGCCGAAGGCGATCAAGATGGTGACCTCCAATATGGATTGCACCCACGTGATCCTTACCGACGGCACCCTCTGGGGCTGGGGCGAGAACGCACAGGGTGAGATCGGCATCGGTACAGAGCGCAACTGGGCTACCGCTCCCTACCCCTACTCATGGGACTACAGCCCGATGCAGCAGATGCAGATTGCGCCGGTGCGAATAGGCTCACGGACTGACTTCGTCGCAGTATTCGGCACACAGCCGTTCGTAATGTATACCTACGCTGAGACCGCCGATGGGACGATCTACTCCTGGGGAAGGAACAAGGGTGGCGTACTGGCCAACGGCATCACCGGATGCAGCTCGGTAACCGCATCCTATCCCAACTCGTGGGACGTAACCTCGCCGACCATTGTCACTCCGCTGAGTGTAACCGTTGCGACGCAGGTGCCCTCGCCCTATTGCATCGCGCATCCTACCACGTCTCCGTGTAACTCCTGCTCACTGGTGAATGTTGCAACGAAGGCGACTGCTGACGAGGCCGGCGCCACTACGGCAAGCGCCAACACGCTGGCTGCCGACGCTGCCAGCACCTCGCTGACGAAGGAAGCGCTCGATATCTATCCGACGGTTACCAACGGTACCCTGAATATCCGGCTCGCCAGCGACGTCACGGGGATGGTACAGATGGCCATCTACGACGTCAGCGGAAGGCTGATGGAGATCGACAGGACGGGTAAGGAAGGACAGATCATGACGCAGACGCTCAACGTATCGAGACTGCCCGCAGGTATCTACACCATGCAGGTACTCATCGGCACGCAGAAGAGGATGACCGGAAGGTTCGTCAAGCAATAACAGAATACCTGATCGTACACTTATAATCAACGGGCGGTTTACTGCCTCTCAAGGGCCTCAGCTGATGTAGCTGGGGCCTTTTTCTTTAGGGAGAGCAGCCACCAGATGGCCCACGATCCGAAGATGATCATAAAGGGATGCGCCGGATAGGCGTACCGCGGAATGGCCACGAGAATAGTATGGATGCCCGTCAGCACGACAAAGGGAAGGATCATCAGCCAGGCGTCGAAACTCCTGCGGTTGAGCCAGAAGCCGGCAATGCCGAAGACGACCAGAAAGAAATTACAAAAGCCCAGCATCAGCCTGGTGGCCGGCGACCGGAAGCCCTGTGCGTCGGAAGCGACAAAGCCCCAGAGTTCCCAGAGGTTGGCCAGGCGCTGGCTCAAAAATTCCCCCGGCTCTTTCTTCATATGGTCCATATATAGTTTTATGGCCTTGTCCTCGGTGTCGATCTGCGGGTATTTATCGCCTATTTCGAAGTCGATATAGTTGCCTTTGGCGGTGACCGAATAGAGGATATTGATACGGGCGTTGCCCTCGATGGAGAACTTACCTGTCTGTAAGTAGCAATAGGAGGCGAGGAGAATGATGGGAATGAAAGCCGTGATCAGCAGACGGTAGTTGAGTCTTCTTTTCCAGACCAGCTCGATAGCGACGATCAGCAAAAAGACGGGTGCGATATTGGTCCTCACCAGTGTCGTCAGGCCGAAGAAGAGTCCGCTGAGCCAGTTCTTTTGCCGGAAATAATAGTAATAGGACCCCAGCAGGAAGAAGAAGGTCGGCCCCTCGGACATGATCCAGCGGACATAGTTGAGCAGGGGAGGGAAGACGGCCATGATGATACCGGCGGTGAGGGCTGCCGTCCTGTTCTTCAGGGTCCGGAGGGAGATGTCGTAGACGAACCAGATGGTTGCCGTCGACATAAAAATATTGAGCCAGAGGAGGAGGGTCTGGGAATGGTTTGCGGTGATCTGTTTGGCGATCAGGACGATCAGCGGGTATCCGTTGGGGAAATAGTTGAGATAGCGTCCTTCCCGGAGGATCTCGGCCTGGCGGTAATATTCGAACGAGTCCCTGTGCATGTGGATCAGGGGGATAAAGAACACGAATGCTACCCGTAACAGGAAACCGGCGACGAGCAGGATGGTCAGCGCCTTCTTCGATCGGGCCGGATCGAGTGGATCTTTCGGAAGGGAGTGGGCATGGTTCATGATCAATTTTTTTGAAGATTCCTGAATGAAGGGTTTAGCGTCCTCAACGAAACGGTTTATAGAAGGAGACCTTTGCGAGGGCGAGCATCGGCCTGTCCCCGCTGCTGTCTCCGTAGGCATAGATCTCGTTGTATTCATCCAGCGGGTGTTGCTGCCGGATGCGTCTGACTTTTTCTTTGCCGTGACAATTGGCGCCTTCGATGGCGCCTGTGAGTACGGACCGGCCTTTTTTGGTAGTTACAGAGAGTTGGGTAGCGATGAGGGATGCTCCCTGCGATGCCGCCCATTTACTGATCCAGTTGGACGGGGAGGCGGAGACGATGACGATACCGGCGTCCATCTGCCGGAGCTTTTTCAGCTCGTCCAGCGCTTTGGGGCGAAGGAGGCCCGGAAGTATTTCGGTGGAGAATCGGTCGCAGCTGGCCTGAAAATCGTCGACGGGGCGGTTCCGGAAGAAAAAGGAGAGCACCCGCTCTTTCGCCTTCTGATTCGGGATGATCTTCAGCTTCCAGGCCACCAGCCAGGGGGCGGCCAGCAGGAATCCGAGGCCGAACAGCAGCCCGCCACGGTCATAGCGGATAAATTCAAGCAGCGTATCCTTTGTCGTAATCGTGCCGTCGAAGTCGAAGAATGCGATGCGCTTGTTCATGTGTATAAGTTAAGTATTCCTGGGGGCCATTGGGCTCCTGGCCGTCAGAGTTTGAGCTTCTTGAACAGAAATTCCGGTATGCTTTTGATGATCAGCATGATCCAGCGCCAGAACCACTTGACGTAGATCACGTTCTTTTTCCGGACCGCGGCGGTATAGATGGCCTGGGCCACTTTGTCGGGAGTGGCGGTCAGCAGCGGCGAAAGGGGCATTCCCTCCGTCATCCGCGTATATACAAAGCCCGGCTTCACGGTCAGCACGTGGATGTTGTTGTGGTACAGCCGGTTACGAAGGCCGGAGAGATAGGCCGTAAAGCCTGCCTTTGCGCTGCCGTACAGGTAATTGCTCTGGCGCCCCCTCTCTCCGGCTACGCTGCTGATGCCGATGATGAGGCCGTGGCCGCGGGCTTCGCAGCGGGAGGCGGCGATATTCAGGATGCTGATAGCGCCGGTGTAGTTGGAGTCGAGGATGGTCTTGCATTCGGCCCAGTCCTTTTCCGCCTTTTCGTTGTCTCCGAGCAGGCCGAAGACGCAGATAGTGACGTCTGGTACGGCCGGAAGGGCATCGAAGAAGGCCTTGTGTCCGTCGAAGTCCAGGGCGTCGAATTCGTGCAGCGTACAGGCGACCCCATACCGGATGGCAAGGTCCGACTGCATCGGCGTAAGCCGGCTGGTCCGGCGCGAAGCCAGCTGAAGGTCGTAGCCGTGAGAGGCGTATGTTTTGGCGAGGCTGGCTGCCATGTCCGAGCTCGCGCCCAGTATAAGCACTGAAGGCATCTCCTATGAAGGATTTATTAGTTAGTTGAACAGTTGTACATCCTTTATATACAGCAACACGATATAGCTGGCTACCCAGAGGAGCAGCGTGATCTGTATAAAGCGGTCCCTGTACAGGATCTTGGTCGGTGAGCCGCTGTCGGCCGTTACGTAGATGATCTGGAGGTATCGCATCAGTCCCGCAAATACGAAGATGCAGGTATAATAGAGCCTCGACGTGCCCATCTTGCGGGTCGTCTCGTCCGATATGGTATACATCAGGTAGGCGACGGGTATGACCGCGCAGACGATAGCCAGCAGCACATTCAGCAGCTCGAGATTGTATCCCTTGATCGACTTTCTCATGTCGGCGCCGCTGCTGATCTTGAGGAGTACGTCGTCCCTGCGTTTGCCGATGGCCATGAAAATAGCGAGCAGGAATACCATGATCACGATCCACTCCGACAGCGGTACAAGGGTAACGACCGCACCGGCCTTTATGCGAAGGACAAAGCCGATGGCCAGAATGAAGATATCGAGAATGGCGACGGACTTCAGTCCGAGAGAATAGGCGAGGTTGATCACGAAATAGATGGCCAGTACGAAGAGGAATTTCTCACGGATCATCCACGCGATGGCAAAGCCGGCTATGACCAGCGCGATCATAATAATAATGGCGGCGGTGGGGGAGACGGTGCCTGCGGCCAGCGGACGCTTGCATTTCGTGGGGTGTTTGCGGTCGTCTTCCCGGTCGCGGTAGTCGTTGAGGATATAAATGCTGCTCGCGGTGCAACAGAATGCGATAAAAGCCAGAAAGAGGGCCGTCAGCCTGGCAGGATCGAGGATCCCCCCGGCAAAGAACAAGGGTATGAAAAGAAACAGATTTTTAGCCCAATCTTTCGGTCTTAGAAGTTTAAGATACGCCACAGCATTAAATTATCGCGACAAAGTACAAACAAAAAGACAAAATTTATAATATTGTCGCGAAATAATATCAAGTTAACCCACCCGTTATGCGTCGAAACCTGACTGGAAAATTAGAACTGCTGATCATTTGCCTTCTCGCTATTGTTCCCTTATTCATCCACCTGCCCTACAGGGTCAATATTTTCCTGTCCTGGGAGGGGGCGTATCGTATCAGTCAGGGGCAGCTGCCCTTCAGGGATTTCGGAACTCCGCTCGGAGGGATGTACTGGGTTATCCCTGCGTTATTTTTTAAAATATTCGGTACCGGGTTGTTCACGCTCATTATCGCGCAGGTATTCATCAATATCCTGTCCGGGCTGGCTTTCCGGTCGATCCTGAAGAGTCTTGGCGTGGATGCCGGGGTCCGGCTGGCCGCGGTGCTGCTGTTTTGCGTATCGTACTCGTTCTTCAATTTCTGGCCCTGGTATAATCATTCGGTTATCGTTTATGAACTGGTGGGGTTAGCGTTTGTTTTATCGTATATGGCAGGGGGTGGTGTGACGCCTACGGCGGTGGGTGATCGGTGGAGGGGTTGGTGGCGACTGGCTGCGGCGGCGCTGTTCATCCTTTTTTCATTCCTCACCAAGCAGGACGGCGGCGGTCTGGCCATTCTGACTGCGCTGGTGCTGCTGGCGTATCATGGTCTTCAGAGCCGGCGGTGGATGCCGCTGCTGTTCTTTATCGCGTCGTTCGTTGCCTTATGCGTCATCGTGATGCTTCCCCTGTCACGCTATGGGTTCGGATACTGGTTCAACCATGGCCAGCCTCCGCATACCGCGAGGGTCTCGCCGTTCGACATCGTCTCTGATTTTTTTGGAGCAAGTCAGTGGATAAAATTCTATATCGCGCTGATCGTGCTGTTGCTGATCTTTCGTTATCGCAGCTGGAGGCAACTGGCAGAAGACCGGCAAACCGTGCTGATCGTATTGCTGACGATATGTATCCTTGGTGAGGCCAGCGTGCTGCAGGTGACGAGCTATACGCCTCCGGACAACAATATCTTTTTTCACAGTTTCGGTTTTGTATGCCTGTTGTCGCTGCTGGCGCCGCTGCTGCCGGTGAAGATGGGTTCTCCGCGGATATATATCACGCTGTGCTGCTGCGTACTGCTATGGTGGAGCGGAGTATGGTGGAAGTATACGCAGCGGGTGGCGGGAAAGTTCCTGGCGTCAAAGGCGGCGGCTTCGCCTACGGGTGAGAACGTGATCAATAAAGATACCTATATGATCAACCGGGATACGACGACGGAAATTCCGACCGAGCAGTGGGTTGAATGCGGCCTGCCTGCTTTCCGGAAGATAACGATGCCGGCGCCTACGGTGGACGGTATCCGCCGGCTGATGGAGATGCCCCTTGTAAAAGGGGCGCGCGGGGGCGCTGCAGCGGGCGGCCATACGGGTGACCATGTGGATGACCATGCGGGTGACCATGCGGGCGGCGGCGGCCTGAGAGTTTTGAATATGTCCGAGCTGACGCCGCTGGCGCAGGAGATACCGTATCAGCTGGAGCGGAACCAGCAACTACCGCTGTGGTTTCATCTGGGGGTGGGTATGTTCAACCGTCAGGCGGAAATTTATGAGACGAGGATACGCGACCACTACTACGATCTGGTCCTGTTCGAATATGTTCCGACGCTGAATAATTTTTATCCTTTCCGGGTGAGGGATTCCCTGCAGGTGCACTATTCGAAGGTGGATTCTTTTATGGCGCCGCGGCGCGGCGGGGAGACCCAGGGGGTCATCGAGGTTTTTGTGAAACAGAAGGAGTAATTTTACCGGATCATTTCGGGTAACACTTCCATATTAGCGAATCCCATTGAATATCTGAAGGGAGTTGGGCCACTGCGGGCGGAGCTTTTGAAAAAAGAGCTCGGGATCTTTACTTTCCAGGACCTTCTGGAGCATTTCCCCTATAGACATGTGGACCGGACGAAGGTTAGCCTTATCCGGGAGATCGGGCCGGGGACGGAGTTCATCCAGGTGGCGGGCAGGATAACCAGTGTCAATCTTTTGGGGGACAAGCGGGCGCGGAGGCTGGTGGCGGAGGTGAGGGATGCTTCGGGTACGCTCGAGCTGGTTTGGTTTCAGGGGATCAATGGGGTGCAGAAGCTGGTGCAGGTCGGGGGCGAGTTCCTTGTTTATGGCCGGGTCGGCTTTTTTCAGGGTAGTC
>Ga0068853_100000754_pt1 | contig 22447 bp, 18 predicted proteins | sample KBSCornC32_FD_65655 | JGI IMG/M metagenome (GOLD analysis project Ga0068853, IMG submission 65655) | Corn rhizosphere microbial communities from Kellogg Biological Station, Michigan, USA - KBS Corn C3-2 | ecosystem: Host-associated > Plants > Roots > Rhizosphere > Soil ... | reverse complement strand
AGCTGCTCTCTGATTCGCGGGGGGGTGCCATGGACGCCTATTCGACTGGCCCGCGGGACTTTGCCGTGGTGGAGCCGGCGTTCCTGACGACCGGCACGGTCGCGGCGCGCTCGACGCCCGGGGCCTGGAAAACGATTGTGCTTCGTCGAGCTCCGCCGCGGCGGAGACCCTCCGCGCCGGCGAAGAAATACACCATGTGGGGGGCTTTTGTCACGAGCAGGGGGGAGTTGTCACGCACGCCCGGGCTCGCACCATCGATCGAGCGAATGGGCGGCGTCACCGCCGAGGTATCGAGCAACGGAACGTCGGGTGATCGGAGGCGCTGAAGCCGACGGCGAGCCGGCGTCGAGCCGGCGAGGGACCCCGCGCCAGGATCTTGCGACGGGGCCTGCTCGACGCGGCTCCGAAGGCGCGAAGACGCGGGGAGCGCACCTTCCTTCGGCAGCGCGACCATCGGGCACGTGCTCTGCTCGCTCACCTCGACCTGCAGCCCCGCGGAGGGCAGCGGGCCGAGCAGCCGGCCCTCGTGCCGCACCGTGATAACTCGAGCTCCTTGGCGGTCTGGAAGTGCTCCCACCACGGCAGAATCCAATCCGGCGACTGGAACGGCGAGCCAGGCGGTGTCCTGCTGCCACAACGCGCGCCACTCCGGCTCCAGGCGCTGGAGCGCGACGGCGGCCGTCACCACATCGACCGACATCGGCATGGAACCGGGGCCAGCATGTCCCGGCACGACCGGCGGCGCCCGCCGCCGGTCTACGGATCGTTGCAAGTCATGAAAATTCTTGGTGACGAGAGTCCGCGAGCCGCCCTTCACGAGCCGCCGCACGGATCCGACGCTCGCGGCGCGGCCGGGCCCTGACCGACGCGAGATTCCGCGACAAATCCGGTTCCCTTCGAACAATTAGGCATTGGTAGCATGGAGGAATCGTTTCCCATCGAGTCCGGCTGGCGGCGACGCGCAGGACGGATTCGAGGGGCGGGGAGGCCTCCAGGCGACGGTCGACAGATTCGAGCGCAAGCTCCACGAGCCCGCCAGGGCTTGCAGAGCCTGATCGAGGGGCGAGTCGCGGTGGTGTTGGGCGCCCGGACCTCTCGGCTCGGTATCCGTCCCGCCGTTCGTGACGTCGCTCCTTGCCACCGATCGAGATGGTAGTATCCCCCCCTTCGCGCCCGCTGGTCTTGCGATATCGGCCGTTCAACACGATCGCGGACTCCTTGAAAGGACAAACTCATGCGTTGCAGTAGCGACCCGCCATCGTGCTCCCTTCGCGAACCCGGTACGCGTGCGGTCGAACGACACGCCCGCGGTCTTGCCGCGTTCGCCCTCGCCGCCCTGCTGGGCGGCGCGTGTACCACGGGCGCCGTCGGTCAAGAGAACGGCAGCGGTGGCACCTCCGGCGGCTCCAACAGCGGCGGCTCTTCGGGGTCCGGCCACAGCGGTGGCTCGTCGGGTGGCTCCAGCAACAGCGGTGGCTCGTCGGGTAACAACCAGCCCGGCAGCGGCGGCTCCTCGGGCAACAACCAGCCCGGCAGCGGCGGCTCCAACCAGTCCGGCAGCGGCGGCTCCTCGGGTTCGGGAAGCGGCGGAGCGAGTGGCGTGACGAGCAAGGGGGGCACCATGCTTCGCTTGCTGACCCGAAGCGAGTATCTCGCCTCGGTCCAGGCCCTCCTCGGGACGCTCACGACCCAGCTGGCCCCGCCCGACGACGATCTCTCGGTCGCGGGCTTCGTCTCCGTCGGCGCGAGCTCGCTGGCCGTGACCGACAAGATGGGGACGGCATACGAAGACGCGAGCCTGAAGGCGACGGCCGAGGTCTTCGCCGACTCCGCGCGCTGGCAGAAGCTGGTGGGTTGCAACCCCAAGGCTGATCTGAGCGACGCCTGCGTGACCACCTACATCAAGAACTTCGGGCGGCTCGCCTTCCGGCGCGACCTGACCAACGATGAAGTGACGCAGTGGCTCGGGGTGGCGAAGAACGCGGCCACGCTCTCGGGCACCGCGGCGCAGGGACTGGCGTCGATGACGTCCGGCCTGATCCAGTCGCCGTACTTCCTCTACCGGGTCGAGACCAACAAGATCGACAGCAGCAACAATCGTCTGAAGTACGACGGGTTGTCGATGGCGACGCGCCTCTCCTACTTGCTGACCGGCGGGCCCCCCACCTCGGACCTGCTGACGGCCGCGACCTCCGGCAAGCTCGACACCGCCGACGGCGTCCGTTCGGCTGCGGCTCCTCTGCTCAGCAGCGCCGGGTTGACCGACCGCATGACGGCGTTCTTCACCGAGTACGCCCAGGGTGACCAGGTATTGAGCCTCAACAAGAGCACGTCCCTCTATCCGTCTTTCACCACCGCCATGAAGAGCTCCATGCTTCAGGGCCTGCAGCTCTTCATCAAGAACATCGTGCTGGCGTCCAACGCCGACGTCCGAGCGTTCTATGACAGCGACCAGACATTCGTGGACGCCAACCTCGCCACGCTTTACGGCGTCACGAAGCCCGCGTCGGGGTTTGCCCAGGTCAAGCTCGACACGAGCACTGGACGCGCGGGTATCCTGGGCCAGGCCGCCCTCATCGCGGGCCAATCTCAATCGGACCGCACCTCGCCCACCCGGCGAGGGCTGTTCGTGTACACGAGCCTCCTCTGCAAGCCCGAGCCCCAGGTTCCGGCGGGCGTCGACACGACCGTTCCGCCTCTGATGACGGGTCAAACCAGGCGCCAGCAGCTCGAGGATCACCGGGCGGATCCGAAGTGCGCGGGCTGCCACGGCCTGTTCGACCCCTACGGGCTCTCGATGGAGCACTTCGACGCCATCGGGCAGTACCGGGCCACCGACAACGGCGTGAACATCGATGCCACGGGAACCGTGAACGGCGTGGCCTTCGACGGCGTGGCGCAGCTCGGCTCCGCCCTGCGGAAGGACCCGACCGTGATCACCTGCTTGCTGCGCAACCTCTACAAGAACGCGAATGGCCGCCCGGAAGACGACGACGACATCGACCAGGTCATGAGCCTCAGCAAATCTCTCGAGTCGCGCAACTACGTGTGGAGCGCCTTCCTCGGTGATTTCGTGGCCAGCGACGCCTTCCGTTCCGCCCCCGCACTGCCCGTCATGACAGGGAGCCCGTAAAATGGAAATCCTGAACAAGCTCAAGGTCTCTCGGCGACTCGCTCTGAAAGGCATCGTTTCTGGCGTCGGCGTGTCCTTGTGGCTGCCGGTGCTGGACGCCATGTGCAACGACAGCGGCACGGCTTTCGCGCAGGGAGCCTCGCTCCCCACGACGTTCGGCATCTTCTACTGGGGCAACGGCGTCCACACCGAGGACTGGACGCCATCCGGGACCGGCGACGGCGACGCCTGGGCGCTCACGAGGAACATCTCGAGCTTCAAAGATCTCAAGGCCGACATGACGCTCGTCACCGGCATGCAGATGATGGACGGCGGGTTCAAAGGACACGGCTGGGGCGTGGTCTACGTGCTGGCGGGCGGCGACGGCACCGCTTGCACCACCATCGCGGACATCTCCAAGTCGCCCTACGGAAGTCTCCCGGAGACCGCGCAGGGGACGCAGTGGCAGCCGACGCTCGATCAGGTCATCGCCACCGCGCTTTACAAGAACGAGCCGTACAAGTCGCTCGAGACGGGCATCCTGAAGTACACCGGCCTGAACATGGGTACGGCCAGCCTCAATCTCGCGCATACCGGTGCGAACAAGCCCTTGGCGCCAGAGCGTGATCCCAGCGCCCTGTTCAACAAGTTGTTCAAGACGGGCGCGCCGGTGGGGACCGGGAGCGGGGGCAGCGGCGGCGGGATGCCCACCGATGTCTCTGGAAAGCTCCGAAAGAGCGTCCTGGACGCGGTGCTCGCCGATGCCAAGCGCCTGCAGATGACGGTGGGTTCGTCCGACTCGCAGCGCATCGACGCTCACATGGAGAGCATCCGTTCGCTCGAGAACCGCATCGCCGCGATGTCGGGGGGCTCGACCTCGGGCTCGGGCGGCGCCGGGGGCGGTGGTGGCGGCAGCACCACGAGCTGCACGGCTCCGACGGCTCCGACGGACAAGGCCGCGAACGTGGATCTGACGAAGATCACCAACACGAGCCACGCCATGAATCAAATGATTGCGGCGGCGCTTTCGTGCAACATGACGCGTGTCTACTCGCACCTGTGGTCCGGCGCGCGCGACGACAACCACTATCCCACGGCGCCCGTGAACATCGATACGGAGCACCACGTGCTGACCCACAACAACGACTCCGCCTCACAGGCGAAGGCGTCCACGATGGAGCAGTACATCATGAGCCAGTACGCCGACCTGGCACAGACTCTGAAGAACACCAAGGTCGGTGCGACCACCCTCCTCGATCAGACCATCATCTACGGCATCAGCGAGCAGGGGGAGAATCCGCACGACCACAACATGCGGAACTATCACATCGTCCTGATGGGTCATGCCGGAGGCAAGATCAAGGGCAACCGCCACATTCGCCTGCCGGGCACCCGTAAGGTGACCGAGCTCATGCTCACGCTCCAGCAGGTCATGGGCATGAACGTCACGACCTACGGTAGCTGGGACAAGACCAGCAAGACCGTGCCCGAGATCCTCACCTGAGAAGCCGGGCGCCCGGCAAGTCAACGAGATAGAGCGTCGTGAGCGCCTGGCCGGCAACGGTCCAGGCGCTTCGCGTTTCAGGGGAAGGGGCGACAGCCGGGCACGGGGGCAGCCCGCGCTCCAGATTCAGCTAGCGGTCCGACGGGGTGAGGCGCACCCCCTCGACGTCCTTGCACGAACCGTTGCGCGTGCGCGCCGCCTTGGAGAAGCCCCACTCCCAGCTTGCGTGCCCCTGCAGGGCAAACAGCTTGGGGACGCGCTCGAGCAGGGACGGAACGCCGAGCGCGAGGATGGGCTTTCCGCTCTTGCGTTCCGTGCCGGCCGCGTCGAGGGCGGTCGGATGGCTGACCACGTCGGACGTGAGGGCCACCTGCTCCGCCACACCGGCCAGCGAGGTCAGATGATCCTGCTGCAGCCGCAATTCGAGGTACGTGAAATGGCGGGCCCAAGGCCGCTCGAGCGGGCCCGGCAGCGCGGAGAAGCGTCGCTCGTAGACCCGCCTGGCGTAGACGCGCTGGGGCCATGACACCTGGCTGAGCACGCAGCTCGAGACGAGCAAGTCGGCGCGCTCCTCCGGCGGCAGCAGGCGAGGCGAGGCCAGGCGGTACGTCCAGCAGAGCGCCTCCAACCGGTCTCGCGCCTCGGCGGCGTCCGCCGCCGACGCCACCGCCTCGTCGATCCGGCTGACGAGCTGCCCGTTGACTCCGGTCAGGTCCAGGAGGCGCAGCTCCGTGCGGGCGCGGAGCCCGGGATCTTTCAACGCGCCGGTGACCGTGGCGTCGAGGGCATCGGCGTCGATGTCGACCAGGACCAGCCTCTCGAAGGCCTTCGCCAGCTCGAGGAGCGGCAGGTCGAACGCGTGCCCGGCACCCAGGACCACGGCCAGGCCGCGCCCCGGCGTCTGGCGGGCGGCCTCCTCGATGAACGCGCGGTTCTTCTGGGCATGCGACCACCAGCCTTCGCGGTTCTCGCGCTGGGTCTTGCCGATCCCCGTCGACGTGTCGCGGAACTGCAGCTTCGCGAAGGCGTTGCCGTCTATGCGGCTGTCGAAGGTCCACGGAACCTCGTCCGGCTGCGGGACCTGCGAGACCGCCGTCAGCACGTCGCCCAGGTTCACCTGGGGCACGCTCGAATCGAGCTGACCGAAGCGGTGCATCGTCCGCGCGAAGGTCACGAGGATCTCGAAGTGGTCGTCGGCACGCAGGCGCGAGCCGGCCAGGACCTCGCGCAGATGCTGGGCCTGGGCCAGCGAGACCGGGGGCTGGTCCGCGAGCGGGACCTCTCTGATGTACCAGTCGAGGGCTCGTTCGACGGCCAGGACGGAGGGCGCGATGCGGGGATCGGGCGGCGACAACCGCCACATCTTACTCTGGGCGGAATGGTCGAGTGTCGATCCTCGACAGACACGTGGGTTGAAACAACGCCGCTCAGCTCGCCGCGTAGTCGCAAGAGCCCGGCGTGCTGTAGCAGGCGCCCTTCACGCACGCGCCCGAGCACCCGGCGTCGGTGGTGCACGAGGTTCGGCCGCAGAAGCCATCGGCGCCGCAGGAAAAATCGACCGGGCAGGTGCCGTCCTCGCTGGGACCGCAGGTGGTCTGGCACTGATGGCTGAGGTTGCAGCCCTGCCCCGGCGGGCAATCGCTCCTGGCTCGGCACCCTGCCTGGCAGATCTTGACTGCCCTGCAATAGCAGACGGTGCTCGGCGCCTGGTCGCAGATCGCGACGAGGCTGCTGCCCATCGCGACCGTGCAGTCGGTGTCGCTCGAGCAATTGGCCCCATCTGGAGAGCAAGTTCCGCAACCCATGAACTCCCCCGGGGCCCAGCACCTGAAAAAGGGATCGTTGCCACCGCAGTCTCGGTCATTCGAGCATGGTGTGCCCCGCGTGGGCGCACCCTGGCCGCCGCCCTTTCCGCCCATGCTGGCCCCATCACCGGTCGCGCCACCATCGCCGGCGCCGGCACCTCCCATCGCACCGCCGCTGCCTTCGCCCCCCGTTCCGCCGCTGGCGCCACCACTCCCGCTCGGGCCCCTCCATCCGCCGGCTTCTGCGCCACCAGGACCCGAGTCGCCAGTTTCGCCACCTGGCGAACCGCCGCGGCGTCCTCCCGATGGGTCTGCGCTCGCATCGACACCGGCGTCAGAACCCCCGGCCGCCAGATGACCCGCCCCTTCCTTGCTCCGCCCGCAAGCACCGACCACGAGGAGAGCGAGGAAGACCATCGCAGAAAACCACCGTCGGTGTGACATTCTTGTCGAGCCTCCGCCCTCTTCCCGCGCCGGGCCGCGAGGTTTCGCGACAGGGATGCAAGCCTAGGGCCTCGCAGAAGAATCTCGCAAGGAATCGGCCCCGAACAGGCTTCCGCCGACGCTCGCTGCGAGGCCGGCCTCTTCCCCACGCCAAGAGCCATCGGGTTTGTCGGGGTTGGCCCTTGCCGTTCGTCGTCCCAGTATGGCGAGGCGCCACGCCTCGGGTCCGAACAACAAACATCCCGACTCCGAAAGGAACACCGTCATGTCCAAGGTCATCGCTATCATGTCCATGTCTCTCGACGGCTTCGTCGCAGACCGCAACGACGGCGTGGCGGAAGTGTTCGACTGGTATTTCTCGGGCAACGTCGAGGTCAATAGCGGGGGCGCCGACGCGATGACGTTCAAGCTCTCGGAGCCGAGCGCCGCGCACTTTCGCGCGCTCAGCGCCGAGCTGGGGGCCGTGCTCACCGGGCGCCGCACCTTCGCCGTCGCGGACGGCTGGGGCGGCAATCACGCCTGGGGGCCGGCCTTCGTGCTTTGCCACCAGGTCCCAGCCGGCTGGCCACGCCCGGGCTCCAGCGTCCACTTCGTCACCGACGGCCTCGAAAGGGCCGTCGAGCAGGCCAAGGCCGCGGCCGGGAACAAGGCGGTGGCCGTCCACGGCGCTGACACCATCCAGCAGCTGCTGAACGCAGGGCTCGTCGACGAGCTGCAGATCGACGTCGCCGCTCTCCTCCTCGGCTCGGGCGTGCGGCTCTTCGAACGGCTGGCCAGCACGCCCGCGGTGCTTGGCAACCCCCGGGTCGTCCAGGGGGTCGGCGTCACCCACCTGCGCTACCCCGTGCGCAAGGGGCCCTGAGCCGAGCGGGGGCCGGCCGGCCCCCCCCCGAAAAAAAGATGGCGGACGTGTCGGTTTGAGTCTCCCCCGTTCGTCGTTCCGGCAGGAGGTGACAAGATGAGATCCGACACGATGACGATGACCTTGGAGGAGCCGGCGGCCGCGCGCACCGGCGGAGCTTGGACCTTTCTGAAACAGGCGCTCGCCGGCGAGCGCCATGACTACACCAGCCTGCCGCTTCGGCGGGCGATCTTGCTGCTCGCGGTCCCCATGGTCCTCGAGATGGTGATGGAGTCGATCTTCGCGGTCGCCGACATCTTCTGGGTCTCGAAGCTCGGGCCCGACGCGGTCGCCACCGTCGCCCTGACCGAGTCCATGCTGATCATCGTCTATGCCTTCGCCATGGGCCTGGCGATCGGGGTCGGCGCGGTGGTGGCGCGCCGCATCGGCGAGAAAGACCCCGAAGGTGCGGCGCGCGCCGCGGTCCAGGCGATCGTGCTCGGCCTGGCCCTCGCCGCCGTGGTCGGTGTCCTGGGCGTGCTCTTCGGGGAGCGCCTGCTGGAGGCGATGGGAGCCTCGCCGTCGGTCGTGGCCATGGGGTCTCGCTTCACGCGCGTGATGCTGGGTGGAAGCGTCACGGTCATCTTGCTGTTCCTCATCAACGCCACCTTCCGGGGCGCGGGGGACGCGACCGTGGCGATGCGGACGCTCTGGCTGGCGAACGGTGTCAACATCGTGCTGGGGCCCATGCTGGTGTTCGGCTGGGGACCGTTCCCGCAGCTCGGCGTGGCTGGCGCGGCCATCGCCACCACGATCGGCCGCGGCATCGGCGTCCTTTACCAGGTGCGGGCGCTCGCAGCCGGCCGCGGCGCGCTGGTCGTCCGACGGCGCCACCTGGCGGTTCAAGGCCAGCTGCTGGCGTCGATCGTTCGGCTGTCGGGAACGGGCGTGTTCCAGATCTTCATCGCCACGACCAGCTGGGTAGCGCTGATGCGGATCGTGGCCGGGTTTGGCAGCGCCGCCGTCGCGGGCTACGGCATCGCGATCCGGATCGTGCTGTTCGCGTTGCTCCCGTCGTGGGGGATGGCGAACGCGGCCGCGACGCTGGTCGGTCAGAACCTGGGCGCCGGCCGCGCGGACCGATCCGAGCAGGCGGTCTGGCGGGCGTCGTTCTACAACCTGGTGTTCCTCGGGTCGGCCGGCCTGCTGTTCGTGCTGTTCGGCGAGACGATCGTCCGCGGCTTCTCTCCCGACGCGGCGGTCGTCGCCTACGGATCGAAGGCGCTCCGCATCGTGGCGGCGGGGTTCCTGTTCTATGCCTACGGCATGGTGGTCACGCAGGCCTTCAACGGCGCGGGCGACACGCGCACCCCGACGCTCATCAACCTCGGCTGCTACTGGCTCTGGGAGATCCCGCTCGCCTGGCTGCTCGCGAAGCCGCTGGGCCTGGGGCCGACCGGCGTGTTCATCTCCGTCCTGGTGGGCTTCTCGACGATGGCGGTGGTCGCGGTGGTGCTGTTCCGTCGAGGACGCTGGAAGCGCGTCGCGGTCTGACCGCTCGTCGTCCAGCAGATTCAGCCATACTCGTTCGTCTCACGACAACGAGGGAGTCCACGAGATGCTCTACGCCATGCTCTGCTACAACTCAGAAGAGATCGTCGGGACCTGGTCCAAGGCCGAAGACGACGCCATGATGGCCCGCCTCGACGTCATCCGGCAACGGCTGACCCGCGAGGGGAAGCTCGGCCCGGTGGCGCGGCTGATGGACACCACCGCGGCGGTCACGCTCCGCAAGGCCAGTCGCGGCCGCCGCCTCGAGCCGAGCGACGAGCCCGCGACCATCACCGACGGACCGTTCGCCGAGACCAAGGAGCAGCTGCTGGGGTTCTACGTGCTCGACTGCGCCGACCTGGACGAGGCGCTGGCGATCGCGCGCGAGCTCGGGCAGGAGAATCCGGGCGGCGCCTACGAGATCCGGCCCCTCCGGCTCTTCTTTCCGGGCGTCGCCCAGCCCGGGGCGCCGGCGAGGAACGACCGGTGAACGACCTGGCCTGGATCGACGTGGCGCTGCGCGCGGCCCGTCCCCGGGCGATGGGCGCCCTGCTGCGCTATTTCCGCGATCTGGACCTGGCCGAAGAAGCTTTCCAGGAAGCGTGCCTCGGCGCGCTCAAGAACTGGCCCCAGAACGGACCGCCCCGCGACCCGGCGGCGTGGTTGATCTTCGTCGGGCGCAACGCCGCCCTCGACGACGCCCGTCGCCGGAGGAAGCAGGAGGCGCTGCCCCCCGACGACGAGGCGATCCGCGGAGACGCCGAAGACACCGAGGCCGCGCTGGCCGAGCGACTCGACGACGCGCACTACCGCGACGACGTGCTCCGGCTGCTGTTCGTGTGCTGTCACCCGGAGCTTCCGTCGACGCAGCAGATCGCGCTCGCGCTTCGCATCGTTTGCGGGATGACCGTCAAGGAGATCGCGCGCGCGTTCCTGGTGAGCGAAGCGGCCATGGAACAGCGGATCACGCGGGCCAAGGGGCGCGTGGCCGGCGCGGACGTGCCGTTCGAGACCCCCGACGCGACGGAGCGCGCCGCTCGGCTGCGCGCGGTGGCCGCGATGATCTACCTCGTCTTCAACGAGGGGTACTCGGCGACCGGCGGCAATGCCCCCATCCGGGCTCCCCTGTGCGAGGAGGCGATCCGCCTGGCGCGGCTGCTCCTGCGCCTGTTCTCCGACCAGCCGGAGGTCATGGGGCTGTGCGCGCTGCTGCTGTTGCAACACGCCCGCACGCCGGCGCGGCTGGACGCCGACGGCGCCATCGTGCTCCTCGAGGCTCAAGACCGCGGTCTGTGGAGTCGGGACCTCATTTCCGAAGGGCTGGCGCTGCTGGACAAGGCTCTGCGCCACCGGCGACCGGGGCCCTACCAGATCCAGGCGGCCATCGCCGCGCTACACGTACGCGCGGCGCGCGCCGAGGACACCGACTGGGCGGAGATCGATCTCCTCTACGCGACCCTCGAGCAGCTGCAGCCCTCGCCGGTGGTGACCCTGAACCGCGCGGTCGCGGTGGCGAAGGTGCGGGGCGCGGCCGCGGCCCTCGAGCTGATCGAGCCGCTGGCCCCGCGCCTCACCGGCTACTTTCACTTCTTCGGCGTCAAGGGCGCCCTGCTCCTCCAGCTCGGTCGGGCCGAAGAGGCCCGCGCGGCGCTCGGTCAGGCCATGGCGCTCGCGCGGACGGCCGCCGAGGCCGCCCACATCCGGTCGCAAATCGACCGCCTCGTCGACGATTCCCGGGCGCCCGGGTCGCTCTGACCGGTCCGCCGACAAGTACGTGATGAATGGTCCCGTGGGCCGCGAGCTCGGCCCCACCGAAGGCGAGGAAGCGGCAGCCCTGGCGGCCCTCGTGGTGCTGGCGCGCGTCAGGGAAGCGCTCGACGACTTCGGGCGCCTGCGGTCTGCTTCGCGTCGATGCCTACGCGGCCTCGACCGACGATTTCTTGCAGCAGCCCGCGGTCGTGGACGGAGCCTCGGAGGTGTTCATCACCGCCCTGGCCGAGCGGGGAAAGCGCCCCCGAACGGCGTTCGGGATGCCGCGCTTACCGCTCGACAACAGCGTCACGCTGGTGGTGACGTTCGCGTACGACGGCCCCTGACGTGAGATTTCCCCGTCGCCGGGCCATACGCTCACAGCGCGGCTCGCCTCCGATGGGGGGATCGTCACCCGTGAGGCGTTCCGGTGGGACACGCCACGCGAAGAAGAGCACACCGGCAAATCCAACGACGCGCCAGCTGACCTACTGCGTCGACCTGCGCGTCACGAACCACACGACCGTCGAGCAAGCGTGGCGAGCCACCTTCGCGCTGAACGGGACCCGCATCTCCAGCACCTCGAACCTGACCCTCGATACGAACGCGAACGGCATCGTGCGTCTGGTGCCGAACCAGGCCATCCCCGGAAGCACGAGCCAGCAGGGCCTCTTCGGCTTCTGCGTTTCGCGCCCCTCGGGCGGCGCCGCGATGCCCGGCGCGCCCCTCGTCCGCACGCAGTACTGATCGGCGCAAAGGGTCACCTGGCGCGGCCGCATGGGACCGCGCCAGGTGACGGCCCCCGGGCACACCGTCGCCCAAAACCAGCGCCCCGCGGAGCTACAGCGCGCGCCCGCGGAGACCGCGGCCGAGCAGCGCGCCGGCCAGACGGTCGTAGTCGTCGAGCCGATTGTAGACGTGCGCCGAGATCCGGATGAACGTGCCCAGCGCGGGCAGAGCCACGATGGGCAGCTCGATGCCTTCGTCGAGCAACTGCGCCTGAAGCGCGGCAGGCTCGACGCCGTCGGGCAGCGCGACCGGGATCGCCGCCATCGAACCGTGCATGTCGTCCGGAGCGATCGGGGTGGCGCCGTTCCCCAGGCGGTCGAGCAGCAGATCGCGGGCAGCCAGCGCCAGGGCATGGTTCCGTGCGCGGATCTCCGCCCAGCCCTCGCTGCGCGCGGCCAGGTCGTCGATGGCCGCGGGGGTGGCGAGGTAGGCGGTCGGATCGTGAGTCCCGCTCCAGTCGAACCGGGCATGGAAACGGTTGGCGGGCCCCACGCCGGGGGTCTCGCCGTGCGAGGTGACCACCGGGCGCAGCTCATCCCGGTGATCGCGGCGCGCCCACAGGATCGACGACCCTTTGGGGGCGCAGGTCCATTTGTGCATGGCGGCCACGGCGTAAGACGCGCCGGCGTCCCCCAGCGCCGCGAGGTCGAGCTCGACCTGCCCGGGTGCGTGCGCGCAGTCGGCGATGAGGCGAACGTGAGGAGCTGCCTTGGCGAGGCCACGCGCGACCGCCACGACGTCGAGCACGAGCCCGGTGGGGCTGGTGATGTTGTCGACCAGCGCCAGCCGACAGCGCGGCTCGGCGGCGATCGCGCCGACCAGCCGGTTCACCACCTCGAGCGGGGCGCGCACCGGCAGCGGGATGTTGACCGTGACCACCTCGATCCCGCGGACCTGCGCCAGGCGCAGCATGGCGTTCAGGCAGGCGCGGTAGCCGTGGTCCGTCACGACGACGCGATCACCCGGCTGCCAGGGGAGGCTGTTCGCGATGGAGGCCACGCCCGCCGTCGGGTTGGGGATCATCACCATGTCCTCGGGATCGCTGCCCACGAACGCAGCGACCCGGCCCCGCGCGGCGTCGAGGCGGCGCTGCCACTCGCGAGCCATGAACCGCATGGTCGCCGCCTCGAGGGCGTCGCGCGCCTCGGTCTGCGCGGCGAGCGCCGCGCGCGTGGCGGCTCCGTACGAGCCGTGGTTGACGTGCAGGACTGTCGGATCCAGGCCGAACGCGGCGAGCGGAACCAGCGGCTCGGCGATGTTCATGTCGCCGGATAGATTAAGGTGCCGGCGCGCGGCTTCACAACCGGAAGGGGAATCGACCACGGATCGAGCTCGCCCAAAGTGGTAGGCCCCGACGCATGGAGGACGCCAGCGGGACCTGTACACTTCGGCTCGCATCTTCTGATCTCCGCCGGGGTTTCGGGGATGCCGGAATGAGCAGCGGGGACGGGACGAGGAGCCATGGCGAATTCCATATCCGGGTCCGCGGGCGGTGAACCACCAATCTCGCGCGCTGAAACACCGTCCCCCACGGTCGCTGCCCTCGCGTTGATTGCCGTGTTCGGCGCCATTGATTGCGGGCATCCACAACCGATCCACCTGGACCCTGCTGTGTCGCTCGACCCCATGAAATCCGAGGCCATCGTCGTGATGGCGGTCCAGCCGGACGCGGCGCTGACCTTTCTGCCGGGGCAGGACGACGGCGCGATCTGGCGGGATGACGGCGACATCGGCGACGTCACAGCAGATGCCCAGGACGGCTTCGTCGTCCTCGAGATCGCTCCCACAGCCCAGCGCCAGAACTATGCGCTGGGGCATGCGAAGTTCGGCAGCGGTCGCGCCTTCGTCTGGAAGGACGGCGCACACGCCCCGGTGTTCCGCGCGGTTCCCGGGCAGGTCACCTTCGTGGGCGGCCTCGCGTTCACGGTCGAGGGCAGCCAGATCTCGGCCGTGCCGGACCGGTCGGTCACCCTGGAGCAAGTCCAGATCTTCATGCGTCGCGCTTTCCCGAACTTGCCTCCCCCGGTCGAAGGCGAGCCCCTTCGGTTCGTGATGGTCGGTGAACCGATCGCCCATCGCCTGCCGCGCCGCGAGGGCTTCCTCTCCGGTGGTTCTCTGGGCGTCTTCGGCGGCCCGGCCGCGTTGAAGCCCGCGGCCGCGGAGCGTGGCGGCATCGGTACCGGCTCGTCGGTCGCCATCACGGTCGGCACCGCCTGGCGGGACCGCGTCCCCCTCACCCTCGTCTGGAGCCTCTTGAACCTGAGCGACCGGCGCCCCTTCAGCGAGTCCGTCGTCGACTGCACCACCCTCAGCGGCGCGGTCGTCTCCTGCGGCGATCCGCACGCCGAGGACTCCACCGTCGCTTCTGGCAGCCTCCTCGCCCTCGAGACCGGCTACCAGCATCGCTTTCGGCCCGCTAGCTGGACGTCGCTGCTCCCCGCCGCCGTGTTCGGCTATCTGTGGAGCGTCGGCCAGTTCTCGCGGGGCGTGGGATGCGAAGGCTGCAGTCCATCGATCCCGATCCAAGGCGTCCACGTCGGTGGGCCGTACGTGGGAGCATCGTTCAAGATGACCTCGAACGAGATGCCGATGGCACTCACCGCGCGCGCGGAATTCTTTGCACGCGGTGATCTGGGCCATCGCTTCCTCCTGGGCATCGAGCTCGGAGCCCCCTGATCTCACGCCGATCGGATCGCCTGCGCCTTCATAGCGAAGGAGGCCGTTCTTCCCTGGGCTCCCTCTTGGGCCCGCCCGGGGCGGCCTCGCGAGATCGACCATCCGGCGCTTCGATCCGCGCTAGCCTGCACGCCGGGAGGTTCCCATGTCCGCCACCTCGACCGCGCCTTTGCCGCCCCTTTGCTTCGTGCTCATGCCTTTTGGCAAGAAGTCCACTGAGGGAAACCTCTTCATCGATTTCGACGCCGTATATGCAGAGGTGATCAAGCCGGCCATCGTCGACGCCGGGCTGGACCCTCTGCGCGCCGACGAGGAGGCGGCCGGCGGAATCATCCACAAACCGATGTTCGAGCGCCTGATCCTGTGCCCCTTCGCCGTCGCCGATCTGACGGCGGCCAACGCGAACGTGTTCTACGAGCTCGGCGTGCGACACGCCGCCAAGCCTCACAGCACCGTCCTGCTGTTCGCCGAGGGAGGCCGCTTGCCCTTCGACGTCGGACTTCTGCGCGCGCGGTCCTACCGTCTCACGGCTGATGGCCGCCCCGCGGATGCGCCGGCGGGGCGCGCAGCGCTGACCAAGGCCTTGCGGGACGCGCGCGCCCAGGCGAGCACCGACAGTCCCATCTACCAGCTGCTGGAGGACTTCCCCGAGGTCGCGCACACCAAGACCGACGTGTTCCGAGACCGCGTCGAGTACGCGCGCCGGCAGAAAGAGACACTCCAGAGCCTGCGACGAGAGGGGTTGGAGCACCTCAGGAAGTTCGAGCAGGGCCTCGGCGACCTCGACGCCGTCGAGTCCGGCGTCCTCGTCGACCTCTACCTGTCGTATCGAGCGGTGAAGGCATGGCAGGCGATGATCGATCTCGCCGCGCGGATGCCGCGTCACCTGGCGACCACGGTCATGATCCAGGAGCAGCTCGCCCTGGCGCTGAATCGCGCCGGGCGCGGCGACGAGGCCGAGCGCGTCCTGACGTCACTGCTCCAGACCCGCGGCGCAAGCAGCGAGACCTACGGCATCCTTGGCCGCGTGTACAAGGACCGCTACGACGGCGCGCAACGCGCCGCCGACACCTTCCGCGCTCGAGGCGAGCTGGAGAAGGCGATCGCGACCTACCTCAAGGGTTTCGAGTGCGACTGGCGCGACGCGTACCCCGGCATAAACGCCGTGACGCTGATGGAGCTGCGCACGCCCGTCGACCCCCGTCAGGCCGAGCTCCTTCCCGTCGTCATCTACGCGGTGAAACGAAAGATGGCGTCCGGCAAGCCGGACTACTGGGACCACGCCACGTTACTCGAGCTCGCCGTTCTGGCGCGTGACGAGACAGGGGCGCTCGACGCGCTGACCGCCTCGCTGGCCGCCGTTCGCGAAGGCTGGGAGGCAGAGACCACGTTGCGCAACATCGAGCTCATCCGGGAAGCGCGGAGGGCCCGGGGAGAAGCTGCGCCGGCCTGGCTGCTCACGGTCACCTCCGAGCTCGCGGCCCAGAAGCGAGCCTCACCTCAGACCTGAACGGTGAACGCAGAGGCCAGTGCACCGCGCGACTCGGCGGCGATCATTCGCAGGAGCGCGTCGGTGTCGACGGGCTTGACCATATGGGCGATGAACCCGGCGTCGCGGGTGCGGTGCCTGAACGCCTTCTCGGCCGGACCCACCCTGTAGTGAGTAGAACCGGGGAAAGGCTCTACTCACTGCAGGGTGGGTAGGTTTGGCGCCTGCGCGATGCCGCTAAGCCCGCGGTGAGCAGCGAAAGCAACAGGCTGGCCACCGAGCGATGGCGGCGACGTCGCAGCTACATCCATGAACGGCCGACTCCTCCCGGCGATTCGTCCTTCACACCGGTTGGTTTGGCCGGCCAGGATCCAACCACCTGGTCGGCGTGTCCGCGCGCGCGATCGCGCGGTCGGATGACAATGGTCCCTGGAAGGTGACGCGATCCTGGATGATCGGCGACCCATCCTTTGGACGTGGCCCGTTCGCCCAGTATCTGGCACCCCAGCTGTGGTCGGATGGCAGGGTGGCGATCTCGTCGAATGCCATGGGGCTGGTCCGATGCAGTCTGCCCACCGACGGACTTTAGAAGACTAGGCGCCGCCGGTGTCGTCCGTGCGCTCGACCCCCGGAAACTGCAGGATGTAGTCGGCGCCGCAGGCGCGCGCGGGCGTCTGAAAGCCGATGGGTAGCTGACCCCGGGCTGCCCGTCCGGCGAGGTCCAGCGCCGTCCAGCTCGTCAGCTCATACGCCTCCGGGGTGCGCAGCCGCGCCCGAACCACGTTGCCGCCGTCGTCGCCCGCTTCGGCCCAGAGGCGGGTCGAGCGGCGGGCACGCTGGTCGGCCGAGGGTCCAGCGGGGCCTTTGCGCGCGCGGGCGGCCAGCCAGCGTTTGACGGCGGGAGACGCCAGCACCGGCCCCAGGCCGCGCGCCAGCCGCAAACCCACGCGCGCAGCCAGAGGCAACGCCAGGTAGACCTCGATGTTCCCGATTCCGGTGGTGTGAAACGCCGTCGCCACGTCACCCCAGGGAATGGTGACCGCGGGACGGGGCCCATCGCCGAAATCGATGCGCCGCGTGCGCCAGCCGCTGGGCACAGGCACCAGGGCGCCCTGCCGCCGAACGAGGCCCCCCTGATGCGCGTTCTCGATGGTGGTGAGGGCGGTTCCCCGCGACAGGCTGGTGCCCGCCGTGAAGGCCAGCGCCAGGCGGGTGGCCGACGGCAGGCGCGCGGCCACATGCGCCGCCAGACAATCGGTGGGGACGACGTCGAATCCGGCGCCCGGCAACAGGGTCACGCCCGCCGCTCGGGCCTCGGCGTCGCGCCCGGCCAGCGCCTCCAGGACCGCGATCTCGCCTGTGATGTCCAGATAGTGGACACCGGCCCGCAGGCAGGCATCGGCCAGCGGCGCCGCCGTGCGCGAGAAGGGCCCGGCACAGTTGAGAACCACGCCCATTCCCCGCAGCCCGACGGTGACCGCCGCCGGGTCATCGAGGGCGAACACCCGCGAGGACAAGGTCAGTTCTCGCGCCAGCGCCGTCATCGCCGCGCCGTCGCGCCCCGCCAGCACCGCCGCCACGCCCTGGGCGGCGGCCCGCCGCGCGACCAGCGTCCCCGTGTATCCATTCGCTCCATAGATCAGCAACGGCGCGGGCGTCACGGCCGAATGCTAGCCGACTTGTCACCGTGGCGGCTCGGTCGCGGCTGGGGATCGCCAAGGGCGGTGTGCGGAGTCAACATCGCCCCTACGGCTGAGGGCAGGGATCCCCCGGGTGCACACTGTTCGGCCCGCACTTGGGATCGCTATTGCCCGAGGCAGGCACGCTGCGGAAGATGCAGCTCGCGTCTGGCACCGCCCCCGTCGTAACGATGCTGAATGTCGACGTCAGCTGCGGGACGGCTTTGTTGTCGACGATCGACGACGGCCCGGTGTTCGTCGTCATTTCACAATACTGACTTTGACCACTGGCAATCGTCGACACATAGAAGGCCGCGCCGTCCTTCGCCTGATTGCGAGCAACGGTAGCGCTAGAGACGAGCATCTGACCGGTGTTGTAAGTACCGCCGCCGAACCCAGACAGCGCCTTGTTGTCAGAGAGCACCGACGAATAGTGCAAGCGCAATATCGCAGGCATGTTCATGCGAGACAAAGTCAAGACCCCGCCCCCATGTCCGTCGCACGAGTTCGTCACCCCGGCCTTGCAGGCCTCTCCGCTGGATCCACTGTTCGTGGCCGTGTTGAAGGTTATGGAAGTCGACCTCACATCCATGAGGCCGCCGTTGAACACGCCCCCACCAGCCCTGGCGGAATTGCTCGTGACGATGATATCTCGACCCCTGATGGCCCCCTTCGGATCCCCGTTGGCGTCGAGAATCGTGGAATTGTTATAGATTCCACCCCCGGCCATAGTGGCTGAATTTCCCGAGACAGTCGTCGTATTCAGATCCTCGATCGTCCCATTGTCGTTATAAATCGCACCGCCGCGTTTCGCTCGATTATTGGTAAAGACGACACTGAACGTGGTCATCGTGCCGCGGTTGACTATCGCACCGCCGTAACCATTCGGATGCGAGGTGACGTTCCCATTCGCGAAGGTCGCGTCCGACAGATTGACGTTGCCGTAGTTTTCCACATGCCGTCCACCGGACGTACCCGTAAACGTGAAGTTTCCGCTGGTCAGCCCCAGGCTCGTCCCGGCCTTTACGACAAACCCCGAGGCGCCGGTCGAGTCGATGAAGAATCGGCTTCCCGAGGGGCTGAATATGTCGATCCATCGATTCGGCGAATCGATCGTCAGAGACGTAATCCTGAAATGATAGGCCGAAAACGACTTCCCAGAGGCCTCCAGAATCTGAATCTGCTGGTCGCCGCCGGGAAAGATCTCCTGGCAGTTGTACATCGAATGTCCTGCATTCGCAGAAGCTACGGCCTCGGCCAGGCTGCAATAGCCGTCATTCGCATTGAGGGTCATCGCCGAGATTGAGCTGGTGTACACGAGGTAAGTGGATGCTTGCGAGTACGAAGCTCCGGCGAGCAGCGCGACGGACGCCGCAACCAACCCGCCGCCGAGCCGGGCAGCGGTTCGACCTCGCCGGCCAGGCCCACGCGGCCGACCGCCATGGATGGATTCTAGGAATGTCTTCATGCCGCTCCTCTTTTCTGATGTGGTACGTCGCAGGCCCCAGACACTCCGCCCCGGACAAGGGCGTTCCGAACCGAGCCGGCCGTGCCCCGCGGCGGAGCGGGTACGAGGGTATCGTGGGTAGCCGGACAGTTCGGCCTGTGGATGGATTGGGTTGGCGAAATCGAACGAAAGCCGTGCGATCCGACACGGCGCAGTCGACGGTTGGTTCATGAGCCGTCGACACGGGGTGAGGTAACTATCTTCAAGGATGCGGGTCGTTGGTTTGGCTTTCATGTTCGCCGTTGCGCTCGGCGCGGCGGCGTGTAACTCCGCGCCATCGCCGGAGAAGCCGCCCGACTACGTGCCCGGGATGCCGTTCGGATACGACGGCCAGTACCTCGAAGGATCCTTCGAGGGTCCGCAGGGCGAAGGGTGGGACACCTGCTACACGAAGACCGCGGGGGTCACGCGCCAGAAGGACACGGGCGGCTCGAACGGTTCGAGCTTCTTGGTGTTCGAGTCGAGCGACTGCTCGATCGGATGCTCGGCCGGCAACCCATCGTCCTCCCAGGCCTACCTGTGGTTCTCGAAGCCGACCAACACGAGCGACCTGGTGGGCCTCTACTTCGACGCGGTGAACATGGACAGTGCCGCGCCCACCGGCGTGCTGGCCATTTATGGCACTGACATCGTCTGTGAGGAGGAGACCCCTCTCGTGAGGGAGATTCACCTCGACGAATTGGAGCTCGGGACGGACTGGAACACCCGCTGCGTCGATCTCGCCGCGACCGGCGCGCACGCGGCGATCGGGCTCGCGGTCACCGGTGGGGCGCACCGCATCGGCATCGACGCGCTCCGGCTGGGACCGCCTTGCCACGGCGACGACCAGCGGTGACCTTCAAGGATCTGTTCTCGCGTCAGGCTTCGGCCTACGCGCGGCTCCGGCCCAGCTCTCCCCCCCCGCTATGTTCGCCTGAGTCCGAGTGCGGTCATCGATTCCAGGCGCTCGGTGAATCATCGGCTGCGGCCACCGCGCATGTCGGAATGCCAAACCTTCGTGGCCCGACCCTATTGACTAAGATTGGGGTCGGCATCCTTGGATACCTGGGCGGCTGTCTTCCGCTCGCCATCCTGGAGCAGATTTTGGAGGTTGCGGGGCGGCCGGTCGGGCCGTCCTACAAGGGCGCGTACTTCCCGCTTGGCATATTCGGAGCTTGGTTCGCGCTCCGGCTTCTCAAGAGAACGCCCGGGAAGCAGGAAGCAGGGAGCAGGTAGTTCAAGCGGGGAGGGAGCAGGTAGTTCAAGCGCGGGATCACCGGGCGACGGGGGAGCAGGTAGTTCAAGCGCGGATCCGCGGGCGACGGGAGGGGGTGCGTTCGTCCGATGAGAGCCAATCTGTCAACTGGCGCCCCACCCGAGCCGGGCCCGCCCCGCTCCCTCGGCTACGGATGCCTGGCCCGTGCTTTGCAACGCCGGATACGTCTGCCCAACCGGGTTCAAGTGCGCGATCGGGGGGGACCGAAATCGACGCACACGGGTGCCAGGCGCTGCCGTGCAGCCAGACGGGTTGCCCGGCCAATAGAACATATATGTTTTGCGATCTTGTTCTGGCGCCGCGACGGGCCGGCCCCTCACCAGCAGAACAGCCCCAGCAGGGTCTCGAGGCAGGCGGCGGTGCCTATCGTGGATTTGAACCATGCGAAGTTGTCGGCGCTGGGCGCCCAGTGCGCCACCGATCCGCACTTCCCTGAGCCCCCGGTCGTGAGGCTCAAGAGCCCGTAGATGTACCAGGATCCGTTCGCCATCTTGATCGGTCCACCCGAATCGCCGCTGCACAGGATCGTCCCGGTCGGGGCCGACGAGAACGTGTATTCCTGGCTTCCGTAGACGGGCGTCACCTGGCCGGCACGTCCTTGTCCGTCAAAGTCGTTGACTCCTGAGTTGTAGTTCCCGTAGCCAAGCGCCCACATGGTCGAACCGCTGGGAGCAGCTTTCGCGATGGGGATTGCGTCCTGTTGCGTGATGTTGGCCCATTGCGTTTGCGCCGTGATCACGGCGACGTCGTGTTTTGCGAAGCCGTCATAGGCGGGATTGTATTGGGCGTAAGCAATCGAGGGCGTCATCAGCGTTTGAAAGACGCCGGGCGACGTTTCTCGTGTCACCGCGATCTGAATGTGACCTCCGGTGCTCCCGGCGCTGATCGCCGGAGTTACACAATGCGCGGCGGTCACCATCGTGATCTGCGACGTGATGACGCCTGTGCACACGGACCATCCCCCGAAGGACGGCCAGTAAACCGACACCTTCACGACGCCACGCCATTTCGCCGTCCCGTCGGGCAATGATCCGTTCTTGAGGGCGGACGATTCCGGCATGACCTCATCGGTTGATTCGTCGATGCCCCCCTCGGGCGCGGCGCATCCTGCAACCGCGATGGTCGTCGCCGTCGCACACACCATCGCGAGTGCCTTGACGATCCCGACACGGCTCGTTGCAGCCACCACCACTCCGCGGTTTCCCGTCCCTGTCCAGCCGTCGGCCACGTTTCGCATGCTTCGCCTCCTTCGTCGGTGTTTCGGTCTTTTGTGAACGGCGCTGCTGGCCGCGCCCCCTGACTTCGATCTTCTCAGGGGCGCATGCGCGTCCGGAACATCGCGCGCGACAAGTTGCTCGCAGACTGATACGCCTGCGCGGCTCTCGTGTTCAATCGGATTCGCCCGCTGGCGCGCTTCCGTACGCGTTTGTCGCAAATCCGCACACGTACCGTCGGGCCTCGCGTGTCCAGGCGGGTGGCGTTCGCACGGCCAAAGGACGAGGACGCCCGGAATGGGCGGCGAGCAATCCCTTGGAGTCTTGTTCAAGTGCCGGAGGGCGGGAGATGACCGTCAGCTGCCCGGATAGACCACCACGATGATGGTGAACGTCAGCACGGCTGCCATTCCCAACGCCACAACGAAAGCGGGGAGGAAGAACCAGAGCCGCCAGCCGCGCCCGGTCAGCCATCGCGCAATCAGCAGCGCCTCGGTGGCCAGGGCCAAAGAGGTCAGGGCCGTCGGCACGAGAAACTCACCGAACCAGTGCTCGGCCGGACGAACCTGAAGGCCGATGACCAGGGTCGTTACCGCCGCCAACGACGAGACCACCACCAGGTGAGCGATGCCGAGGCGACGATGCCGCCGCAACACCAAGAACAGCACCACCGCGGCGACGAGGCTGCCGGCCAGGATTTGCAACCAGATCACGTGTTGGTACCGACGGCCTCCCGGGAATCCCTCGTCGCGGTCGGGCGTCCTAGCAGCCCGTGGTGGAAGTCTCGGGTGACCTGAACACCTGATCAAGATCGACGCGGGATCTCGAGTTG
>Ga0068853_100000752_pt1 | contig 22475 bp, 20 predicted proteins | sample KBSCornC32_FD_65655 | JGI IMG/M metagenome (GOLD analysis project Ga0068853, IMG submission 65655) | Corn rhizosphere microbial communities from Kellogg Biological Station, Michigan, USA - KBS Corn C3-2 | ecosystem: Host-associated > Plants > Roots > Rhizosphere > Soil ... | reverse complement strand
AGAGCGCAAGAAACTCCCCCCGATCTACGAGCTCGCCTGGAACCACACGACACTACGCGGCCTCAAGATCGAGCCCACGATCACCTATCTCCAAACGCAATATCGCGACCTCGCGCATGTGAACTGGGCGATCGAGAATTTCGGCGAGGAAGTTCCGATGCATCTCGAAATGATCCGCTTCGACGGACAGATCGTCTTCGCCGGCCTGCCGATCGTGCGCTACACGACCGAAGAGCGGCTGGAGGAAATCATCCGCATCCACGAGGCCAACGGCATCCTCGTCTTCAATCCGCACCGTTACACGCTAGAAGAGGGCGGCATGAAGAAGACCGACCGCAACCAGCTCGACTTCAAGAAGCAGGCCGACCCCAAGGGCATCCTCAATCCGGGCAAGATGATCGCCTGGGACGATCCGAATTTCGATTTCGACAGCGGCCGTGCTTGGCTGTTCGAAGGCCTCAAGACACTCGGGGCGGCCTGATGCGTGTGATGGTGCTGCATGCCCATCCGGTCGAAACCAGCTTCAACCGTGCTCTCTATAACACCGTTCTTGAGACCTTGCGGGCGCGGGGTCACGAGGTCGATGCGATCGACCTCTACGGGGAGGATTTTGATCCAGTCCTCACCCGCGAAGGCCGCCTCGGCTATCACGACGTACCCGAAAACATCACACCGGAAATCATGCCCTATGTGGATCGCCTCATGCGGGCGGAAGGACTCGTGCTGGTCCATCCCGTCTGGAATTACGGCTTCCCTGCCATCTTGAAGGGCTATTTCGACAAGGTCTTCCTGCCCGGCGTCGCCTTCGTCCTCGAAGGAGGCGATGGCCCCGACAAGGGCAAGCTGCGGCCTAACCTGAAGCACATCAAGAAGGTGGCGTTCGTCACGAGCTATGGCGGCGATCGCCTGCGCACCATGCTGATGGGAGACCCGCCGCGTCGCATCGCGCGCCGTTGGGGATGGGTCACGTTCGGCGGCTGGCTGCCCCCGCAATATCTGGCGCTCTACGACATGAACAACGCGACACCCGCGCGGCTCTCGGCCTTCATCGCAAGAGTGAAGCGCGCAATGGCGCGGTGGTAGGTCACACCACTTTCGCCCGCGTCTTGAATTCCGGCCGATCCCACGCCCGCGTCCCCATGATCTCGCGCAGGATCGTCGTCGCCCGCACGATGTTGGCGTAGCGCAGATACAACGGCGTCAGGCCGAAACGCATGATGTCAGGCTGGCGGAAGTCGCCGATGACGCCGCGCGCGATCAGGGCCTGCATCACTGCGTAAGCTTCGGGATGCCGGAGCGAGACCTGAGTGCCGCGCAGGTTCGGATCGCTGGGCGTCAGCACTTCGACCTCAGCCGGTAGATCGCCTGTAAAGAGATCGAACAGCGCGTCCGCCTTTGCGCGCACGGCTGCAAGATCGATACCGGTGAATACGTCGAGCGCTGCATCGAGCGCACTCATTGCGATGACCGGCGGCGTACCGACGCGCAACGCGTCGACCCCGTCTGCCGGGCGATAGTCCGGCGCGAACTCGAACGGCTTCACGTGTCCCATCCAACCGGTGAGTGGCTGCTGCAGGCCGGTAAGATGCCGCGGCGCGACATAGGCAAAGGCTGGCGCGCCCGGTCCGCCGTTGAGATATTTGTAGCCGCACCCAACCGCGAAGTCGGCGTCTGCGCCCGCGAGATCGACGGGAAACGCGCCGGCCGAGTGGCAAAGATCCCAGATGACTAGCGCTCCCGCCTCATGCGCGCAGCGCGTCAATGCGCCCATGTCGAGCTTTGCGCCGGTGCGGTAGTTCACTTCGGTGAGCAATGCGACCGCGACGTCGCCATCTATGGCGCTCGCGAGCTCTTCAGCCCGGGCCTGTCGCACCTCGTGCCCCTGACCGAGCAGGCTCGCGATGCCACCCGCCACATAGACGTCGGTCGGGAAATTGCCCTCTTCGGTGACAATCACCTTCCGGCTCGGCTGCTTCGCAAGCGCGACTGCCAGCAGCTTGAAGATGTTGATCGAGGTCGAGTCACCCGCCACGACCGTCCCTGGAACCGCACCGATAAGCGGGGCGATCCGATCGCCGACGCGCTTCGGCAGGTCGATCCAGTCGGCACTGTTCCAGCTGCGGATCAGGCCGTTGCCCCACTCCTCTGCGACCACCTTGCGCGTTCGCTCGAGCGCCGCCTTGGGCAACGCCCCCAGCGAGTTGCCATCGAGATAGATCACGCCATTGGGCAGCATGAAGCGCGCGCGCAGCGGTGCCAGCGGATCTGCGCGATCGAGCGCAGCGATATCGTCCTTGGTCATGCCTCCACCCTAAATCCGGGACGCAAAAGCGCATAGACAGCGCGGGACGGGCGCCCTAAACCCGCGCGGCCATGACGAATTCCGACCTTCTCGACCTGATGCTCGATGCCGCCCGTGCCGCGTCCACGGCCATCATGCAAGTCTATCTGAGCGACTTCGAGCACGTCGCCAAGGCTGACGGCTCGCCGGTAACCATTGCCGATCAGCGGGCCGAGACCATCATACTCGACAAGCTCAAATCGACCGGCATCCCCGTTCTCGCCGAGGAAAGCGCCGCTGCCGGCATCGTCCCGACGCTTGGCGACCGCTTTTTCGTGGTCGATCCCCTGGATGGGACCAAGGAATTCCTCAAGCGCAACGGCGAGTTCACGGTGAACATCGCACTGGTCGAGAACGGCGCACCCGTACTCGGCGTCGTATTAGCGCCAGCAACCGGCGCCACCTTCGTCGGTAGCCCGGATGGTGCATTCGAAGTCAGCGAGCGAGACGTGCGTGAGCCCCTGCAGACGGTCGCTGATGGCCCGATGAAGGTGGTCGCCTCGCGATCGCACGGGCACGCGGCGCTCGGCGGATTCTGCGAATCCTTTCATGTGGTTGAGGACGTTTCCGTAGGCTCCTCGTTGAAATTCTGCCTTGTCGCGAAGGGCGATGCCCAACTCTATCCTCGCTTCACCCCCACCTCCGAATGGGACACCGCGGCAGGCCAAGCCGTGCTCGAGGCAGCTGGCGGCAAGGTGGTCACCATCGACGGAGCGCCGCTGCGCTACGGCAAGGGCGGCGACAATCTCAACCCGTTCTTCATCGCCGCGGCCAACAGCGATCTGGCATTCCGCGGAGCCGCCGAAATGCGGCGGCTGGTGCCGGGAGACTGAGGTTTCGGGGCACAGCCCCGTTAACCGCGCATAGCTTACATGAACGGACCGCAATTGCGGTTCCCTGCGGGTGCGTATATACGCCCGGCATATTACGGCCCAGCATATGCCGTCCGGGAACGCAAATGAACGTCCGCACCATCTGTCTCGCCATTCTGTATGATGGCGATTCGACCGGATACGAGATCCGCAAGCTCTCGACCGAAGGGGAGTATTCCTACTTCATCGATGCGAGCTACGGCGCGATCTACCCCGCGCTCGCCAAGCTCGAATCGGATGGTCTCGTTACCTCCAAGGTTGAGCAGCAGGACGGCAAGCCCGCCAAGAAGGTCTATTCGATCACCCAGCCCGGCCGCCGCGAATTCATAAATTCGCTCTTCGACCAGCTGGGCGAAGACGAGTACCGCAGCGAGTTCCTGCTGTTTGCGCGCTTTGCGTCGGAGCTGCCGCAATCGCTGGTTCAGGTGCGGTTAAGGGAGCGTCTGGCTTCCCTCGACGCCGCCATCCAGGAGATGGAGCGTCTATCCACCAATCACACGCAGCCCGCCGATCGATGGATCATCGAGTACGGCCGGTCTTGCATGGCTTTTGCGCGTGACCATATCGAGGCCCACATGGGCGAGCTGATTGCGCTGGCGCGGCCCGATGCCGCTGCCGCCGCCGAATAAGAGGGCTATTCCGAATGCGTGCGATTTTCTCTTACGGGGCCGCGCTGATCATCGTCTTGGTGCTGGCCGTGTGGCTGGCGAGCGGGACGCTGAAGATCGGCGGCCAGGGTCCGGGCAATGGCGAAAAGCCGGTGATCTCGCTGATCGAAAAGAACGGCGGACCGCTGACTGATGCGGTCGAAAAGTCCGGCATCAACGACAAAGCATCCGAGGCGATCGATCCCAGCCTCACCATTGCCCAGCGCACCGACGCCGAAGGCAATGGCGCGAGCGCCGCGCCGCGCTCGGTGCGCGTTGCTGTGGTCGAGGCCACGCCGGAGCCGATCACCGTCGATCTGCGCGGCAAGACCAAAGCGAAGTCGACCGTCTCTGTTGTCGCGCAGACCGCCGGCACGGTGCAGTCGCTATCGGTGACCAAGGGCCAGACCGTCAAAGCCGGTGACCTCCTCTGCACTCTCGACCAGGGCGCCCGGAAGCTCGCCGTCGCGCAGGCCCAGGCCTCCGTCGATCAGGCGCAGAAAGCAGCCGACAGCAACGCGACCCTCGTCCAGAAGGGACTCGCGGCGCAGAACACCTCCCTCGCCGCTCAGTCTGCGCTCGCCGGCGCCAAGACCGCGCTGGAGAATGCGCAGCTCGAACTTGCACGCACGGAGATCAAAGCCGACGTCGGCGGTGTCGTGCAGGATCCGCTGGCGACCGTGGGCTCCATGCTTGCCGCCGGTCAGCCCTGCGCCAGCATCGTGCAGCTCGATCCGATCATCTTCGTGGGTTCAATCCCCGAAGCCAAGATGCAATATGCACGCCTCGGGCTCGATGCGACGATCACGACCGTCACCGGTGCCACAGGCAAGGGCCGCGTCACCTACATCGCGCCGACGGCCGACGATGCGACGCGCTCATTCCCCGTCGAGATCGAAGTGCCGAATGCCGACGGCAAGCTGCTTAACGGCACGACCGCCGATGCGACCGTCACGGTTGGCATTGCACCCGTGACCATACTGCCACAATCGGTCCTCACCCTCGACGACAAGGGCGTGCTGGGTATCCGCACGGTCGAGGACGGTAACAAGGTGGCATTCCACGAGATCACAATTCTCAAGGATACACGCGACGGCGTCTGGGTGGTTGGGCTGCCCAACAAGATCAATGTGATCACGGTCGGACAGGAATACGTCCAGCCCGGCCAGATCGTCGATGCAAAGACCGCCGATGGAGGGCAGCCGTCGTGATGAATTTTCTTGAGCGCGTGCTGAGGACGCCGCGCGTCGTCATTACCATCATGATCGCTCTGCTGGTGGCAGGTGGCGCAGCGTACGCGACGCTGCCGCGGGAAAGCTTTCCGGCCATCGATATTCCCTATTTCTACATCTCGGTGAGCGAGACCGGCGTGTCGCCGGCCGACGCGGAGCGCCTGCTCGGTAAGCCAATCGAAGACCGCATCAAGGATATCGACGGCCTCAGCCATTACACGACGACGGCGACGCAGGGCCACGCCTCGGTGCTGCTCGAGTTCGACGTCAACACCAACAAGGACAAGGCGCAGTCCGACGTCCGCGCCAAGCTCGACGGCGTGACTTCGGTCCTGCCGGCCGATGCGACCACGCCGACGATCACCGCGGTCTCGACCGCTATGTTCCCCTCGATCTCGGTCGCCGTCTATGGCGACGTGCCCGAGCGCGCGCTCGTCCAGCGCGCCAAGGACCTGCAGGATGCACTTGAGAAGCTTCCCGAGGTGCAGTCGGCTGATCTCAGCGGTTCACGCGACGAAATGCTTTCCATCACCATCAATATGGACAAGCTCGACGCGTACAACCTGACCGCCGCTCAGTTGCTGGATGCGCTCGCCAAGAACAATCTGGTTGTTCCGGGCGGTACGATCGATACCGGCAAGGGCGCGTTCAACGTCGAAGTCCCGGGCCTGATCACAACCGCGGCGGACGTCTATTCGCTGCCCATCAAGACGGATGGCAACACCGTCGTCACCTTCGGCGACGTGGCGCAGATCACCCGCACCTTCAAGGACGCAACGAGCTATGCCGACGTCAACGGCCAGCCCGCGATCACCCTCGGAGTGGTCAAGAAGCTCGGCACGAACGTCATCGACGTCGTCGACAAGGTGAAGGCTGCAACAACCGAGCTCGCCAAGACCTGGCCGCCCGGCGTGCAGTATTCCTACCTGCTCGATCAGTCCGAGACCGCCAAGAGCCAGTTCAACTCGCTCCAGGCTGCGGTGCTGACCGCCGTGGCGCTCGTGATGATCGTCTGCGTAGGCGCGCTCGGCATTCGTCCGGCGCTGATGATCGGCACGTCGATCCCAATCTCCTTCATGATCGCGTTCCTCGTGACGAGCCTGCTCGGCATGACGCTCAACATGATGATCATGTTCGGCCTCGTGCTCGCCGTGGGCGTGCTGGTCGACGATCCCATTGTGGTCGTCGAATACGCGGAACGAAAGCTGCAGGAGGGCGTGCCCAGGCGCGAAGCCTTCATCATGGCGGCGCGAAAGATGTTCGTGCCGGTGGTCTCGGCCACCGCGACGACCCTTTGCGCCTTCGTGATCCTGCTCTTCTGGCCAGGCATCATCGGCAAGTTCATGAGCTATCTTCCGATCATCGTGATCGTCGTGATGGGCGCATCGCTGCTGTCGGCGCTCGTGTTCATGCCCGTCATTGGCGCACTCGTCGCGCGCACGCATATCGACCCTGTCGCCAAGGCGAAGGCCGATATCGTGATGTACCCCGACAAGTTCGACGTGAAGAAAGTCGGCGGTCTCACCGGTCTTTACGTGCGGCTGATGAGCAAGCTGCTGCACTACCCGCTCATCACATTGCCGATCGGCTTTGCACTGGTGGTCGCGATCTTCTTCATGGCGCACCCGAGTGGCGTCGTGCTGTTCCCCGACTCCGAGCCCGAGCAGGGCACGGTGAACGTCATCGCGCGCGGCAACTACTCGCCCGTGCAGGTGCGCGACTACATGCGCGAAGTCGAGAACAAGGTCCTCAGCGTCCAGGGTATCCAGGACGCGGTAATGTCCTTCGGCGGCGGCGGCGGTGGTTTCGGCGGCAATTCCCCACCGGACACTATCGGCACCATTCAGCTCCAACTGCTGCCGTGGTCCGATCGCCTCCCGGCCGCGCAGATCTTCCAACAGATCCGCGACAAGGCTGCGAGCATCCCCGGCCTCGACATCCAGATTGCTGCGGCCGAAAATGGTCCGCCCTCGGGCAAGGCGATCAATCTCAGGGTCGAGAGCCAGAACTACGACGACCTGATCCCGGTGGTCGGAACGCTGCGCGACTTCGTCCAGAACAAACTCGGCGACACGGTCGACGTCGAAGACGGCCGCCCTGCCCCCGGCATCGATTGGCAGGTCACGATCGATCGCGTTGCTGCGGCCAAGTACGGTATCGGTGTTCGCGAGCTCAGCCCCTATGTGCAGCTCGTGACGTCGGGCGTGAAGATCGGCTCCTACCGGCCGGACGATGCGACCGATGAGCTAGATATCCGGGTTCGTCTTCCGGAGGACGAGCGGAGCTTCGATGCATTGGACTCGCTTCGTATCGCAACGAGCCAGGGCCAGATCCCGGTCAGCAACTTCATCAAGCGCACGCCCGTGCAGAAGGTCGCCACGGTCTCCCGCTATGACGGCAGCTATTCGATGACCGTCGCGGCGAACCTTGCGCCCAAGGACGCCAGTGGCAAGCCGATCCTCGCCGATACCAAGGTCAAAGAGGTCAAGCAGTGGGTGGACGAGCAGGTGAAGTCCGGCGCCATCCCCTCGACGGTGCATGTCGTATATGGCGGTGCCGACGAGCAGAACGCTGAGACGGGAGCCTTCATCGGCAAAGCCTTCATTGTCGCTCTGGCAATGATCGCGCTCGTCCTGCTGCTTGAGTACAACTCGTTCTGGCAGGTGTTCATCACCATCTCGACCGTCGGCATGTCGCTGGCAGGCGTGATGATCGGACTCGCGGTCACGCACACGCCCTTCTCGATGATCATGACGGGCCTCGGCATCGTAGCCCTCGCCGGCATCGTGGTGAAGAACGGCATCGTGCTCACGGACACCTACAACCACTACAACCGCGACGATGGTGTCGAGCCGATCAAGGCGATGCTCATCACCGTCAGCCAGCGCGTGCGGCCGGTGCTCCTCACCGCAACTGTGACGGCGCTGGGCGTCATCCCGATGGCGCTTAACATCGAGTTCGATTTCATCGGACGCGAGATCACCGTCGGCGGCCTTGCGGGCACCTGGTTCGTGGCGCTGTCGGAAGCCCTGGTCTCTGGCCTCTTTGTGTCGACGTCGCTGACGCTGATCATGGTGCCGGTGATGATCGTCGCGCCCAAGGTCGCGGGTCACCAGTTTGCATCGTTCTTCGTCGGCCTCTGGCACCTGCCCGGCCGCGTCTTCGGCGGTCTCTTCCGCCGTCGCGCCACGGCAGTCACGCCTGAGGGCGAGATCGTCGAGGTGGCCGAGGATGTGCCGCAGATCGAGGCCGCGACTGAAGACGACCAGGACGCCCACCGTCGCGCCGCCGAATAGCCGTCGCAATTTCTTCCCGCAAATGCTCAAGGCCCGCCATCCAGCGGGCCTTTTGCTTGCGCAGAACTTTGCGATAGCCTCTGCCCGTTGAAGGGGGTTCTGGCTTTGGGCTTGGTCTGGCGCAGGATTGCTTTGGTAGCGGGGCTGGGGGCCGCGCTGCTCATCGCCTCGGTCGCCTCCGCACTCGCCGACAAGCGCGTCGCGCTCGTCGTCGGCAACGCGAGCTACGCCGAGCTGGGCACGCTCGCCAATCCCACCAACGACGCAGACGATATCGCCGCAACACTCCGCGGCATGGGCTTCGAAGTGACGCTCACGGAAAACGCCGACGAACGAAAGTTCACCGACGCCCTCTCCAATTTCGCCAACGCGGCCGATGGCGCGGACGTCGCCCTCTTCTACTACTCGGGTCACGGCCTCCAATACGCGAGCGAGAACTATCTCGTGCCGGTGGATGCGCTCCTCACGAACCGCTTCTCGCTGACGCATGAGACCATCGCTCTCAACGACGTGCTCTCGGCGATGTCGAACGCCCATACGGCCCTCGTTTACATCGACGCGTGCCGCAGTTTTCCGCTCACCGGCACCTTCTTTGCCTCGCCCAATGAGCGGGTGGCGCCGGTGGCGGGGCTCGCGCCGGTGCAGCAGGTCCACAACACCTTCGTGGGATTCTCGGCGTCTGCGGGACAAACTGCGCGCGACGGCTCCGGCCGCAACAGTCCCTTCACCGCCGCCATGCTCGACGAGCTGCCGACGCCGGGGCTCGACGTGGCGGCGATGTTCAGCGCAGTTTCGGCAAAGGTCGTGTCGTCGACCGCAGGCGCGCAGAAGCCGCAGAGCTTTAGTGGACTGTCGTCCGATGTCGCGCTGGTCGCGGGTGCCTTGCCGACGGCTGGGAACTCAACTCCCGGCGAGCAGGAGCGCGCCTATCATGACGTGGCCGCGATCGGCACGGTCGACGCCTATCGCGCCTTCATCTCGCGCTATCCGGGCGGGCTCTATTCGGAACTGGCGCGCGCCGCAATGAACAAGCTGCTGGCCTCAACTCCAATGTCCTCGAGCGAGGAGCCGGTCCCGAGCGACTCTGGCGGGCAGGTTCCGGCTGCCGTGCTGAACTTCATCGGCGGATCGCCAAGTAGCGTGGCCGTCGCTCTGTCGGGACTCAAGGAAGCCAACTTCGCGGCCCTGGGCGATGTGACCCAGACGATGGGCAGCTGGAAGATCGCGCAGACCTCGAGCCAGTGCACGATGTATACCGAAGCCGTCGCGGTGCAGCCGGGCAAGTGGCTCACCTACCGACCGTGGATCTATTTTCAGGTGAGTTCGAACAGCGACCTCGTTCGCGGCGCGGTCCTGCGGACCAACAAGGCCGATGGCAGCGACCTCGTAGTGCCCCGCAGCACGCATGTGTATGCCACAACAGCGAACGCGACAGTTGAGGTTCCCGCGCTGCTGCAGAACACGGAACTCGGCCTGCTGTCGCCGTGCGCCGATGCTTCGAACGGACCACTCTGCTACGACGTCTCGGCCCTTTCCGAGCTTGCGTCTGCTAGCCGTCTCACTGTGACAGCCAGGACGCCCTCCGGTGCAGACGGGATGATCGCCTACAATGTCACCGGGTTCACCGATGCCGCGCGGCGCATCAATTCGCTCTGCAAGGCGCATGCCGACTTCCTTTTCGCCGGCGCCAGGCAGTAGCGATCGCTACTCCGCCGCCGGCAGTCCGCGCCGGACGAAGCCGTCGGGGTCATTGGCGGCCATCTCCCGCGCGCGTTCCTCAGCCTCGGTCGCCTCGAGCTGGCGGTTCCACATCTGCGCGTAAAGTCCGTCGCGCAACAGCAGCATCTGGTGCGTGCCGCGCTCGGCGATCACCCCATCGCGCAGCACGATGATCTCGTCGGCATTGATCACGGTCGAGAGACGGTGCGCGATCACCAGCGTCGTGCGATTACGGCTCACGGCGTCGAGTGCTGCTTTGATGTCCTGCTCGGTCTTGGTGTCGAGCGCGGAGGTCGCTTCGTCGAGGATGAGGATGGGCGGTCCCTTGAGGATAGTGCGGGCAATAGCGACGCGCTGCTTCTCACCGCCCGAAAGCTTGAGCCCACGTTCGCCAACCTGGCTGTCATAGCCCTTGGGGAGCGAGTCGATGAACCTGCCGATCTGCGCCAGTCGCGCCGCTTCGCGCACCTCGTCCATCGACGCGTCAGGCCGGCCGTAATTGATGTTGTAAGCGATGGTGTCGTTGAACAGCACGGTGTCCTGGGGCACCATGCCGATCGCCGCGCGCAGCGATTGCTGCGTCACCTCGCGAATATCCTGCTCATCGATGGTGATGCGGCCGCCGGTCACCTCATAGAAGCGGTAGAGCAGCCGGGAGATCGTGGACTTGCCAGCGCCCGTCGGCCCGACGATTGCCGTCGTCTTGCCCGCCGGCACTTCGAAGCTGATGCCCTTGAGGATCCCACGCTCGGGATCGTAGTGAAACTTCACATCCTCGAAGCGGATCACCGGGCCTGTGACCGCGAGCGGCTTGGCGTCCGGCGCGTCGACGATCTCTGCATCGCGATTCAGAAGCTTGAACATCTCCTCCGTGTCGGTGAGGCCCTGCCGGATTTCGCGATAGACTGCGCCGATGAAGTTCAGCGGCCGATAGATCTGCATGAGGAAGGTGTTGAGCAGCACGAAATCGCCGAGCGTCAGCCGACCCGCCAGCACACCCTCGATCGCCAGCACACCGATGATCACCACGCCCGTATAGAAAATGAACGCCTGGCCGAAGTTCAGGAAGCCAAGCGAGGTCCAGATACGGATCGCGGAGCGCTCATAGCGCGCCATCGATTTGTCGAAGCGCTCGGCCTCCATCTTCTCATTGCCGAAATATTTGACCGTCTCGAAATTGAGGAGGCTGTCGACGGCTTTCGAACTCGCGTCCGCGTCGGACTCGTTCATGTCGCGTCGGATGCCGATGCGCCAGTTCGAGGTCTTGATGGTGAACCAGAGGTAGAGCCAGATGGTGACCACCATCACGCCCAGATAGCTGATACCAAACAGCACGACGAAGATGATCGAGGTCGTGACGAACTCGACCACCGTCGGCGCGATGTTGAGCATCATGAAGCGCACGATGGTCTCGATGCCCTTGACGCCGCGGTCGACCACGCGGCTCAGCCCGCCCGTGCGCCGCGCCAGGTGAAACCTGAGGCTCAGGCGGTGGAGGTGCTCGAAGGTCTGGAAGGCCAGCGTCCGAACGGCATTCTGGCCGACGCGGGCGAAGAGGATGTCGCGCAGCTGCTGGAAGCCGGAATCGACGACGTTGCCGACGCCATAGGCAATGACGAGGACGATCGGCACCGCCACGCCCATCACCACCGCTTCGTGCCCCTGAGCGGCCTTGCCGAGACCGTCGATGATGCCCTTGTAGGCAAAGGGCACGAGCGTGGTTGCGAGCTTGCTGACCATCAGCGCACCAATGGCGAGGATGACGCGCAGCTTCAGGTCGGCCCTGCCTTTGGGCCACATGTATTGCCAGAGGTGCGCCGCCGTCGAAAGCAGCGAACTCTCCGCGCTCACCGTCGCGGACTTTTGCAGCTGATCTTTTTGCGCCATCAGGCCGGCTCTTTTTCCGCGTGTCGCGGCACGGCCGCGATGTCGGCAAGACCGGAGAAGAGCCCGGAGAACGCCGAGTTCAACGCCTCGAGGCGCTCGGTGTTGAGCGAGTAGCAATTGCGCGTGCCCTGCGGCTGGCGTTCCACCAGCCCGGCATCGAGCAGCACCTTGATGTGCTGGCTGACGGTCGACTGAGCCAGCGGCAGGCAGTCGGTGACATCCGTACAGCAACAGGAGTGCTGCGCCTTCTCGGCGAGGATACGCAAAATCGACAGGCGCACCGGGTGGCCCAGCGCGCGCATCGCTTCGGCAAAATCGTCGTCTTCGATCGGAGCATCCATCGCCAATTACCGATAGAAGAACGCGCCGCTTGTGGCAAGGGCCCGCTAGTTCAACTGCAGGGTAATGACGGAATTATCTGTGCCACTCGGGGCCGGCAACGACACCACGTTCGGAAAACGCGGATCCGTCCTCGCCACGAGTGGGCTCGCCCACGTCTCGCCTGAGGGCGGTTGCGCAGGCTCTGGCTGCGGTGGCGCATCGGGTGGAGGGGCTGCGGATGGCTCGATGACGACTTCGCTCGCGGGCGCAACGGAGCTGGAAGGTGTGGTTTCGATGCTTGGGCTGGGTAGCAGCACCACCGACACATCAGACGCCGTGGACGGCGCGTCCGTCGCGGTAATCTCCATCGAGGACGCTGCAAGTTCAGCGCTCGGCACGGGAGTAATAGCCGGTAGCGGCTCGCTGCCGGCGACGATCTCACCAGCTGATGAAGAAAACTCAGCGCTTACGACGACATCGGGCACCGGTGGCCCTGTACTCACCAACACCGAGCCCTGCGCGTCCGAGAGCACGGTCGCTGCCGCCAGCGCATCCGGAGCGGCCGCAAGCGCGGCGCTCACCTCCCCTGCCTCGCTCGACAGCTCGACCGATGCGTCGGCCATCTGGGGCGATTGAGCGCTCGCAGCCGCGAGCGTCCCCAACGCCTGCGACAGCGATGCATCGGCTTCGGGCATGGCTGCATCGACGGAGGCCGACGCCTGCAGTTCCACTCGCAGCCGCGACAACTCGACGCCGATTGCGCCGGTGATTTCGGGGTCGCCGCCGCCCGACAGGGAACCCGCAGCCGGCGCGAGCGAAATGTCGGCAGCTGCGCGCGAGGGGATCGCGGCGTCGCCGCCTAGTGTTCCGGTCCGCCGCTCCAGCACCACGGGAGGCGCCGGTGATGGCGCAGTTGCCGAGCCGGCATCGGCTTCGATCTGGGCGGCGGCCTGGCGCGCCACCGGCGGCGCGGGCGTAGGAACTCCAGACGCAACAGGCACGAACCGCGCGAGCTCGGCGTGGAGGCAGGCTCCCAAGCCTATGGGCGATTTCGCGCAGTCGATCACGGCGGGACCAACGAGAATGGCGGAGACGGCCAGGCTCGTTGCCACCGCAACGCCCACCATCAGCGACAACGACGCCGTCACACTTACGCCAGCCACGCTACATCCCCGACGGGGAGCCTAGGCGGCAGCGCCCCTCGATTTCAAGAGTTTGAAGGTGATGGACTCGTAAAGTGCCTCAAATGAGGCGTCGATGATGTTGGCGCTGACCCCGATCGTCGACCAGCGTTCGCCGCTTCCGTCACGGCTTTCGACCAGTACACGGGTGACCGCGCCCGTGCCGCCGTCGAGGATACGGACCTTGAAGTCCACGAGTTCCAGGTCCGCAATGTCGGCGGAGAACTTGCCCAGATCCTTGCGCATGGCGAGGTCCAGCGCGTTCACGGGACCATTGCCCTCGGCCACAGACATCAACTGTTCGCCTCCGACGCTGAGCTTCACGACCGCTTCGGTGACATTGACCTTCTGGCCGCGTGCATTGTGGCGCTGCTCGACCGAGGCGCGATAGCTGTCGACGGTGAAGAATTCCGGCAGCGTGCCGAGCACATCACGCGCTAGGATCACGAAGCTCGCCTCGGCACTGTCATACGAATAGCCCCTCGCTTCCCGCTCCTTGACGGTGCGCAGCAGCTTCTCTAGCCGCGGGTCGTCCTTTTCCAGCTTGATGCCGTGACGCTTCAGCGAGGTCAGCAGGTTTGACTTGCCCGCCTGCTGGCTCACCATGATGGCGCGCGAATTGCCGACGCTCTCGGGCTTCACATGTTCGTAGCTCGACACGTCCTTTGCCAGCGCCGAAGCGTGAATGCCCGCCTTGGTCGCAAAGGCCGATGCACCCACATAGGGTGCCTGCCGGTTCGAGGCGCGATTGAGCAGATCGTCGAACGCGCGGCTGATATGCGTGAGCGTTGCCAGTTGGTCGACGTCCACGCCGGTGTCGAAGCGATCCGCAAAGGCTTTCTTCAGCAGCAGGGTCGGGATCAGCGTCACGAGGTTGGCATTGCCGCAGCGCTCGCCGATGCCGTTGAGCGTGCCCTGGATCTGTCGCACGCCCGCCTCGACCGCCGCGAGTGAATTGGCGACCGCCTGCCCCGTGTCGTCATGTGCATGAATGCCGAGCTTGCTCTTGTCGACCGGCAGCTTGCCGATGATGTCGCGCACTTCGGACGGCATCGTGCCGCCATTGGTATCGCACAGGACCACCCAGCGCGCGCCGGCCTTGAGCGCGGTCTCGACGAAGCTCGTGGCGTAAGCCGGATTGGCCTTGTAGCCGTCAAAGAAATGCTCGCAGTCGATCAGCACTTCCTTCTTGGCCGCGAGCGCGGCCTTGATGGTCTCGCGCAGATTGGTGAGGTTATCTTCCGGCGTGATGCCGAGCGCGATCTTCACCTGATGGTCCCAGGCCTTGGCCACAAAGCACGCCGCCTTGGCGCGCGAATTGAGGATCGCCTGCACGCCCGGATCATTGCCCGCCGAGCGTCCGCTGCGCTTGGTCATACCGAAGGCGGTGAACGTCGCTCGCTTGGTGCGCGTCTCAGCGAAAAACGCGTCGTCCACCACATTGGCGCCGGGATAGCCGCCCTCAACGTAGTCGACGCCCAACTCGTCCAGCAACGCCGCGACCCGGATCTTGTCCTCGAGCGAGAACTCGATTCCAGCCGTCTGCGCGCCATCGCGAAGGGTGGTGTCGAACAGATACAGGCGTTCTTTGCTCATGACGCGCCACTCGTGAACGGCACCCAGTCCGCCGTGTCGCGGTCGGGGTGCTGGTGATTGCTGATGCGGATCGCGTTCGCCTCATCGGCCATCGCGGACTCAGTGGTTCCGGTCGCTTCGATCTCACCCAGATGGAACAGCGAGGGATGCTTCCCCTCATTACCCATCTGGTAATAGAGCGGGATGCGGTGCGGCTCGTCGAACGCTCCGATCGACAATGAAACGTGCGGTCCACCAACGCTGCGATAGTAGAGCGACGTTCCGCAGTCCTTGCAGTAGCCGCGGGCTGCCTTGTCCGAGCTGAGGAATTCGCTAGGCCTGCCGCGCGTCCAGGTTAGATCGGGATGCTTCACCCCGACCAGCGCGGCGAACAGATTCCCGGTCGCCTTCTGGCACATCCGGCAATAGCAGACATGCGGGTTCGAGCGCAGCTTCTGAGCGCGGAAGCGCACGGCACCGCACTGGCACCCGCCCGTCAGCGGGCCTTCGGGCAATTTCGGTTTGTCGCTCACGGCGCACCTCCCGGCGTCCAACTCTCGGTGTCCTGGTCGGGGTGCTGGTAGGACTTCAGGATTGCGAGGATGTCGCGCTCCTCGTCGGCGCGTCCCAGCGGCTCGGGCACGAGGTCGTCGGCATGCCCCATCAGCGGATGACGGTTGTCGCGCGCCGCTTCGCCCGTGGGCATGATGTCGTTCGGATGATCGAACGCGCCCACCGTCAGCGACGGGTGCGAATTGCCCCATTGGTACGTCAGCGGCGTGCCGCATTGGTTGCAGAAGCCGCGCTGCACTTTGGCCGACGAGCGGAAGACGCTCGGCCGGCCGCGCGTCCATGTCACCGGCGCGTCAAACTCGGCCCAGGCGCCGAAGAGATTGCCCAACGCCTTCTGGCACATGCGGCAATTGCAGATTGAGGCATGGCGCAGCGGCCCCTGCACGCGGAAGCGCACCGCGCCACACTGGCAGCCGCCGGTGAATGTTTCGGTCATGGCGTCTGTCTCCCGGTGGCCGGCCAGTGCGCGGTGTCGTGGTCCGGATGCTGGTAGGGCGTCCGGCGACGCACCTCATCGGCAGGCAGCGCGTCGCCGAGACCGGCCACCGGCAGGCCGTCCAGCTCGCCGAACCACGGCATCTTCGCCCGCACCCAGAATTGCTTGGTCGGCTTCAGCGCGTCCGGCGCGTCGAGGGTCGCGACCCCGAGATCGATGGTGTCCTCGCCGTCCGCTTCGAAGCTCAGCGGCGTACCGCACGATGCGCAATAGCCGCGCGTGGCGGCGGCGGAACTGCGGAAATGCGCAAGCTCCCCGCGTGTCCATTCGAGGTCAGCGCGGCGAACGGTGAAGAAGGCCCAGGCAATCGAGCCCGTCGCCTTCTGACACATCCGGCAATGGCAGAGGGCGACGACCTCCGGATCGCCGGTCACCCGATAGCGTACCGCGCCGCACTGGCAGCCGCCCGTCAACAAATCGCTCATCGCGCGAACCCCTCCGCGGGCGGCCAGTGCTCGGTATCGTGGTCCGGGTGCTGGTGGCTCACGATATCGAGCTTGAACTCATCGGCCTTGGGCGACTCCCCGGGCTGACGCACCGGCAGGCTCATAAGTCCATCGAAGAAGCTGAGCTTGTCGGCAGGGTTGACCTGGATGGTCGGAGCCGCCAGCTCCGGATTGTCGAACGCACCGATCGCAACCTCGATCGCCGATGCGCCGAAATCATAGGCGAGCGGCGTTCCACATTTTGCGCAGAAGCCGCGGCGCACCTTGTTCGAGCTCTGGAACCACGCCGGCTCGCCCCGCGTCCAGGTCACCCCCAACGCTGTGACGAGCGGCCCGAAGAAATTGCCGAAAGCCTTCTGGCACATACGGCAATGGCAGATCGAGGCGCGCCCCAGCCGCTTGGCTGAAAAGCGCACCGCGCCGCATTGGCAACCACCGGTGAGAGCGCTCTCACTTGGGCTCATGACACACGCATTCGATGTTGTGCCCGTCCATGTCGTGGACGAACGCCGCGTAATAGTGCTGATGATATTCGGTTCTCAGCCCCGGCTTGCCGTTGTCCTTGCCGCCGGCCTTGATCGCGGCAGCATAGAACTCGTCGACCATGGCATGGTTCTCAGCCCGGAATGCGATGTGGACGTGCCCGGGCGCGCCCTCCGAAATCCAGAGATAGGGGAACTGCGTGCCCATGCCGATCACGGTGCCATAGTCCTGCATCACCGTGACGCCGAGCGGCTTCAGCGCGGCAATGTAGAACTTCTTGGATTTCTCGTAATTGGCGACGTTGATGCGGATGTGATCGATGGTGGTGGTCATCGCTTGATCTCCCATGTTGTCGTGCGCTCGCCGGCCGCATTCTTTGAATCCATGAGCTGGATGCCCTCGGCGAGAAGGGCCGCCCGGATTTCGTCGGCACGTTTGAAGTCTTTTGCATGAAAAGCTGCAAGTCGCGCAGCTATCGCATCATCGATGCGGGAGGTGTCGAAGACTGCTCGCGGGGCTAACGATATTCCCAAGAGGTCTGCGGCCTTCTCAAGCGAGATGCTAGCCGGGACGTGCCCCGCGGCGGCCGACCGCGCAAGTGCTTGCATGGTGGTGATGGCCGCTGTCGTATTCAGGTCATCGGCCAACGCGTTGACAATGCCTTCGTAACCCACCTCCCAGACGTCGCCCGATGGCACATCATTCTGAGCGTGAGCGGCACTGTTTCGCGCGCGCCTTAGTCGCTCGAGGACGTTCTCTGCCTCTTCTAAGCGTCTGATCGAAAAGTCGATCGGCTCGCGGTAGTGCGTCATCAGCATTGCGAGCCGCAGCACTTCGCCCGGCCATTTGCGGCCACCAAAGCTGTCCGTGTCCAGCAGCTCGCGGATCGTGAAGAAATTGCCCTCGCTCTTGGACATCTTCTTCCCCTCCACCTGGAGGAAGCCGTTGTGCATCCAGGTGTGCGCCATCGTGCTCGTGCCGTGGGCGCAGCGCGATTGGGCGAGTTCATTCTCATGATGCGGGAAGATCAGGTCCAGCCCGCCGCCATGGATGTCGAACTCTTGCCCGAGATAGCGCTCGCTCATGGCCGAGCATTCGATGTGCCAGCCCGGCCGCCCGCGGCCCCAGGGCGAGTCCCAGCCCGGCTCATCCGGCGACGAGCTCTTCCAGAGCACGAAATCGGCGGGGTTGCGCTTGTGCGAGTCCACCTCGACGCGGGCGCCGGCGAGATTGTTCTCGAGATCGCGGCCCGACAGCGCGCCGTAGTCCGGCATCGACTTTACGTCGAACAGTACCTCACCCACCGCCGGCGCGGCATAGGCATGCCCGCGCTGCACGAGGCTGCCGATCAGTTTCTGCATGCCCTCGATATTGTCCGTCGCGCGCGGCTCGACCGTCGGCTTCAGGCACCCCAGCGCCGTCACGTCTTTTTCGTACTGCGCGGCCGTCGTCTCGGTGACCTTGCGGATCGCCTCGTTCAGCGGCAGGCCGGGAAAATCGCGCGCCGCCCGCGCGTTGATCTTGTCGTCGACGTCGGTGATGTTGCGGACATAGGTGACGTGGCTCTCGCCATAGACGTGCCGCAGCAGCCGAAACAGCACGTCGAACACGATCGCCGGCCGCGCATTGCCGATATGGGCGAAGTCGTAGACAGTCGGTCCGCACACATACATGCGCACATTCGTCGGATCCAAGGGGACGAACTCCTCCTTGGTCCGGGTCAGCGTGTTGTAGAGCCTGAGCGTGACGTCAGGGGAAGCCATGAGCGGTCCTATGCCTCAGCGGTTCTTACGCGCTGGCAGCGGGCTCTTCGGAGGACTTGAACTGAAGGATGAAGAAAACCGCGCCGCCAACAGGTGTTAGCAGCAAATAATCGAGCAGATAATCGCGATTGCGCGAGCGGTTTTCATGGCGCGCAATTTGACGGCGAACGCCCCCGAAAGCAAGGGGGCGCCTCGCACAGGATGAACGGGGCGGAAATCAGCCGTTGAGCGCGGCGCGATAGGTCTGGTGGCACTCGCCGCAGACATTGGCCACGGGGCCGATAGCCGCCTTGAACGCAGCCGGGTCCGAACCCGCCGCCGCAGCGCGCCAAGCCAGCAGCGCCGTCTTGCCCTTGTCAAAAATCGCAGTGAACTGGTCGAACTGCTCCCAGACCACCGGCAGGGCTAGGGATTTCACATCCTTGGTGTCGGCGCTGAACCAGGCGGGAAAGTTCGTGAAATTCTGCAGCACCTTGTCCATCGCCGCCACGGCATTCTTGCCGGGACCCGCCTTGATCGCCGCCTGCAGCAGTTTGCCGTCTTCCTTCATCGCGGCCTCGCGGGCAGCCACCTTCTGCTCGGGGGTCATCGACGCAATCGAGGGGTCGACGGTGAACACCGGAGCGTCCTCGGCGAACGCAGCAAACGTCAGCACGGCGGCGATTGCGGCAGCGGAAAGGGCGGTGGGCTTGGCAAGGGACATCTGGGCTCCGTCAGGGCACGAGTGGGTTCCAGCAGGAGCAACGGCGCCAAAACGCCATTTAATCCGGGAACTTCGGCGAAATCTTCACGTTGCAGTGACGCGGTCTGCCTAGATTGACGGCCCGAATCTCGGCTCATTGCTCGCCTAGAGGGGAAGCGGGCTCGTTCACCGGATGCGATGACGAAAGCGTCGAAATTGCTGCTGCGCCTGCTCGCGCTCGTGTGCGCGCTGGCAGTTCTTGCGTTCGACGCCGAAGCGGCCATCGCCCAGTCCCGCAACTGCCCCGCCCTCATCGATACGCTCAACGCGCTCAACCGCAGCGCCGGCAACGTCAATCTCGACGACTATGACAACCAGCTCCGCCAGGCCACCCGCGATGTGCGCGCGGCCAAGAGCCAGTACATCCGCGATGGCTGCAACGCGGCCGCCAAGGCCGGCCAGCCGCTGGTCGGCCAGTGCCGCGCCGAGTGGAACCAGATCCTCCAGGCGCAAGCCGAGCTCGACCAGGCTGGCAAGCTCGGCGACATCGCCAACCAGCGCGAGGCGGTGCTGCAGGACATTTCGCGGTTCAACTGCAATGGTCGCTCGAGCGCCAGCTTCAACCAGCAGTCGTCCTCTCGCGGCAACATCTTCCAGCAGCTCTTCGGCGCCTTCGAGAACGACCTCGGCGACGGCAATTCCACCCGCGGCGATTCCTTCATGGGCGAAGCCGGCTACGAGACGGTCCGCACGGTCTGCGTGCGCAAGGCCGACGGCTATTACTGGCCGATCAGCTTTTCGACGCTGAAGGAATATGCACCCAACGATTTGACCACATGCCAGGAGCAGTGCCCCGGCCTCGATGTCGATCTCTACTATTATGACAATCCCGGGCAGGACCCGGACCAGATGATCAACCTCCAGGGCGAGCCGTACAAATCCCTGCCCAGCGCCTTCGCGTATCGGACCAAGATCGATCCGGCGCTCACCTGCAAGCCGCCGGTCAATTACGGCACCATCAATCTCGCGACGCTGTCGGACGGCGGGCAACGGGCGATGGTCAGCTTCGGGCAGCAGACCTTCCCGCTGCCCATGCGCGATCCGCGCCGTCCCAATGATGCCGAGGTGATCACGGCCGCAGCCGCGACTTATGTCGACATTCCCCTGCCGCGTCCGCGGCCCGCCGCCCCTGGGGAGGAGCCGAAGCCCGTCGTCATTCAGCAGGCCGCAGCGTCGGCGCCGCGGATTGTCATGTTCGGCGACAAGCGCGTCAGGATAGTCGGTCCTGACACGCCTTACGCCCCAACAGAGGCAGCAGGGACTTAAGCTCGGGCCCGTCCTCGCGCCCGGTGAGCGCGAGCCGTAGCGGGTGGAACAGCGCCCTGCCCTTGCGGCCCGTCTTTGCCTTCAGCGCGTCGGTCCATTTCGACCACGTGCTCTCGTCCCAGGGCTCGGCGGGCAGGAGTTCGAACGCTTCGGCAATGAAGGGTCGGTCTTCCGGCGCCGGCTCCATCGCGGGCGAGTGCGCCAGGATCTCGGCCCACGGTGCGATGTCTGAGAATTTCCTGAGATTGCCCCGGAGGATCGTCCATGCCGCGCCACCCACCGACGCCGGAAGGCGGGGCTTGGCGATTTCATAGGGCATCGTATGCAGCAGCCGCGCATTGAGGCTCTCGAGCTCGGCGGGATCGAACCGCGCCGGCCCGCGCGAGATCATCGACAGCTCGAGCTTCTGCGCGATCGCCGCGAGATCGGGATAGGGCTCGACCGGCAGGCTGGTGCCTGTCAGCACCGCAACGATCGCCACCGCCAGCGCCTCGAAGCCATCGGCCCGCAACTCGCTCAGCGACAACGACCCGAGGCGCTTACTCAGCCCCTCGCCTTCCGCGCCGGTGAGCAAATTGTGGTGCGCGAAAATCGGCACCTGGCCGCCCAGCGCCTCGAAGATTTCGATCTGCGTGCCGGTATTGCTGACATGGTCCTCGCCGCGGATCACATGCGTGATGCCGAGATCGATGTCGTCCACCACCGAAGGCAATGTGTAGAGATAGGTCCCATCCTCGCGGATCAGCACCGGATCGGACATGGACGCCGTGTTGACGGTCTGCGGCCCCTTGATCAGATCGTCGAACTGCACCGGCTTGCCGTCCAGCCTGAACCGCCAATGCGGCTTGCGGCCCTCAGCCTCGAGCGCACGCCGCTGATCTTCGCCCAGAGCCAGCGCCGCTCGGTCGTAAACCGGCGGTCTGCCCAGGAGCCGAGCCCGCCCGCGCTTGATCTCAAGCTCCTCTTCGGTCTCATACGCCGGATAGAGCCGGCCCGAGGCGATCAGCCGGTCCCTCGCCGCGTCATAGAGCGCCGTCCTGTCGGACTGCCGCACGCGCTTGTCCGGTTTGACGCCCAGCCACGCTAGATCCTCCGCGATGCCCTGCGCGAATTCCTCGGTCGAGCGCGCGACGTCCGTGTCGTCGAGCCGCAGCACATAAGTGCCGCCGGTCCTCAGCGCGAACAGCCAGTTCAGCAGCGCAGGCCGCGCATTGCCGATATGGAGCCGGCCCGTCGGCGACGGCGCGTAGCGGACGATGGGACCGGTCACTCGACGCCCTGCTTGGCCATCGGCGTCTCGCGCGGACGCACCTTGCTCTCGTCGCGATAGCCATTGGTAATCGGATATTTGCGTCCGATCCCGAATGCCTTCTTGCTCATCTTGACGCCGGGCGCCGCCTGCCGACGCTTGTACTCGGCGAGCAGCACCAGCCGCTCAACGCGCTTCACCAACGCGCGGTCGAACCTACCCGCGCCCTTCGCCACGATCTCGGCCACCGATAGCTCATCCTCGATCAGTCCCGTCAGGACTTCATCGAGGATCGCGTAGGGCGGCAGCGAATCCTGGTCGGTCTGGTTGGGCCTCAGCTCCGCGCTCGGCGCGCGATCGATGATGTTGGTCGGGATCACGTCGCC